>Ga0315905_10003024_pt1 | contig 17497 bp, 20 predicted proteins | sample LakEriMetagenome_5_FD_203522 | JGI IMG/M metagenome (GOLD analysis project Ga0315905, IMG submission 203522) | Freshwater fungal communities from buoy surface, Lake Erie, Ohio, United States - Buoy 4 MA121 | ecosystem: Environmental > Aquatic > Freshwater > Lake | place: USA: Lake Erie, Ohio... | reverse complement strand
TTTATCCACATCAAGATTTTCGATTTTACCATCAATCGGTAATTCGGTAACTTTGTATGACCTCCGGAAGTTTTTGAACAACATTCTCCGCGGTCCCTTTTTTTATGACCAAGTATATATTTGTGACCGGAGGCGTTACCTCATCGTTGGGTAAGGGAATCATTGCTGCATCATTGGCCAAATTGCTCCAGGCAAGAGGTTTCAAAGTAACCATCCAGAAATTTGATCCCTATATCAATGTAGACCCCGGTACCCTCAATCCTTATGAGCACGGAGAATGTTATGTGACAGAGGATGGTGCAGAGACGGACTTGGACTTGGGTCACTATGAAAGGTTTCTGAATATCTATACCACACAGGCCAACAATGTTACAACCGGCAGGATCTATCAGACTGTCATCAACAAGGAAAGAGAAGGGGCCTACCTCGGAAAGACTGTTCAGGTTATTCCCCATATTACCGACGAGATCAAAAACAGGATGCAGGCCTTATCCTCATCCGGATACGATATCATCATCACAGAAATCGGTGGAACCGTAGGTGATATTGAGAGCCTTCCTTTTATTGAGGCAGTTAGACAATTGCAATGGGAATTGCCGGAAGGAGATTGCCTGGTGGTGCATTTGACACTGGTCCCTTACTTGAAGGCTGCCAAGGAATTGAAGACGAAGCCCACCCAACACAGTGTCAAGATGATGAGTGAAAATGGTGTCCATCCGGATATCATTGTTTGTCGCACTGAACAGCCACTGCCCAAAGAGCTGAAGAACAAGATTGCCCTTTTCTGCAATGTCAAGCCCGATGCTGTTATTGAAGCTGCGGATGCCAGGAGTATTTATGAAGTTCCTTTGCTGATGAGGCAGGAAAAGCTTGATGAGATCTGTTTGAAAAAATTGAACATCACCTGGTTCCCAGAACCGGAGCTCGGAATATGGGAGGCGTTTTTGAACAAACTGCACAATCCAAAATCAACCGTTACCATCGGTCTGATCGGAAAATACATCGAGTTGCAGGATGCCTATAAATCGATCCTCGAAGCTTTCATCCATGCGGGCGCCATCAATGAATGCAAAGTGATTGTCCAGGATGTGCACAGTGAATCCATTACCTCCGAAAATGTAAAGCACAAATTGGAAGGGTTGGATGGACTCTTGGTAGCCCCAGGTTTTGGACACAGGGGTATCGATGGAAAAATCCTGGCTGTACAATATGCCCGTGAAAACGGATTGCCTTTCTTTGGCATCTGCCTGGGCATGCAAATGTCTGTGATTGAGTTTTCCAGGAACGTACTCAAACTCCCTCATGCACACTCCACTGAAATGGACCCTAACACAGCTGATCCCGTGATCGATCTCATGGAGGGACAAAAAACCATCACGAGCAAGGGAGGAACCATGCGTCTCGGAGCTTATCCATGTAAAATAGAAACTGGATCGCTGGCCCATCGGATATACGGTGCTGCCCAGATCACAGAAAGGCATCGTCATCGTTGGGAATTCAACAACCGCTACCTGGAAGCTGTTCAGGAAGCCGGCATGAAGGCCAGTGGATTGAATCCTGAAACGGGCCTGGTTGAAATTGTCGAAATACCTGCTCATCCCTTTTTCATCGGTGTTCAATACCATCCAGAATTGAAAAGCACCGTAGAAAATCCACATCCACTCTTTGTGCATTTTGTGGGAGCTGCCAAAAAGCATGCAGCGCAAAAAAAGGTTTCCGGTGCTGAGATATTGCAGGAGAATTGAAATCCCAGCTCCCAATTATTGGCTACATTTGCAATTCACAATTGATCCCAGATGAAATTCGACAAGAATACGGTCATTGGCGTGGTTCTCCTTGCCATCCTCTTTTTCGCCTATTTCTATTATGCCAGGATTGGCCAGATCGAAATGGCAACCAAGCAAAAACGCATAGCTGACTCACTGGCCGCTTTGGCTCCAGCAGTCAAAGACACTGCGGTAGCGGCCCAGTCCCTTTCTGATACTACAATGGCTGCAACAGGTGCTTCCGGTTCACTGGTGCAATCCGGAAACATCAAAGAAGAATTTACCGAATTGCAAAACGATCTTGTCAAGATCCGTTTTTCCAACAAGGGTGCTCGACCTGTGTCTGTTCAGCTCAAGAAATACCAATCTGCCGACAGTATTTCTGTCAGCCTCCTATCCGGATCCTTCAATCAATTCTCTTACCAGGTCAATACTGGTAACAACCAGACAGCTGCCTCCGGAGATCTTTATTTCTCAGCGGCAGAAGTGAAACAAGATGCAGAAGGGGGACAACAAATTGTCTACACGATCAAAGACTCAGCCGGAAGATCAATCGAACACCGTTATGATTTGAAGGCAGGGGAATACATGTTCAGGCTGGACATTGCTGTGAAGGGTGCCAATCAGCTTTTTTCAAACAATACCCTCAACCTCCTTTGGCAGGTTCAGGCAGATCAGCAGGAGCGTGATATCAAAACAGAAAAAAGGGAAACCCAGCTAGGGCTTTACGGCGAAGATGGGTTTGACTATTTCACCATGTCGGATGGGTTGAACAAAAACTGGGAAACCGGTTTGAAATGGTTGGGCATCAAACAAAAATTCTTCAATACCACCATCATACCTGAAAACGGATTCTCGTATGCTGAGATCAACTGCAAGATGCCGGATGATTCCTTCAGAGTGGTAGCACAAACCACCGCCAATCTTCGCACAACCTTCCCTTCTTCCAACAATGCCAATATCGGATTTCACTTTTATGTTGGCCCCAATGACTATTCCATCCTTAAAAAGTACAAGCGGGACATGGAAGACATGGTCAACCTGGGTCAGGGTTTCTATGCTTTTGTGAAGTATATCAACCGCTGGATTGTATTACCGGTATTTGGATTTTTTGAAAAGTATTTTGCCAGCTTGGGCCTGGTAATTGCCTTGCTTACCATCTTCATCCGTTTGTTGACATCGCCACTAGTTTATACATCCTATGTAAGTGGTGCAAAAATGAAGGCATTGAGGCCGGAGATTGATGCGCTCAAAGCAAAGTACGGAGATGATCAGCAGGCCTATAGCATGGAGCAGATGAAGCTATTCAGGAGCGCCGGTGTCAATCCATTGGGAGGATGCATTCCTGCCCTTCTGCAAATACCCATCTTCTTTGCGCTTTACAGTTTCTTCAATTCAAACATTGGTTTAAGAGGGGAATCTTTCTGGTGGTCAAGCGATCTTTCTTCATATGATGCTGTGCTCACCTGGGGCTTCAATATTCCTGGTCTTGGCAGCCATTTGTCTCTGTTCACCATCCTGGCGGTGGTAACCAGTTTGTTGATCTCCCTTTATAGCATGAGCATGACACCGGACCAAAACAATCCGGTGCTGAAGTACATGCCGTATATTTTCCCCATCATGCTCTTGGGTATCTTCAATGGGTTGCCATCAGCATTGACCTGGTACTATACTGTTTCCAATGTAATCACCCTTGTTCTGCAATTTGTCATTCAGACCTATATCATTGACCACAACAAAATCCTGGCAGAAATTGAGGCGAACAAGAAAAAGCCGAAGGAGAAATCCAAATGGCAGGAAAGATTGGAGCAAATGCAGGAAACACAGAAGAAGGTCAATTCGCTGAAAGAAAAAAGCGGCAAAAAATAATTTCATGAGAAGCTTCTTGCTCATCCTTTCGCTACTGATCGGCTCTTGGGCATTGGCGCAGAAAAGATTTTCTGAGGGGGTCATCAGTTTCCAGGTTGAAACAGAAGTCAATGGGGTCAAGGACGACCTCTCCTTGAATGGGGTTTGTTTTTTCAAAGGAGCCCATTACCGTTCAAATCTTACCAGCAATAGGGGAACATCCTCCACCATTTTTGATACCCGTGAAGGCATGGGTGCTGTTTTTCATGAATTCGGTTCCCAGAAAGTCCTGATCCATCTCAACAGGGACCAGTGGACCGACAAGAATAGGTTGTTAAAAAACAAAGAGCTTGTTTTTTCCTTTACAGGAGATACCACCCACCTGCTGGGTTACATTTGTCAGAAGGCGGTTGCCCTGCTGGAGGATTCCTCTCAGGTGGAGATAATGTTCACCAAAGAAATTGTTCCAGAGAATACAGATGCGGAGTGGCAGTTTCAACAATTGGGAGGTCTTGTTTTGTTGGTCAAAATGGTAAAAAAGGATGCAACGGTTGTTTTCAAAGCATCAGCCTTGAGTTTTGATCCTGTTCCCATTCAAAAATTTGATATTCCCAATGCTGGGTATAGAATCCTGGAGTACGGAGAGAGCAAGAAGTGGAAATAACGACGGCGCATCATCCTGAAGTACGGAGAGAGCAAGAAGTGGAAATAACGGAGCCTTTCGAACTATTGCTGGGGCTTCTGAGGAGTCTTGAATTTTTGCAAAATGGTCTTGCTCCTGTAAGGCATGTTGATCTTGACGTTGCCTTTTTGATGACTGATAACATTGTAGACGCCCATCTTTTCTGACCTTCTGAGAACAATTGTTTTGTTTTCACGATAGGTGAAGCCAGTGTTCAGCGAAATGTTCAAGGTCTTTTTCATGTTTGAAAAAGAAGATTTTGAAGACTTGGCTGATTTGATGATGATGCCATCCACCGCGAACAGGGCATGTGAAACAAGGAAGCACAAAGACAAAACGATTGTTTTGAGCTTCAGAGGGGCGGATATTTTGACTTTGGAGGTCATTTGTTCAACAAAATTAATATAAAACGTTAAAAAAACAAGTTTTCCACAAGTTTTTACTAAAACATAACGAATCAAAAATCAATATGTTACACGTATAGACTTTTCGTCGGATAAGCACTAAATTACAGTAAGCACTTACCAATGAACGGAGAATACCGTCTGCCAGATAATGAGGACATGGAGGACCTTCTCAAAGTCTATGAGCGCATCAGGACTGGGAGAGGTGGGGGATTTCTGAGCGAGGAATCCTTTGAACGGATCATTGACCATTTTGACGATCAGGATGCTTTGCCCAAAGCAATGGAAGCGGCCGACATGGGCATGACGCAATTCCCCTATTCAGCCTCCTTGCTTGTAAAGAAGGCAGATCTCTTGATTGCAACACGGCAATATCAACTGGCACTTGACTTTTTGGAAAAAGCAGAGATATTGGACAGAAATGATATTGATATACCCATATTGAGAACAGATGCCTATCTCGCGCTCGACATGCAAGACAAAGCTGTTGTTTTGTTGGAAGAGGCGATACGGCATTTTGAAGGGGATGAAAGGATCGATCTTCTGTTTGAGCTGGCGGATGTATATGATGACTATGAGTCATTCGAGAAAATATTTGATTGCCTCAAACTCATCCTGGAATACGACCCCAACAATGAAGAAGCGCTTTACAAAATTTGTTTCTGGACCGATTTCACCGGCAGGAATGAAGAGAGTATTCAGCTGCACCTAAAAATCATAGAAGACTTTCCTTACAATGATCTGGCATGGTTCAACCTGGCTGCCGCCTACCAAGGGCTGCATTTGTATGAAAAAGCCATCGATGCTTATCAGTATGCCATTGCCATCAATGAAAAATTTGATTATGCCTATCGGAACATGGCAGACGCCCTGATGCGTTTGCGTCGTTTCAAAGAGGCCATAGAAAGCCTGGAAAAAGTAGTAGAACTGGCAAGGCCGGAAGATCTTATCTACCAGGCCATCGGTTATTGTTATGAGAAGATCAGGAATTATGCACAGGCCCGATTCTATTACCGCAAGGCATCTCATCTGAATCCAGACGACGCAAGATTGTATGTTAAGGTGGCCGGAACCTACATGAAAGAGGGCAAGTACACACAGGCAGTCAAACACCTTGATACCGCTTTGAAAATAAAACGGCTGGATCCTGAGTTCAATCTCATGATGGGAGAATGTCATGTGAAATTGAAAAAACACAAGGATGCCATCCATCATTTCATGATGGCTGTTAGCGCAAAACCCAGAAATCTCAAGGGTTGGGAAGCACTTGTCAGGGTTTTGTTTGACGAAGGCCAATACCAGGAAGCGGATAAACAACTGCAGCTCGCAAGGATAAAAATAGGAGATAAGCCTATCCTGTCTTTTTATGAAAGCGCCATATTGCTGGCAACGGGTAAAGTCAAAGAAGGTATTGCTCTGTTAGAAAAGACACTGGAAAAAGCACCCAAACAACTCAAAGCCTTTCTCAAACTCTATCCCTCAGCTGTACAACATACCCAAGTGGTTGAGCTTATCATCAAGTGGAAAAGAAGAAAACGCAGCTGAACAGCACCTGTCCTGCTAAAATTAACAGTCAATTCGTACTTTTGTCCAACAAACCTCTCCCATGAATTTTAGTTTGTCGCAAATGCCAGAGCGTTTTGCTAAGCCAAGGAAAGAAGGAATTACCATGGTGATGGACAAAGGCCTGACACTCGAAGAAGCAAGACTTTTCATCGAAAATGCCGTCCCACATGTTGACATCGTTAAACTAGGCTTTGGAACAGCCTATGTAACCCCCAAGCTTCGTGAAAAAATTGAATTGTACCAGCAAGCCGGTTTGCCTGTTTATTTCGGCGGTACCCTGATGGAAGCTTTTTTGATCAGAAATCAGTTCGAGGATTATATATCGCTCTGCAAAGAATATGATATCAGTTACATGGAGGTAAGTGACGGCTCCATTACCATTCCCCATGATGAAAAATGCAAATACATTGAACAGTTGAGTAAAATTGGGACGGTCCTCAGTGAGGTCGGTAGCAAGGATGCAGCCCATATCATCCCGCCTTATAAGTGGATCGAACTGATGAGGGCAGAATTGAGCGCCGGTGCCTCATGGGTAATTGCAGAAGCCCGTGAAGCAGGCAATGTCGGTATCTACCGCGGCAGTGGCGAAGTAAGGGAAGGATTGGTTCAGGAGATCCTGACCCAGATCCCGGGTGAGAAGATTCTTTGGGAAGCACCGCAAAAGGCACAACAGCTCTATTTTATTGAACTGCTAGGAGCCAATGTGAACCTGGGTAATATTGCACCCAGTGAGATCATTGCATTGGAAGCGATGCGCATAGGATTAAGGGGAGATACATTCAGCTTATTCCTTAACAATTGAAGCCGGACATGAAGCTGTTCGGTTTGATTGGCTATCCTTTGTCGCATTCTTTCTCCAGAAAATATTTCACGGAAAAATTTGAAAGAGAAGGGATAGCCGAACATGAATACCTGCTCTTTCCCATCGCCCAAATTGATGAACTCAAAAAACTTTTGTTGGATCATCCTGGATTAAAGGGATTGAATGTTACCATTCCTTACAAAGAACAGGTGATACCCTTTTTGGATGAATTGTCACCCGTGGTGGAGCAGGTTGGTGCTTGCAATTGCATCAAGATAGAAGAAGGGCGGCTGTTAGGGTACAACACAGATGTCATCGGGTTTAAACAAACACTGGCGCCCCATTTGAAGCCACATCACAACAAGGCATTGGTATTGGGAACAGGGGGTGCTGCCAAAGCAGTATACCATGTGCTCCAAGAGCTGAAGATCGATTATACAATGGTAAGCCGCACTCCTTCGGAAAAGACCATCACCTATGAAATGATCGATAAGAAAGTAATCGAGGAACACACACTCATCATCAACACCACTCCGTTGGGGATGCATCCACATGTGGATTCTGCGCCCCCATTGCCCTATGCGTATTTGAGTGCAGCGCATTATCTCTATGACTTGGTGTACAATCCTGATCCAACTTTGTTTCTTAAAAAGGGAAAGGAGATGGGCGCCGCAACCGAAAATGGATCAGCGATGCTGGTGATACAAGCGGAAGCGTCCTGGAAGATCTGGAACGCCTGATAGATCATGCCATGGATCCCATTGAGCATTGCAGCAATAATTGCTTCAAATGCTCTGGAATCGATCTTACTTTTCTTTCGGAATAATCAAAGCAAACCATGGCTGTCTTGATCATGGCAGCAGTAACCATTCCGGTAGGCCTCATGGCGATGATTTCATAAAAACAATCAAAGCTTGCCCTGGAAGGAGCAGAAACACTAAGTTTGATGGTGATCGCATCACCATGGAAGAGTTCATGAAAATATTCTACATGGGCTTCGGTCAATACCAATCCAAATTCTCCAAATTTTGCTTCCGTGCATCCGATGCTTTGCAGAAAGCGGATCCTGGTTTCCTGGGCAAAGAGGAGGTATCGCTCGTTGCCAACATGATTCCCGTAATTGATATCGCCTACCTGAACGGATAAGCTGGTTTCAAAACAAAAGGGTCCAGGATTGATTTTTCTTATTCTCATGTTCAGTATTAAATATGCAAAAGAAAATCAGCCATTTTTCTAACGGCTTTTTTTCGGTGACTGATGGCTGATTTTTCATCCATCGTCATTTCTGCAAAGCTTTTTTGCGATCCTGCAGGAACAAAAACCGGATCATAGCCAAAACCATTGTTCCCCATCGGCGTTTCGGAAATAACACCTTTGCATTCTCCTTCAAAAAAATATTCTTTCCCATCCAGGATCAGAGAGATGACGGTTTTGAATTGTGCTGCACGTTGGCGAACATTCTCCAATGCAGCCAATAACTTCTCTGTATTTTGTTGGTCAGTCGAATTTTCGCCGGCATAGCGAGCTGATTTTACGCCGGGTGCTCCATGCAGTGCTTCCACTTCCAGTCCACTGTCTTCTGAAAAGCAATCCATGCCGGTTGCTTGCTGGATATACCTCGATTTTTCCAATGCATTTTCTTGAAAGCTGTCATGGGGCTCCGGAATTTCCACCACGATTCCTGCTTCTTTCAAAGTCATGATCTGAAAGCTTTCTCCCAGGACATGCCGAATCTCATCCGCTTTATTGGGGTTGTTCGAAGCGAAAATCAGTTTTCTCTTCATGGAAATATTTGTTTCAGGCATTGCCAGAGTTGCAGCTTGAGTGTTTTGTCATTTTCGATTTCATCCAGTCTTGGAGCAGCGAGATATTGGATGCCCTGAAAGGATTGTGGCTGGAAGACAGGAAAATGAATTGGCAATTCAATCGATGCAGGCGCTAGGCCAAAGAGCAATACCAAAGTAGATTCATATTTTGCTTTGATGTTCAGATAGTGTTTTGGATCTGACTGCAGAACAGGCAAGGCAGTGTATTCCTCTTTCTTGAGTTTACAGGCATTCATGATGTTGGCCAAAAAGCCAAGTTCATTCTCAGGAAGGATATCCTGTTTTGACGCAACCAAGGCGACCAGGCGTTTTGATGGAAGCGGAACCTTTTCGGCTGAAACATTCTCCACCGCATTGTCTTGCGGAGCAATCAATACATTTCTGTACAGTGAGGAAAGGATAGCGGGAGGAAGCTTGGTTTTTTCAGCTGTTTTCATGATCACGATTTCCTTTGAGCTTGGCAGTTGATTTCGTTACTTTGCAAAAAAATTGCAATGCAATCCAATCACGCGATAAAGATAACAAAAGCAGCAACATCGAAGCTCGCCGGCACAGACCTTACCAAACTTCCTTTTGGCAGGTACTTTACCGATCATATGCTGGTGGCTGATTATGTGGATGGCAAATGGGGGGAACCGGAGATTCTGCCTTATGGTCCTATTTCATTTGATCCCTCGTTGGTTGCCTTGCATTACGGACAATCGATCTTTGAAGGCATCAAGGCCTATCGCCTGAAAGATGGCAGTGCCGCGATCTTCAGACCGGATAAGAATTTTACTCGCTTCAACAAGTCCGCCAGAAGGATGGAAATGGCAGAGGTACCGGAAGACATCTTCATCGAGGGAATGAAGCAGTTGTTGGAACTTGAGGATGCCTGGATCCCTGCTCAGAAAGATCATTCCATGTATATCAGGCCTTTTATGTTCGGTTCTGATGAGCTGCTGGGCGTTGCGCCCTCCAGTCGATACCGATTCATGATCTTGTTGAGTCCTGTCGGGCCTTATTATGCCGCCCCCATGCGCATTTACGTGGAGGAGCAATATGTGAGGGCAGTGCCGGGCGGTGTGGGTTTTGCAAAGACCGCCGGCAACTATGCCGCATCCCTTCATCCGGCCACTGTAGCCAAAAGCAAGGGCTATGACCAGGTATTGTGGACAGATGCCTTTGAGCATAAATATGTGCAGGAGTGCGGAACGATGAACGTATTTTTTGTGCTGGACGGGAAACTGATCACCCCGGGTTTGGAAAGCGGAACCATCCTGGATGGCGTTACGAGAGACAGTGTCATTGCTTTGGGAAGAGACATGGGCTTGCAGGTGGAAGAGAGAGAGATTGCGGTGGATGAGCTGGCATCGGGCTATGCAGCCGGTAAATTGACAGAAGCATTTGGTGCGGGTACCGCTGCAACCATTGCCAAGATCAGGGAGTTGGTGTACAAAGGCCAGTCCATGATTTTTGATGTTGACAACCAGCCGGTGTCAGATGAACTGCGTGACCGTTTCAATGCCATCAGAGAAGGGCTGGAAGCGGACAAATGGGGATGGATGGTCCCCGTTAAACAGGGATAATTGACTGATTTAAAAAATTCAGGGATGGCTTTTGGATTTTGGAAAATTCCCCATACCTTTGCGGTCCCGTTAAAAAAAGGGTAGAATGCCTACAATTCAACAGCTCGTAAGAAAAGGAAGGGAGATCATCAAGACCAAAAGCAAGTCAAGGGCACTTGATGCATGTCCGCAACGCCGTGGTGTTTGTACACGTGTGTATACCACAACTCCTAAAAAGCCTAACTCCGCCTTGAGAAAGGTTGCAAAGGTGCGCCTGACCAACAAGGTTGAGGTGATTGCCTATATCCCAGGTGAAGGGCACAATCTTCAGGAACACTCCATCGTATTGATCAGGGGTGGTCGTGTGAAGGACCTGCCAGGTGTACGTTATCACATCGTAAGGGGTAGCTTGGATACCGCCGGTGTAAAGGATCGCAAGAAGAGCCGTTCCAAGTATGGTACCAAGCGCGAAAAGGCTAAAAAATAAATACTAAACATCGAAATTCCATATAGATGAGGAAGACAAGAGCAAAAAAATTACCCCTTGCACCAGACCCGAAGTTCAATGACACTTTGGTTACCCGTTTTATCAACAACGTAATGTGGCAGGGAAAGAAGGGTGCCTCTCTCACCATTTTTTACGATTCTCTCGATAAGGTTGCCAAAATGACCGGAGAGGACGGATACGAGGTGTGGAGGAAAGCTTTGACCAATGTAACACCTGCTGTAGAAGTTAGAAGCCGTCGTATCGGTGGTGCTACCTTCCAGATTCCTTCTGAGGTTCGTCCTGATCGCAAAATCTCTTTGAGCATCAAGTGGCTGGTTCGCTTTGCCAGGGAGCGCAATGGACGCAGCATGGCAGACAAGTTGGCCAATGAGATCGTGGCTGCCAGCAAAGGCGAGGGTGGTGCTTTCAAAAAGAAAGAAGATACCCATCGTATGGCGGAAGCCAACAAGGCATTTGCCCATTTCCGCGTCTAAACTGCGGTTGAAAATAAAAAGAGAGGGCTGTCACAGACAGCCCTTTTTTATTTCGCTTTGTCCAAGTCATTCCATAACTTTGCACCCGCAAAAAGTGGTCCCGTTTATTCGGGTCTGCTTGCCCAACAACGCATTCAATTTTTTAAACAATAAGAACAGTCATGGCAGACTTAAAATTTCAACGGAATTTCGGAATTGCCGCCCACATTGATGCCGGTAAAACCACAACAACAGAGCGTATCCTGCGCTATACAGGAATGATCCACAAGATCGGTGAGGTGCACGATGGTGCCGCTACCACCGACTGGATGGAGCAGGAAAAAGAGCGTGGTATCACCATTACTTCTGCGGCAGTAAGCTGCCAGTGGAACTTCCCAACTGTTTTGGGAAAGGCCACTGCTGACACCAAAAAATATTATTTCAACATCATCGATACTCCGGGTCACGTGGACTTCACCGTTGAGGTGGAGCGTTCCATGAGGGTACTGGATGGTTTGATCGCTTTGTTTTCTGCCGTTGACGGTGTAGAACCTCAGTCAGAAACAGTTTGGCGCCAGGCCAACCGTTACAAGGTTCCCCGTATCGGTTTTGTAAACAAAATGGACCGTTCCGGTGCAGACTTCCTCATGGTGGTTCGCCAGGTGAAGGAAATGCTCGGTGCCAAGGCTGTTCCCTTGCAGCTTCCTATCGGAGCTGAAGACAATTTCAAGGGTGTGGTTGACCTCATCAAGATGAAAGGTATTATCTGGCACATGGAGACCGAAGGAATGACCTTTGATGAGATCCCTGTTCCTGCTGACATGGTGGAAGAGGCCAATGAGTGGAGGCAGAACCTGATCGAGGCAGTGGCTGAATACGACGATACTTTGATGGAGAAATTCTTCGAAGATCCCAATTCGATCACAGAAGAAGAAGTGCACGAAGCGATCCGCAAGGCTTGTATCGACCTCAGCATCGTTCCCATGATGTGTGGATCATCCTTTAAGAACAAGGGTGTGCAAACAGCATTGGACGCAGTTTGTCGTTACCTCCCTTCACCAGTTGACATCGACGCTGTAGAAGGAACCAATCCTGATAATGGTGAAACACTGATCCGCAAGCCAGAGGCTACTGAACCTTTTGCAGCCTTGGCTTTCAAGATCATGACCGATCCATTTGTGGGACGTCTCGCCTTCTTCCGTGTATACTCAGGCCATCTGGATGCAGGTTCTTATGTCTTGAACGTAAGAAGTGGAAAGAAGGAAAGGATCAGCCGTATCATGAAGATGTTTGCCAACAAGCAAAACCCCATTGATTTCATCGAAGCTGGTGATATCGGTGCTGCAGTTGGTTTCAAAGAAATCAAGACCGGTGATACCCTTTGCGACGAGAACAATCCGATCGTATTGGAGAACATGTTCATTCCTGAGCCAGTGATCTCCGTGGCAGTTGAGCCCAAGGCACAGGCAGACGTTGACAAGATGGGCATGGCCATCGCCAAGTTGGTGGAAGAAGATCCTACCCTCCGTGTAAAGACCGATGAGGAAACAGGACAAACCATCCTCAGTGGTATGGGTGAGTTGCACTTGGAGATCATCGTAGACCGTATGCGCCGTGAGTTCAAGGTAGAAGTAAACCAGGGTGCTCCTCAGGTGGCTTACAAAGAGGCCTTCCAGGCAACCATCGAACACCGCGAGACGTTGAAGAAGCAAACGGGTGGTCGCGGTAAGTTCGCTGATATCCAGTTCTCTATCGGCCCCGCTGATGAAGAGTGGCTGAAAGAAAATGCCGGCAAGCAAATGCAGTTTGTCAACGATATCTTCGGTGGTTCAATCCCCCGTGAATTCATCCCTGCCATCCAGAAAGGTTTTGAGCAGTCCATGAGTACCGGTGTATTGGCCAACTATCCCGTTGAGCACATGAAGATCAGGATATTTGACGGTAGCTTCCACCAGGTGGACTCCGACTCCATGTCCTTTGAACTTTGTGCCAAATCCGGTTTCCGCGAGGCTGCCCGCAAGGCCAAGCCCGTATTGCTGGAACCCATCATGAAGGTAGAGGTGATCACCCCTGAGCAATACATGGGAGATGTTACCGGTGACCTGAACAGAAGAAGGGGTATGCTGGAAGGTATGGATAGCAGGGCAGGTGCTCAGGTGATCAAGGCCAAAGTGCCACTGAGCGAGATGTTCGGCTATGTTACCCAGCTCCGTTCTTTGTCATCCGGACGTGCTTCTTCAACCATGGAGTTCTCTCACTACAATCCTGCGCCCAACAACATCGCAGAAGAGGTGATCGCCAGGGTGAAAGGAAAGTCTAAGGAATAATCTAAGAAGCTGATAATCAGTATAATGGGTCCCGGCTATGGCCGGGACCTTTTTTGTGCCAAAATATTGAGGGTATTCCCGAAATTTTTCTGCAATTCTTTTGAAAGTATAAAACTAATTCCTACTTTTGCATCCCCATTTAAAAATGGGAACATAAACTATGTCACAGCGAATCAGGATAAAATTGCAGTCATACGACCACAACCTCGTAGACAAATCGGCTGAGAAGATCGTGAAAACCGTGCGCAGTACAGGTGCCGTTATCACTGGTCCCATTCCCTTGCCTACACAGAAAAGGATCTTCACTGTGTTGAAGTCCCCACACGTGAACAAGAAGGCCCGTGAGCAGTTCCAATTGTGTACACACAAGCGTTTGCTTGACATTTATACTTCATCTTCCCGCACAGTAGATGCGTTGAGCAAGCTCGACCTTCCCAGCGGTGTTGATGTTGAGATCAAGGCCTGACGGTCTTGAACAGTTGCTTCCTCCGGGAAGCAAGAGTTCTTTTTCATTTCATCTCCCAATTGATTGCCGTTGGCATGAGAAAAAGGAGCGCTGAAAACAATTTTTTCTCCCTAAGGGGAGTGGAAATATAAACAAGCCCTTCGAGGTTTGTTTACTGTCGGTACTTCCGGTCCATTGGTTTGGGCAAGAGGAAAAGGTCGATAGCAAACTGGGATTGAAGCGGGGTCATGCCCGACTGTCCATTTAACCGAGTAGGGATAAAACAAGAAAACATGAAAGGAATTATCGGTAAAAAAATCGGGATGACCAGCATCTTCGGTCCCGACGGGAAGCAGCTCTCCTGCACCGTCATCGAAGCAGGTCCATGTGTGGTAACACAAGTCAAGACCAAGGACAACGATGGGTATACTGCCCTTCAGCTCGCCTTCGGAGAAAAATCCGAGAAAAGAGCCATTGCATCAGAAAAAGGCCATTTTGCCAAGGCCTCAGCCACTCCAAAAAGTTTTGTAAAGGAATTCAGGGATTATAGCCTTGAGAAAGCCGTTGGTGAGATCATCGGCGTTGACATTTTCGCAGAAGGCGAAAAAGTTGATGTGGTGGGAACTTCCAAGGGTAAAGGTTTCCAGGGTGTCGTAAAGCGCCATGGTTTCTCGGGTGTAGGTGAGCAATCGCATGGTCAGCATGACCGTCAGCGTGCTCCAGGTTCTATCGGTAACTCTTCCGATGCCTCCAGGGTTTTCAAAGGAATGCGCATGGCCGGCCGTATGGGCGGTGATCGTGTGAAGGTGAAAGGCCTTAAGGTGGTGAAGATCTTCTCTGAGAAGAACTACATCCTGGTAAGTGGTTCCGTTCCGGGCCACAATGGTTCCATTGTATACATTCAGAACTAATTCAACGCATCGATCATGCAAGTAGACGTATTATCAATAACAGGAAGCAAGACGGGCAGGACAGTGGATCTGCCTGAAGATATTTTTGGTGCGGAACCCAACAACCACGTGATCTACCTGGCTGTTAAGCAGTATTTGGCTGCCCAGCGTCAGGGAACGCACAAGGTGAAGACCCGTGCAGAAGTGAAAGGTGCCAGCAGAAAGTTGCACCGCCAAAAAGGTACCGGTGGTTCCCGTAAGGGCAATATCCGCAACCCATTGTACAAGGGTGGTGGTACCATTTTCGGTCCCAAGCCTCATGCCTATGATTTCAAATTGAATCGCAGGGTGAAGGATTTGGCCAAGATCAGCGCCCTCAGCCACAAAAGCAAGGCCAACGCAGTGGTAGTAGTGGAAGACCTCCATCTTGAGGCTCCCAAGACCAGCACCTTTGCCGGTATGCTGAAAAGCCTGAGCGTGAGCGACAAGAAAGCATTGTATGTGATGCCTGAGCTGAACGAGAATGTTTTCGTCAGTGCCAGGAACATCCCATCTGTTCTGGCTTCGATTCTTTCTGACATCAATACATACGATGTGATGAACGCCGATGTACTGGTACTCACAGAATCAGCTGCCAAGTTGTTCTCAGAAATGGAAGAAGGAGCAGAAGCTTAATTGAATCAATAAACTTATAAACAAGAGATATGAAACTTGCTGATGTTCTGGTAAAGCCCATTCTGTCTGAAAAGGCAAACCAGCTTTCAGAAAAAAGCCGTGTATATTCTTTCAAAGTTGCCCGTCTGGCCAACAAATTGGAGATCAAAAAAGCGGTGGAAGAATTTTATGGTGTGACCGTTGAAGACGTGAGAACTGCTGTTGCCCCTGCAAAGAGCAAGAGCCGTTTCACCAAGGCCGGTGTGATCAGCGGAAGAAAGCCTTCCTACAAGAAAGCTTTTGTTACCGTTGGTGAAGGCGAGACCATCGATCTGTATGCAAACATCTAATTGAAAAAAGCCGAAGGGTAAAAAAACAATACAATGGCATTAAAGAAGTACAAACCCATTACAGCGGGAACCAGGTGGAGGATCGGTAATGCGTATGCAGAGGTTACCACAGATACTCCTGAAAAATCATTGCTGGAGACAGTAAAGAAGACCGGTGGCCGTAACGCACAGGGACGCCGTGCCATGCGTTATATCGGTGGCGGTAGCAAGAAAATGTACCGTGTGATCGATTTCAAACGCAACAAACATGGTGTGCCTGCAAAGGTGGCTACCATCGAATACGATCCCAACAGGACCGCCTTTATCGCATTGTTGAACTATGCTGATGGAGAGAAGCGTTATATCCTTGCTCCGCAGGGACTTGAAGTGGGCATGACCGTTATCAGCGGTGAAGCCGTTGCTCCTGAAGTTGGAAACACTTTGATGATGAAGAACATGCCCTTGGGTACCAACCTTCACAACATCGAAATGCAGCCTGGTCAGGGTGGCAAGATCGCCCGCAGTGCCGGTGCATCCGCTCAGTTGACCAACAAGGAAGAGAAATACGCCGTATTGAAAATGCCTTCAGGTGAATTGAGAAAGGTATTGATCAACTGTTTTGCAACAGTGGGTGTGATATCCAATTCAGACCATAGCCTTGAAAGCATGGGTAAAGCCGGACGCAACCGTTGGAAAGGCATTCGCCCAAGAAACCGTGGTGTTGCCATGAACCCTGTTGATCACCCAATGGGTGGTGGTGAGGGTAGGTCATCCGGTGGACATCCTCGCAGCCGTACCGGTAAATATGCAAAAGGTGAAAAGACCAGGACAGTGGGCAAGGGAAGTGATAAGCTGATCATCCAACGCAAGAACGGTAGCAAGATCGCCAAATAAGAAACGAAAAGAACAATAACCAGAAAACAATATTATGGCTCGTTCAATTAGAAAAGGTCCGTATGTAGCGGCCAAGCTCGAGAAAAAGGTTGAAGCGATGAATGACGGCAAAGCCAAAAAGGCTGTTGTGAAAACATGGAGCCGCAGAAGCACCATCACGCCTGATTTTGTTGGTCACACTTTTGCTGTGCACAACGGAAACAAGTTCATCCCTGTGTATGTAACAGAATTCATGGTGGGCCACAAGCTCGGCGAATTCTCTCCAACCAGGAATTTCAAAGGACACTCAAGCAAGAAAGGATAAAACGGTTCCGGTCTCCCGGAGCTAAAAAATAACAATATGGAAGCAGTAGCAAAATTGAGAAATTATCCAACCTCCCCCAGGAAGATGCGTCTTCTGGCTGACCACATCCGTGGCATGAAGGTGGAGAAGGCAGTAGCGATACTGGAGCATCACCCTCAGCACAGCGCAACTCCTTTGCGCAAGCTGGTCATGTCTGCCGTAAGCAACTGGAAGCAGAAAAATGAAGGTGGAAACGTTGAAGCGTTGGTGGTGA
>Ga0315905_10003023_pt1 | contig 17497 bp, 15 predicted proteins | sample LakEriMetagenome_5_FD_203522 | JGI IMG/M metagenome (GOLD analysis project Ga0315905, IMG submission 203522) | Freshwater fungal communities from buoy surface, Lake Erie, Ohio, United States - Buoy 4 MA121 | ecosystem: Environmental > Aquatic > Freshwater > Lake | place: USA: Lake Erie, Ohio... | reverse complement strand
CGCTAGTGCCAAACTGATTTTTGAAATCAATCCAAAATTACTAGACGACACCGATTTTTTATACTTAGCTGACTAACCATGAATTTTAAACTTTCTTTTATCCCTAAGCGTAGTGACAAACCACGTAATAAAGGCATTACCATGATGATGGATAAGGGCTTAGGTCTTCGAGAAACCGAAAATTTTATCGAGGCCTCCGCGCATCTTACTGATCTGGTCAAATTTGGCTTTGGTACAGCATTCGTCACGAGCCAACTCGAAGAAAAACTTAAGATTTACCGTGCGGCCGGCATTCGCCCATACTTCGGAGGAACCCTTTTTGAAGCCTTCTACGCACGAGGCATGTTTAAAGAATTTGTCAAAATGCTTGATAAATACGACCTCGATCTCGCCGAAATTTCCGACGGTTCCATTATTATTCCTCCCGACGAAAAGTGCAAGCTCATACACGAACTTTCTCAAACAAGAACGGTCTTATCTGAAGTAGGCTCCAAAGACTCCGGAATTCTTATTTCTCCTGCCAAATGGGTTCGTCTCATGAAGGCTGAATTAGAGGCCGGAAGCTGGAAAGTCATTGCCGAAGGTAGAGAGGCGGGCAATGTGGGTGTTTTCAGGCCAAACGGAACAGCACACTCCATGCTCATTAACCGCATTATCGCAAGTGTAAAACCCGAAGACATCCTTTGGGAGGCGCCCCAGAAAAATCAGCAGGTTTGGTTTATCAAGCTTTTTGGTGCAGAAGTCAATTTAGGGAATATTGCACCAAACGATGTTATTCCGTTAGAAACGCTGCGTCTAGGTTTGCGCGGCGATACCTTCTTTGATTTCTTGCCGAAGTCTTATGCAGATCGGCTCAAACAAGTCAATGACGACTCAGAAGTCGACACTGAAGATGAACAAGAATAAGTCCGCCACCAACTATTCGAAAAACTTTCAAATTACCGGCCACCAAGGCCCAATTTACGCGCTTAGTCAAGATAATCTTTTTGTTTATTCGGCCTCTGCCGACAAATTTGTTGCGCGTTGGCACAAGGCAACCGGAACACAAGATCAATTTGCGATTCGTTGTACACAAACACCATTTAGTATTTGTGTATTCGAAAAGCAACAACAACTCGCAATTGGTTTAGCAGATGGCAGCCTACACATCATAGATACAGCGTCTAAAAAAGAATTGAAATTTCTGAAGGTTCATCATGTCGCTGTTTTTGCTATTGCCACAAACGAGCAGCAAAAACAACATTATACCGCTGATGCAGATGGCCATATCATGGTTTGGGATTATCAATGGAATTTATTGATTCAATTGCCATTAGATTGCGGAAAAATCAGACAAATTGTCACCGGACCCGACGGCAGTTATTTTCTTGTAGCCTGCGCCGATGGCTTTATTCGAAAAATTGACACGACCTTTTTTAATGAAATTGCGCAAACCTATGCGCATCAAGATGGTTGTACGGCGCTATGTATTTTACCGAGTGGTGACTTACTCAGTGCCGGAAAAGATGCGTTTATCCGAAGATGGTCTGCGTCCGGAGAAAAACCAAACGCCTTCCCAGCACATTTAGGTACAATTTATCAGCTTTTAGCCTTACCAAACGAGACATACGCATCTGCATCTAGAGATAAATCCATTAAAATATGGTCTCAAATCAATGACCAAATTCAGCAAAAAATTGATTTGCAAATGGCAGGACACCGACACTCCATTAACACACTTCTACTTTTAGAAAATGGTTTTGCAAGTGCCGGAGACGACAAAAGAATTATCGTTTGGCATGCTCAGAACCCAAAATCGCTGTAATTTTAAAATATGAAATTAGCGGTTCTCGTATTTTTATTTGGTCAGTTTGCCGTTCAGGCGCAGTTTCAGTTTAATTTCACGGATTTTATCCCGGTTGTTTCGGACGGACAAACTTTATCAAAAGCATGGGCTGGTGGGCTTAATACACCACAGTTTTCTGCCCTAGATTTCGACTACGACGGCGACGAAGATCTGCTTGTTTTTGATAGGGGAGCAGACCAGCTTCGCTTGTTTAAAAATGCAATCATTGGAGGAGTACAAACCTATGAGCTGGACTTACGTGCGCATCTATTTTTTCCACCACAACTGAATTATAGAGTTACCACCTATGACTACGATAACGATGGCCGAAAAGACCTCTTTTGTTATGCTGTAGGCGGCATTCAAGCATATCGAAATGTGGGCACTGCTGCAACTGGCCTGCAATGGGAATCCTATAGCCCTTATTTAGTCTCTAACTACGCTGGCCCTACGCTCAATTTATATATTTCAGGGGCAGATATCCCTGCGCTTGTCGATGTTGATGCAGATGGCGATATGGATATTCTCACTTATCACATCAGCGGCGAGTACCTACAATACCATCAGAATCAGAGCCAAGAGTTGTATGGTCACGCTGACTCCCTGATATTTATTTTGAAAAATAGGTGCTGGGGCAAATATAGAGAAGATGTCACGAGCAACTCGCTTTTTTTAAACGACACCAGTTCGTATTGTACAAATGGCAACGTGCCCAACGCCGAATTCCCAACGCATACCTCGAGTAAAGCGCATGCAGGCTCTACGGTTTTGGCAATAGACCTCGATCAGTCTGGGGTGCTAGATTTGGTACTTGGCGATGTTGCTTATGCCAATTTAATTAAACTCATGAACGGCGGTACAAGCCCAAACACCAACTCAGCCATGGTAAGTGCTGATTATAATTTCCCAAGTAACACAACCCCTACAGACGTTCAACTGTTTCCTGCTGCCTTTTATCTAGACATCGATTTTGATCAAAAAAAGGACCTCCTTGTGGCCCCAAATGCCAATAATGTTTCTGAAAATGAAAATAGCGTTTGGTACTATAAGAATTTGGGGAGCAATCAAGCACCTGTTTTTGTTTATCAAGATCATGATTGGTTACAAGGAGACATGATTGACCATGGTGCGGGTTCAGTGCCGCTACTCTACGACGTCAATGCCGATGGACTGACCGATATGCTCTTGGCTAATTTCTTTGCTTACAAACCTGTATTAGATAAGGAGTCCAGAATTGCCTACTATCAAAACATGGGCACTCCCACCAATCCGCAGTTTCTTTTGGTGGATGCCGATTTTTTAAATTTAGCAAGCGCAAACCAAGGCTTAAGACTTATTCCGGCCATGGGTGATCTCAATAACGATGGTAAACCTGAATTGCTTGTAGGCAAAGACAATGGTCAAATTGCTTATTTTGAAAATATCAGTTCGGGTGCTACCCCTAATTTCCAATTGCTTACCACGGCTTTAACCGACAATAATAGCCAAGTTATTCAAGTTCCGCTTTTCTCTGCACCGCAACTTTTCGATTACGACGCAGATGGGCTTTTAGACCTTATCATTGGTCATAAAGGCGGTACGCTACATTACTACCGAAATACGGGTACAGCTACCGCACCTTCATTTACGCTTCAAACAACCCAATTAGGAGGGGTTAACGTGCAAAGTAACGGACCCGACGGTTATGCGGTTCCGCATTTTTTTAACCGCCAAGACACGACCTATTTATTCGTTGGGGCACTCGATGGCCGCATTCATTTTTATGACAGCATCCAGTCCAATTCAAATCAAAGTTTTCATGTGCGCAGCCAAAATTTCTTGGGCTTGAGTGCTCAAATTGGAGCTTATGCAGCGGTAGCCACCGCAAACCTAGATAACGACGCGCACTTAGAACTTTTCATTGGGCAGGATTTAGGCGGGGTATTTTTGTTAGAAAACGAACCTGGTTCTGACCTCAGTCTTGACATACAAGTTCAAGAAGCACTTTTGGTCTATCCAAACCCTAATAATGGGCTATTTAAAGTCAAAGGCATTCAAGGGAGCTACCCAGGGGAACTTATCTCACTCACCGGAAAAGTAGTCTTGACGTTTGCTGAATTAAAAGATCAGCAACTTCTAGATGTCAGTTCGCTTGCTGCAGGCACTTACCTATTGAGGTTAGCCAATGGGCAAAGTTCGCTTTTAATAAAAGAGTAAAGGTTAAGCGATCTTGAGTTTAAGTAATGGCTGGCCATTGAGCTCTGCCGTCAGTAAATCTCCGATTTGTACTGGGCCAACACCTGCCGGCGTACCAGTAAATAGGAGGTCTCCAGTTTTGAGTGTAAGGTACTGTGACACATAAGATATAACGGTGTCAATACTGAAAATGAAATCTTTAGGGTGACCTATTTGTTTGAGCTCCCCGTTCTGAAAGAGTTTGAATTCAGCAGAATCGAGGTCAATTTCAGTTTTCGGAATCCAAGTGCTAGAAATTGGCGCACTGTGGTCAAACCCTTTGGCCCGCTCCCAAGGCAAGCCATTGACCTTGCATTGCTGCTGGATATCTCTGGCTGTAAAATCAATACCAAGGGTAAAATGCGTGTAGTATTTATGTGCAAATTCCGGTGAAATATGCTTTCCTACTTTTTCAATTCTTACGACGAGCTCACATTCAAAATGCAAGTCTTTGGTAAAAGCAGGGTAGTAGAAGGTGTCCTCTTTGAGTAATGCAGTATCGGGTTTTAAAAAATAAATAGGTTCTTTTGGGAGCTCGGCCTTCATTTCTTTGGCATGATCGGCATAGTTTCGGCCAATACAGACGATTTTCATGGCTTTTTGAATTTATTTTTCAGTAATTCGAGTTTGTCTTCTATTTGATGAGCTGTATTGCTTGCCTTAAGACGCTCCATTTCTTTTCGTAAGACTTGCTTGGTGTGGAGCGGGAAATCTGCTTCGAGCATCCAGCCGTAGTAGCCAGGCTCTAATTTGAGCACTTGCGCAACGGTTTTCCCTTTGTGCTTACCAAAGTTATAACATACTTCTCGGTTGTCGTCAAAAGACAAACGACCGGCGAAATCGGCGTTTTGCTGGGTGCCTACTGTAGAAAACTTAGCTAAACTGGCAATATTGTTGTCGAGGTTATCGTATTTCTGAATTTGAGCTTGTAGTACTTCTAGGGTAGCTAAGGTATCGAACAAAGCGTTGTGGGCATTTTCAATTTGCTTCCCGCAGTAAAATTGGTAGGCAGCCGCAAGCGTACGTTGTTCCATCTTGTGAAAGATATTTTGTACGTCTACAAAATGGCGTGCGCCTAAGTCGAAGTCAATACCGCAGCGCAATAATTCTTCTGAAAGAACAGGAATGTCAAATTTATTTGAGTTGTATCCTGCTAAATCGGCGTTGCCAATAAACTCGAGTAGGCGTGGAGCTAGGGCCTCAAAGGTCGGGGCATCGGCAACCATTTCGTTGGTGATACCATGAATTTCTGATATCTCGGCTGAAATGGTTTGTACTGGATTGACCAGTTCATTGAATGTTTCTGTGTGTCCGTCTTCAAATAACTTAATTACCGCGATTTGAACGATGCGATCTTTGGTGATTTGTAGGCCGGTGGTTTCGAGGTCAAAAACACAGAGTGGGCGTTCGAGTTGTAGGGCCATGCTTAGATAGCGGTTTCTGGATCAAAACCTTCTAGGTAGTCAGCTACACGACGCACAAATTGCCCACCCAAAGCACCGTCAACCACGCGGTGGTCGTAGGAGTGAGATAAGAACATTTTATGACGGATGCCAATGAAGTCTCCCTCGGGCGTTTCAATGACAGCCGGAACTTTTCGAATAGCACCCAAGGCTAAAATGGCTACTTGTGGTTGATTGATAATTGGCGTTCCCATTACATTTCCAAAAGTTCCGACGTTGGTAACGGTGTAGGTTCCACCTTGGATATCTTCTGGTTTAAGTTTGTTGTTGCGCGCGTTGTTGGCCAATTCATTTACTGCTTTTGCCAAGCCATTTAGGTTCATGCGGTCGGCATTTTTAATCACAGGTACAATGAGATTCCCGCTAGGTAATGCGGCTGCCATTCCGATATTGATGTCTTTGCGCTTGATAATATTGGTTCCGGAAACAGAAACATTGATCATAGGGAAGTCTTTGATGGCCTTGGCAACTGCTTCTATGAAAATAGGCGTGTAAGTGAGGTTTTCACCCTCGCGTTTTTTGAATTCATTTTTCATGCGCTCGCGCCACTTGACGATAGTTGTAACGTCAGCCTCCACATAAGAAGTAACGTGAGGTGAAACATGAACGGACATCACCATGTGTTCTGCAATGAGTTTGCGCATACGGTCCATTTCGATGATTTCGTCACCGCTATTTGGAAGAACGACGAGCTCTTTGATTTGTATGCCATTGCCATGCTGTGCTTTTGGAGCTGCTGTATCCGGAGCTGCAACTGGTTCGTTTCCTCTTGTTTCCAAGTAGCTTAGGATATCTTTTTTGGTAACGCGACCGTCTTGCCCGGTGCCTTGTATTGCTGAAAGTTCGGCTGAATTAATATTTTCTTTTTGTGCAATGGTGCGTACAAGTGGAGAATAAAATCGACCGTCCGTTCCTTTGGTTAAACGCGCTGTTGCAGTTGGAGAATTTTGCGTCATAGCGATGTTGGTAGTCTCTATAGGCGTGTGCTCTGCAGGAGTTTCGGGTGCAACAGGCGCAGGTGCAGCACCTCCTTCGGTGGATAGTATGGCAATGACGTCGCCAACTTGCGCTACTTGGTCTTTTTCGAATAGAATTTGAATTAAAGTACCGGCTGCTTCTGATGGAAGTTCGTTGTCAACTTTGTCTGTAGCAACCTCGACAAGCGGCTCGTCTAGAGCAACGGAATCGCCAATATTTTTAAGCCAGTTGGTAATTGTTGCCTCAGTTACGCTTTCTCCCATTTTGGGTAGACGAATTTCTATTTCTGCCATGTCGATGTTAATTGATGTCGTTGATGTGTGTGCAAAATTAAGCAATTTTGATCAAAACTAAGAGGGTTCTTGATCGAGCAAACGATAGTTGAGTAGGATTGATTTGAAGTCAGTTTGGGCTTTAAAGTTTTTGGTATACCGCATGATTGCTTCAGTCTGATTTTCAAGACTCCAGTAGTATGGGCGTAGGAGACTCTTTTTTTGAAATTTGCGATTGAGCTGTTCTGAATGTAGTCCGACGAAGGTGTAATTGGCCGCGAGAACGCCGAGTATATTTCTAATCAATTGTGCGGGTTGTTTGTAAAACCAACAGATGAATGGCAACAAGGGGAGTAGTATGAGCCCTATGCAAAGGTCTAGCACACGTTTAATTCTTTTGTTTGTAGCTTGTTCAAGTGCATCAAAATGTAATTTGTAGTAATCTCCGGCAGTATCTATGGAGTTGCTACCAATGAGGTAGCTGGTGTCTGGTTGGGCAATTTTATATTCCAATTGAGCAGCCGAAGTGGCAACCATAATTTCAATGATTTGGATGCTGCTTAGATCTTTGGCCGAAAAAATCAGTTCGTTTAAGCGATGGATTTCGAGCATTTCATCGAGCTGATGGCTATTGATTTTTACTTGATCAGGTGAGGAGCGAAGCGCAACATGATGAATACTCTCGATATGAGGGTAGGTTTGTTCTAAAAGAGACTTGATGCGCATAAATTCAGGCTGTTGGCCTAAAATACCAAAACGCTTCTTTGGAAATGGACTTAAGTCAATTTTCCCTTTTTTGATTAAACTGAGTAGGGCTCTGCTGATGAAGAAAATACCTATAAATTCTAAGGCCCCGAGTAAAATATACAGACGAGAAAACTGCCAATCTTTCGGCAGCAGCGCATAAAAAGCCAAGATGGCTAAAGTCGCAAAAAAGGTACTTTTCCAAATCCTTTTTACGGGTGTTCCTTTATCGTATAAACCAAGCAACCAAGCGCTGAATATCCAACAAAATAGATAACTTGGGAGCAATAGCTGAACAAGCCAATCTGGAAATTGAATTTGCTTCACCTTCCATTGTTCAGCAAGTAAGACGAGCAGTACAAGGTTGCTTGCAAAATCAAATATGATCCAGATGTAGTTACTCAATAGCCTTTTGATCAAGGATAATGAGGCTCTGAAGTAAATTGCGGAGTGTATGGTTAGGGAAAAAAGCTTTGCGTAGCGCTTTGAAAAGTGTTTTTGCGCAAAAATGATCATGGCCTTATAAAACACAAACACATAATTCAAGGAGCCTTTTTTAGTGCTCTCCCCTTTGTAATGAATGATTTTTGTTTCGGCAAAATAAACAATTTTGTATCCACCTTGCTGGATTCGATACGACAAATCGATGTCTTCACCGTACATGAAAAAGGCTTCGTCTAGCAGCCCTACTTTCTGGAGCGCTTCGGAGCGCATGAACATGAATGCACCACACAAAACATCGACTTCATGGTTGCTGCGTTCATCGAGGTAGCCTAAGCTATAGCGATTAAAAACTTTTGACTTCGGAAAAAGTTTGGATAAACCAAAAATCTTGTAAAAAGAAACCAGAGGCGTAGGAAGCCCTCGTTTTGACTCGGGTAAAAACCTACCTCGGCCATCGAGCATACGTACGCCTAATGCGCCCGTTTTTGGGTTTTGGTCCATGTAGCGCAAACAACTTTTAAAGGTGTCTTCTTGCACAACCGTATCCGGATTGAGCAACAACACGTAGCGACCTTTACTCAGTTCTATTGCTTGGTTGTTGGCTTTGGAAAAACCAACATTGATAGTGTTGGCAATCAGTTGAACGTTAGGAAATTTTTGTTGCAACATTTCCTGTGATCCGTCGACACTGTTGTTATCGACCACAAAAACTTCTGAAGGAATGCTTTTAAGGGCGGCATAGACACTATTTAGGCATTGCTCCAAGAAATTGGAGACGTTGTAATTGACAATTACAATACTGAGATCAAGTGTCTTTTCAGGTATCATTTGTAGGCGATACAAGAAATTTCAATATTGACATCGAGTGGCAAACGACTGACTTGAACGGTTTCTCTGGCAGGAGCCACCCCTGAGAAAAAATTGGCGTAAATGGTATTCATGGCCTGAAACTCTTCGAGATTTTTCATGAATATACTCACCTTTACGACGTCATCTTTGCTAAAACCTGCTTCTTTAAGCAGCGCCTCGATATTTTGAAGAACGCGTGTGGTGGCTTGTTCAATTGTAGTTGTTTCTAATTGGCCCGTTTGTGGATTCAAAGGTATTTGTCCGCTGACGTAGAGTTGTCTGTCGATAAGAATGGCTTGACTATAAGGACCAACAGGTGCGGGTGCGTTGGGTATTTTTATGGGTATTTTTGCTGTCGACATTCTTTATGCTTGAATTTACTACTTTTGCAAAGTAACAAAAAACAAGCTACGTGAAGGTTCTTTTGATCGATTTTTATGACTCTTTTACGTATAATCTGGTTCATTATTTAGAAGTGCTTGAAGTTGATTTGTGCACCAAGCGTTACGATCAAATTGAACCTTCAGATTTTTTTAACCTCGCAGCCATTGTTCTATCTCCAGGCCCAGGTCTGCCAAGCGAAAAGCAAGGTTTGTCGGAAATTTTAACCCGAAATGTGGGCAAGTTACCAATATTAGGCGTTTGCCTTGGTATGCAGGCGTTAGTTGAACATATGGGTGGGTCTTTAGAAAATCAGCAGCAAGTAAAGCATGGTGTCCAAGAAACAATTTTACTGAGGAGCCATCAAGGATTATTCAGTAAATTGCCCCAGCAAATTGAGGTAGGTCTGTACCATTCTTGGCGAGTGGTTTGTCCAAACGCTTGGATTACAGCAAGCAGTCAGAGCGGTGTTCCTATGGCCATCGAAAGACCCGAAATGATGGTTTATGGTGTACAATTCCATCCAGAATCGATCATGACCCCGGAGGGAAAGGCTATTTTACGAAATTTCATGGAAATTGTTCGCCATAATTGAGTCCGCGTATTTTGTCATTCACTGCTATACCAAACATTTTTGTTTAACTTTTGTTACGTGAAGACATTGTCAAACTTCAACAAAATGAAATTTATTCTCCAAACCTTATTTGTTTTTGCTTACCCCGTCTTACTTCTTGGTCAAACGGGTATGCTATCCGGCAAGGTGCTTAATGCTGCTAATGGAACCGCTGTTTCACCTGCAAAAGTTGCCATTGTTGAAATACAAGCCCTTGAGGCTGTAGATCTCGATGGCCGCTTTAGTTTTGAATCTTTAGCCCCGGGTATTTATACAGTTAAATTCACTGCCCCAGGTTTCGAGGATAGAATTCAATCTGAAGTACTTATTACAAATGCGCGTCCAACAGAACTTATAATTGAGTTAGAAGAAAAGGTGCAAACCTCTAAAGATGTGAAGGTGACTGCTGCGCCATTTCAACGCAAAGTTGAGTCTCCTAATTCACTCAAAACCCTCAGCGCTACCGAAATTGAGCGCCTTCCAGGTGCCAACCGCGATGTGAGTAAGGTCATTGCGGCTCTCCCGGGTGTAGCTGCCCGCGCTTCTTTTAGAAATGATATCATTATTCGCGGTGGATCGCCCGGTGAAAACAAATTCTATCTAGACGGTATTGAAGTCCCAAATATCAATCACTTTGCCACACAAGGCAGTAGTGGCGGGCCTGTGGGTTTGCTCAATGTCAACTTTATTCGAGAGGTGGAGTTTTATTCTGGTGCCTTTCCTGCAAACCGTGCCAACGGGCTATCTTCGGTGCTTTCGTTCAAGCAAAAAGATGGTAATAAAGATGCACTCATTACCAATTTTGCGCTCGGATCCTCTGACGCAGCGCTCACTTTCGACGGTCCCATTGGCCAAAAAGGAGATTTTATTTTTTCAGTGAGGCGCTCTTATTTGCAGTTTTTATTTGCAGCGCTCAAACTACCTATCTTACCTACCTACAACGACTATCAATTCAAGTTTAATTTTCAATTGAATCCCAAAAATAAACTTTCAGTTATTGGTCTTGGCGCGCTCGATCAGTTTGGATTAAACGCCGCTGTTAATGAAGGTTTAACAGACTCAAGCCAAATTAAATACAACAACTTTATTTTAGGTAATCTGCCGATGCAGGGGCAGTGGAATTACACTATGGGTGCAGTCTGGCAGCATTCATCCAAATCTTCTATTCAAACAGTGGTGGCCAGTCGAAACATGCTCAACAACCGTGCATACCGATACAAAGACCGTATTGAAGAGCCGCAAAATTTACTTCAAGACTATACTTCATTTGAAGCAGAAAATAAATTGCGCTTCGAACATACCTATTCAAAAAATGGCTGGCGATGGAACGTAGGGGTAGGTTATGAATACGCCAAGTACTTTTCAGATACCTATCAACAGCTGACTATATTTGGACAGCCTGCTGTCATAGACTTTGAGTCTACGCTCAACTTGCACAAATACGCTGCTTTTTCTCAGTTGAGCCGTTCTATTTTAAACGAACGCTTACGTTTATCTATAGGTCTTCGTACGGATGGCACATCTTATAGTGCTGAAATGCGCAATCCGTTCAAGCAGTTTTCACCAATGTTCTCAGCGTCTTATCGCTTGACCGAGGATTGGGCAATCAATACCAACATTGCGCGCTATCATCAATTACCAGCCTATACCATTTTAGGGTACCGCAATGCAGCCGGGGAGCTCGTTAATCAGCAAAATGGGGTTCGTTACATTCAGGCAGATCATTTTGTATTGGGTACGGAATACCTGCTCAAATGGAACGCGCGCGTTACGCTGGAAGGTTTTTATAAAAAGTACAGTTACTATCCGTTCTCTATTGAAGATTCTATTTCTTTGGCAAATATCGGCTCTGACTTTGGTGTTGTGGGCAATGAACCAATTAGCTCAACGTCAAGCGGAAGAAGTTACGGTGCTGAATTTTTATATCAACAAAAACTTTACAAAGGATTTTATGCCGTACTTGCCTACACTTGGGTAAGGTCAGAATTTCTCGACAAAAACAATAACTATGTACCCACGTCATGGGATAGTCGTCATATCGTTTCGTTAACTGGCGGAAAACGCTTCAAAAATGGGTGGGAATTTGGCATGCGTTGGTTATTCTCGGGCGGTGCGCCATACACACCATATGATATCGCCACTTCGAGTCTAACTACCAATTGGGATGTCAACGGAATTGGCGTACTCGACTACACTCAACTCAATACCGCACGAGAGTCTAGCTTTCATCAGTTGAACATACGTGTCGATAAAAAATTATACCTCAAGCAGTTCAATATGAATTTCTATTTTGACGTTCAGAATGCCTACGGTTTCAAAGCGCAGCTCGCCCCTATATTACTTGTAGAAACAGATGCCAATAACCAACCTGTCGTCGATCCAAACGACCCCTCACGCTATCAAACCAAGTTGCTAGAAAACGCATCTGGCCTTTTGCAGCCAACTTTAGGAATTATCATTGAGTTCATTACCAAAAAAGCGAAGTAATTAGTTTTTACGCGTTTTAAAAAAGTGGTATCTTTGCACCCAAATTAAATAAACATGGCAACCAACAGAACTTTTACAATGCTGAAGCCCGATGCAATCGAGAACGGGCACATGGGCAAAATTATCGACATGATCATTGGCGCTGGCTTTGAGATTAAAGCAATGAAATACACTGTACTTTCTGAAGCACAAGCAGAAGAATTTTATGCAGTTCACGCTGAGCGTCCTTTTTACGGCGAACTTGTTGAATACATGACGAGCGGTCCAATCGTTGCTGCCATCCTAGAAAAAGAAAACGCAGTTGCTGATTTTCGTGCTTTAATTGGCGCAACAGATCCAGCTGAGGCAGCAGACGGCACCATCCGTAAGGCTTATGCAGAAAGCAAAGGCCGTAATGCTGTTCACGGTTCAGATTCCGATGAAAACGCGGAAATTGAAGGTAAATTCCATTTTTCTGCCAACGAAATTTTCTAATTTCGTCCTATAAATAGATTTTTAAAGACCGCTTTGCGGTCTTTTTTTATGTTGAGCCCCATGAGATTCACAGAAGCCACCGAGAAACGCCGCACCTTTGGTATTATTTCCCACCCAGATGCTGGTAAAACCACCCTGACAGAAAAACTCTTGCTTTTTGGTGGAGCAATCCAGACGGCTGGGGCGGTAAAAAATAACAAAATCAAAAAGTCGGCAACCTCTGACTTTATGGAGATTGAAAAGCAACGGGGCATCTCTGTAGCCACATCAGTCATGGCTTTCGCCTACAACGGCAAACAAATCAATATCTTAGATACACCAGGGCACAAAGATTTCGCCGAAGACACCTTTAGAACACTCACTGCCGTGGATAGCGTCATTCTCGTGATCGACTGCGCCAATGGGGTGGAGGCACAAACTGAGCGCCTCATGGAGGTATGTCGGATGCGCAAAACACCAGTCATCATCTTTATTAATAAAATGGACCGCGATGGCAAGGAGGCCTTTGATTTATTAGACGAATTAGAATCCAAGCTATCCATCAAGGTGCGCCCCCTTACTTGGCCGATTGGCATGGGCGACCGCTTTCAAGGCGTGTACAACATTTACCAACAAAGCCTTAACTTATTCTCGGCCAACAAAACAAAAATTGCCGAAGATGTTGTGTCTATTGCCGACACCTCCGACCCAGCGCTCGATCAAATTATTGGCGAAGCGCCGGCAAACGAACTCCGCGAAGAACTCGACATGATTGAAGGCGTATACGATGCATTTGACCGCGCTACCTATTTAGCCGGCGATGTCGCGCCTGTTTTCTTCGGTTCTGCCGTCAATAATTTTGGTGTCAAAGAATTACTCGATACTTTTTGTGAAATTTCACCTTCTCCGCAGGGTCGCGAGAGCGATACCCGCATGGTAGAACCTTTAGACGAGCGCTTTTCGGGCTTTGTCTTTAAGATCCATGCCAACCTCGATCCCAAACACAGAGATCGAATTGCTTTCTTGAGGATTGTTTCGGGTCGTTTTGAGCGCAACAAATTTTACCATCATGTGCGCTTGAAAAAAGACATGAAATTTCCGAATCCTACTTCTTTTATGGCCCAAGATAAAAGCGTTATCGATGATGCTTATCCAGGCGATGTCATTGGTCTATACGACACCGGTTCATTTAAAATTGGCGATACCCTCACCACAGGGGAGAAAATGCTCTTTAAAGGAGTGCCGTCATTCTCACCAGAAATCTTTCAAGAGCTCGAAAACCTAGATCCGCTCAAATCCAAGCAATTAGAGAAAGGCATTCGCCAACTCATCGACGAAGGAGTAGCGCAATTGTTTGTACAGCAGCCAGGCAACCGTAAAATTGTCGGTACCGTGGGGCAACTTCAATTTGAGGTCATTAATTACCGCCTCATTCACGAATACGGCGCCAATTGTCGTTTTGTGCCGCGCAACTACTTCAAAGCATGCTGGATTACCACCACCAACCCCGAGCAACTCGCCAACTTCAAGCGCGCCAAAAGTAATTATCTTGCTTTAGACAAAGACGAAAATCTTGTTTTCTTGGCAGAAACCCCATTTCTATTACAGATGGCAGAGCAAGACTACCCCGATCTGACTTTCCATCAGACATCAGCGTTTAAATTGGAAGCCTAGCCTCATTTCTTGATTTAAGTCAAGGTCGCCCGATCGACGAGCCCGTTGTGCAGCACGGCCCTTTTGTCATGAATAGCAAAGAAGAAATCTACCAAGCGTTTCAAGATTATCAAACCACGCAATTTGGTGGCTGGCCTTGGCCGCGCTACGATCAAGTCCACGACCCTAAACTCGGGCGCTTTGCCAAGCATGCCGACGGCAGGGTAGAGGAGCCGAAGTCTTAATGAATAGCACTGGCATTTTTTCGAAAAAGGGATGGTTTTATGCGCTTTTTCTTCAGGAAAACTCTATTGAAATAACTCAAGGACTCAAAGCCACAATCTTGTGCTATTTTACTGATATTGTCCTCCGAATAGATCAATAAATGGCACGCTTCATTGATGCGCAAGTCGTTGACGTAATCTGAGAATGTTGTACTGGTCGCTTTTTTAAAGAATTTGCAAAAATTACTCTCGGTCATAAACACGAGTTCAGATACTTGTTGGAGTGAAATGCGCTCCGAATAATGGTTTTGAATATAGGTGCAAACCTTATTAATGCGTGTTTCGAATTTCTTGGAAATGACGTTGTGATATGCATCCGGACACAAGTTTGAGCCGGACTTTTCTGTTAAGTCTTGCAATATAGATAATAAGGAAAGAATGCTGTCCATTTCTTTCGTTTGACCGATTGAAACCAGTTTATCTACAAGCGCGTCATCTGACTCAAAGCGAAGACCTTTTGCTGCGCTCTCCAATAATGCCTTGATGGCGTGTCCTTCATTTAGCCTTAAAAAAGGTTCGATGAATTCATTTGAAAATTGAATAACAATTGCTTCAGACCTACTTCCATCCTCATTTTTCCCCCACCAGGTATGTGGGAGATTACTTCCCAAAAGGACCAGGTCACCGCTCGCAAAATGTTCATGTGAATTCCCGACAATGCGGTAACCACTTCCTCTGACGATATAGGTCAGTTCGTACTCTGGATGATAATGCCACTTGAATTCAAAGCTCTGAACAGTAATCTTTGTTGAATAAAAACTGGCTTTTCCTTTTTTCGACGGAATATCTTCTAAAAAGGCTTTCATAGTATCAAATGAACTAATTTCATTGGATAAATTTATAAATAATTCAATATAGTATTATAATTAACGAAAATACGATTAAAATCTCGCACTGGGAAGTTCTATTTTTGACTTTGTAATTGTAAAAAATTGAACACCATGCCTACCATACCTGAATCGATTCAAGAAAAACTTGCTGCACCTTATGACTTAAGTAAGGAGCAAATTGAATTTTATCGCAAAAATCAATTTATCAAATTGAAGGCAGTTTTAGATACGTATACCCTTGAATTTTTCAATGAGGTCATTTCTAAGCAAGTTGCGCTCATGAACACAGAGCAGCTCGCACTCGAAGACCGAAATACCTACGGGAAGGCTTTTTTACAGTTATTTAATCTTTGGTGTGAAAATAAAGTGGTAAAAGAATTGATCTTTAGTAAGCGCATCGCTAAAATTGCAACGGATCTCATGCAGGTGGAAGGAGTGCGATTGTACCATGACCAAGCCTTGTTCAAAGAAGGGGGAGGAGGCATCACGCCGTGGCATGCCGACCAATATTATTGGCCACTTTCTACCGATAAAACTGTCACTGCCTGGATTCCGTTGCAAGCAACTCCTTTAGAAATGGGCCCCTTAGAATTTAGTGCTGCTAGTCATGCCATTGTAGAAGGTCGTGAATTAGAAATTGGCGATGAAAGTGAGGCGCTTATCCAAAAAACACTGCGTGTCACTGATTTTGAACATGTCATTGAGCCTTTTGATGTTGGGGAAATCAGTTTTCATTCGGGTTGGATTTTTCACCGAGCAGGCGAAAACAAAACACAAGATATGAGAAAAGTCATGACGATTATCTTTATGGACAGAGACATGGTATTGAAGGATCCGGATAATAAAAACCAAGAAAATGATTGGCATACTTGGTGCCCTGGCGCAGCAATCGGAAAAATCATCGATACGCCGTTGAATCCTGTCATTTTTGAAAAATAGTCTATGAAGACAAAATTTATTTGCACTTATTGGGGTTGTGAAGCGCTATCAGCAAAAGCATTCCTAGCGAAAGTCTTGGAAGCGGGCTATGACGGCGTAGAGATCAACTTCCCAGATGACCCAACTTTTATTGCCGAGTTCATGACAGAGCTCGCTGTCATCAGAAGCAGTAGGAATCCTGATTTCATCTTTATTGCCCAACAGGTTTTAGCTCAACAAAATGAAACAGTCGATGCTTATGCGCAAAGACTTTCGCAGCGTTTGAATTTTTTAACCAGCCTAAAACCAGACGCGATTAATTCGCATACAGGTAAGGACTATTTTGAATTTGCAGATAATTTATCAATGATACAAATTACCGAAGACATTGCTCTTGAATCGGGAATTCCCATTTGGCATGAAATCCATAGGGGGCGTTTTAGTTTTCATCTTCGAACGTTGCTGCGTTACCTAGAATTATTTCCAAATTTGGGTTTGGTTGCTGACTTTTCTCATTTTTGTGTGGTTTCGGAAAGTGATTTATCTGACCAACTAGCGCTATTGAATCAAGTTTTTCCTTCCATCAGACATATTCACGCAAGAGTCGGTTTTGAACAAAGCCCTCAGCTAACAGACCCTTTTGCCCCAGAGTGGGAGCAGCACTTAAAAACATATACCAATTGGTGGCGTGCCATACATGAGCAACATCTTCTCGATCAAAAAACGCATTTGACCATTACACCAGAATTCGGACCATTTCCATACATGCCTCAACAACCTTATTCCCAAAAGCCCTTGGCAGACCAATGGGACTTAAATTGTCGCATGAAAAATTATTTACAAGCATACTTTCATTGATGTCATTTAACAAATTGGTTTTATTGCCCTTATTCATTTTGAGCTTTTCTTTACAAGCCCAAAAGAATCTTTCAAGTGTCAATACGTTTATTGGAACAGATGGCACAGGGCACACCTTTCCTGGCCCTTCCATGCCTTTTGGAATGGTACAGCCGGGGCCAGATAACCAAGATTTTGGCTGGAATCATACCAGTGGTTATCAGTTCAATGATTCTTGCTTATTGGGTTTTT
>Ga0315905_10003020_pt1 | contig 17504 bp, 15 predicted proteins | sample LakEriMetagenome_5_FD_203522 | JGI IMG/M metagenome (GOLD analysis project Ga0315905, IMG submission 203522) | Freshwater fungal communities from buoy surface, Lake Erie, Ohio, United States - Buoy 4 MA121 | ecosystem: Environmental > Aquatic > Freshwater > Lake | place: USA: Lake Erie, Ohio... | reverse complement strand
AGTGATATCATTATTATTCTCTTCATATTCTGAAGGAATGGACCCAACAGCAACTGTAAATAAAGATGCACCCAAGGTTAATGATGACAACAAGCCTTCGGACAAGAAGCCTTTGGACAATACACCCTTGGCTGGCGCTCCTTTAACTAACGGTATTGTTCTCGGTTCAAGCAAACTTCTCACTGTTTCCGATATTACGGGTGTTCTCAAGAATAACCCCGGTGTTCAAAAAATGATAAACAACATGCCTTAAGAAAATAAAGATTTGTAATCTGGAGTCTCTTCATATTCGAGCGCATAGACCTTTTCTAAATAGGGGAGCAAATGATTAGTAACATGATAGTTTTTCAAATTTAACAAATATGTTTTCAACGTTTCAAACTTCTTGTATTTGGCACGTTGCACATTTGCCGGATGTCGTATATCATATAATGGCAACAATGATTCATATTCAAGTTCCATCATACTCGATGACCAAGGCAATTGAATCCTAAAAATGGTCAGCATCAAGTATCCAATCGATATCAAATCGTCTCTCCGCGAAATTGTATTCCCCATGTGCAAATTATAACTTGCATATTTGGCCGAACCAATCATGTGTTCGCAAGGTTTGTTCTCCTTATAAATATCTTTTTCCGAGTTGTAGTAGAGAGAAGACAATCCAAAATCAATAATTACCACATTTTCTCTATTATCCACCATAAAATTATCTGGTTTAATATCGCTGTGAATAACGAAGGCAGAATGCAAGTGTTTGATTGCCATTATCATTTTTTCACATATTCCAAGTAAGCCTGCTGTATCGCTTTTCTCTGCATACTGTTGCAGAGACATTTCGTAAAAGGGTGTCGTCAAACACACATTGTTTCCGTATAACCCATACCAATACAGTGTTGGAATATTGGGCAAATTCGGCAATTCGCGATTCAGGTAAGCAAGTATCTTGGATTCGTGTTTCAATGTTGTCGCCTCCTTTTCAACCTTGATTGCAACTAGCTTCTTATTGATTCTGTGTTCGCCTTTGAAAACTGTAGAGAAAGCCCCCTTTCCCAATTTGCCTAACAATTTGTAATTGTGGATATAGACGTCTTTTTCTGACATAAATGAATAATAATACTTTGTTTATATATATTATTATTATAATGGCTCCTCCTGTAAAAACAATGTTAGAGAAAGCAGATACTGTGGTCGAAACTGCGAAAAAACCACTTTACCTAGTTACGATGGGATTTGTTTATATTGGATACATCATTTTGTTTTTAGGAATATCCTATATTTCGCCAGACTACATTCGTGCAATCAGCAATATCACGTACGTAATGATTAGTTTGGTAATCATGTATAAATTTAATCCGTTTAGAGAAGCAACCGCAGTTAGCGAATACGACTCCAAACTCATTTTTATTTCCGCACTTTTCATTTTGTTCAACCTTGGTGTAACCGAATTTGCACTTTCGTTTTTTAAAAATGTGAAGACCACTTTCGGACTATAATAAGGGAACGTAGTTCCCTTATGAACCTTCCTATACCTCGCTTCGCTCGGAGACTTACTATTGGCTTTAAACCTTAAGTAAAAACACATTTAAGGAATTCATCCTATTATATATTAGTAGATTAAATGAACCTTAGTGAAGAGATACACAACCTGTACAAGGAAATTCGAGAGAATCCCGACAAATTCGGTTGTTTAAAAACCGACGAGCTTCTCTCTGCATACGAAAAAGAAGGCAACAAATATTTGGAAAATAAAACCAACAAGGATATTGAGGATGAAAAACTCGCATCATTCGAAACAAATGGTTGTATAGTTACTTTGACAAAGGCAGAGAGAATCGGATTAATGAAAAAACTCATTGGATACCGCTACGTGGATGAAATCGATTCTCTGCATATTGGCAAATACACACGGTGGATTCACAAGTATCCACTGACGGATGACGACGAAGTGTTCAAATATGTTTTATCACCTGGCGCATTCTTAACCATGGTTGATTACTTAGATACGGGGATTGTTCTCACTTTAAAAACATGGAACAACAAAGTATTCAGAATTAATTTTGATAATTGCCTGATTTACCAGAAGCTGAGTGCAGGGGAAGAATTGGTTCTCATGACCGCGGACTATTTAAATAAGGGGAACTACGTTCCCCTTTAACCCCTCCTTTTAATGCAAAACAAAAGAAGAGTCTTAGAGAAAAATTTCTTCTAAAAACTTGCTTCTGTACCCCCCCCTCCTTAATGTTAGCCTCCGAGCGAAGCGAGGTATAGGGGAGGGTTCATAAGGGAACCAACGGTTCCCTTAAAAATATATGTATTTTATGTTTTATCAAAATATTCTATAATGATAAGTTATGCATTAACAAAAACCAATGAAAATAATGTCCAGTTAATAAAGGGCGATTATTATAATCATAAGCGCAAACACGTTCGTAAAAAAGTCGTTGTTTTTGATTTAGACGAAACCATCGGTCATTTCCATCATTTGCAAATAATTTGTAAATGTTTGGCAGAATGGTTCGGTCGCGAATTATTTCAAGACGAGTTCAATTCTTTACTTGATTTGTTTCCCGAATTCTTTCGTCCAGGCATTCTCACTATTCTGGATTTTCTCTATGCTAAAAAACAGAAAAACGATTTGTTCAAGTTATATATTTACACAAACAACCAATGCGAACCACCATGGGTCGATATGATTGTCCGCTATATCGATAGAGAACTCGGTTCAACTTCTCTTTTCGACAAAAATATTTGTGCATTCAAAATTAAAAATCGACGGGTTGAACTGAAACGCACCACCGGAGCCAAAACATATTCGGATTTCATCCAATGCACCATGTTGCCAGAAGACACTGTAGAGACGTGTTTTATTGACAACACCTACCACGATAATATGTGCGGAGACCGAATATACTACATTTTACCAAAAGCGTATTATCATTCGTTGAATAAATCTACAATGGTTAAGAGAGTAACTGCAAAGTTTGGCTCAGGATTAATGGATTTATTGACGAAATCGATGAATGAAAACAATTATGTATCGTCGGTGAATGAAGGTGCAGTAACCAAGAAAATTATGTATTACGTGAGAGAGTTTCTCTATTATCCGAAAATTCCGCGGACCAATAAAACCAAACGGGTTGGCTTTAAAAAAGGTGGCACAAAAAAGGTGGCACAAAAAAGGTGAAACAATTTTCAAAACTAATTTAAAGCTTTGTTCATTAAATATATAAAGCCAATCAATAAAAATCAAAAAAAAATGGAAAAAATAAAAGTATGCATAAACAACCGCAACTACAATTCTTGGGAATTTACTCAAGATGATGTCAAAGTGGATATCCCCAATTTGATACCATCCAAACACAAACTGTTTCACAACGACATAGTTCTATTCAAAGATGATACTGTTGTCATTGTGGAATCCACGTACAGATATACTGTTCTAGCTGGTGTCTTAATACTCGGTAAAACTTACGGTAGGTCGGGCAAACGCCTCTTGTACAAATGCATCCCCGACAATAAATCTCTCCCTGTTTTCCTGGTTCCTTACAATGTTGGTGCATCATTCAGTAAAGTCGTCAAGAATAAATACATTGTTTTCCGGTTTGATAACTGGGAAGATGACCATCCCCATGGTGAAATCAAGGACACGCTTGGCGATGTGGATTCACCGGAAGCCTTCAATGAATATCAACTGTATCGACGGGGTCTGCATCTTTCTCTCGCACAATTTACAAAATCTTCGCGCATTATTTTGAAATACGATGACCCTATACAAAAGATTCTGGCTATACCAAATTATCAACTGGAAGACTTGCGCTCTATCCAGAATATTTTCACGATTGACCCAGCAGATTGCACCGATTTTGATGACGCTTTCTCTGTATATGAAGAAAATGGTGTCGCGACAATTAATGTGTATATTGCCAATGTGTTTGTCTGGTTGGAAACTTACGAACTCTGGGAACATATGACCGACCGTGTCTCCACCATTTATTTGCCTGATAAGAAACGCCCCATGTTGCCACCACTGTTGTCGGATGATTTGTGCTCGTTGAAACAAGGTGCCGACCGTTTTGCATTTATGATGTCCGTCAAATATGATATGCAGAGATTGGTTCAGATTGGCGAACCCGTTTTTAAAAATGCCCTGGTTCATATCCAAAAAAACTATACATATGAAGACAAAAAACTTGGAAAAAATCCGGGATATAAAATACTTCGGACCTTGGCCAAAACCGATGATTCGCATAATGTGGTTGCATTCTGGATGATTCGGATGAATGTATTGGCGGCAGAATATTTACGTGAGCGAAACAAAGGGGTTTTTAGAAGCACCGAAGGTGCGACAGAAAGCACCTTCGGTGTGATTAATAGTCATAATAAAGGAGTGGAACCTTGGTTCTCCCAATGGCTTGGTAACAACGGTTCGGGTGCTGTTTATTCCGAGGTTTGTGCTCCCCATTCCCAACTCGGCGTGGATGCGTACGTTCATATCACCAGTCCCATACGACGTCTGGTTGATATTTTGAACCAGATTTTGTTTCAATCTGGGGTAAGTGAATCGTGTCAAACTTTCTTGGATAAATGGACCCGAAAATTAGACGATGTGAATCGCGCAACCAAAGATATCCGAAAAACACAGATGGATTGTGAGCTGTTGGCTTTAGTTGATAAAAATGGGTCTTCTCAAGAATTATCGGGCATACTTTTTGACCGAAACTTTGTTTCCGGTAAATACGAATATGCAGTTTATATTGAAGAACTCAAAATGTTCTCGCGTATCAAATTGGACGAGTGTATAGAGAACTTTACAAAGTCGCGATTCCGCATTTTTGTTTTTGATGATGAGGACAGACTTTGCAGAAAAATAAGATTGCAAAAAATATATTAGTATATTTTATAAAAATGCCTTCTTCAAGAACAGCTTCGAGAAAACCTTCAAGAACAGCTTCGAGAAAACCTTCAAGAAACCCTTCAGTATTAGAGTCAGTTAAAAAGGTATTTACACGAGATAAACAAGAAAAACCCTGGATGGGTGGCCCTCCTCCCAAGAGTGGCAATAAAATTAAAGATTTTGCAAACAGTGCCCTTTATTCATTGAGGATTAATGCTGCATTTAAAGGAGGTAAATCTAAACGCCGTAGAAATCAGAAGTCCGCAAATAAATCCAGACGTAATCGCAAATAAATGACTGTTATAATAGTGTTATTTTATTCCATATGACATTTTTTGTTCGTTAAAGACGTAGGTCTATTTTCAAAAGGATTTAGAAAAATAATCATTTATAGTATATATATATAAATGTTTAGATTAATTGTTAGTATTGCCTTGTTGAGTGCCAGCGTGTCTGCCACTCTGATGGACAGATTTTACTTGTGGGCCGAGACCCATAAGATTACCGTGCCCGAAGGCGAGCACGAGTTCCTCCACCTTCTTACGAATTGGAAGAACAACGACCGAATTATCGAGGAGACAAATGCCAAGAATCTTACCTACACTCTTGGACACAATGCCTTCTCCGGAATGAGTTCGGAGGAATTTGCCGAGCATATGCATTTTGGTTTGAACAGAGAGCTCATTGCTTCGTCTGCATCGCCTGCATTGAGAGGTTTTGATTCTGCGGTTTCGGTTCCCGCGTCGGTTGATTGGCGCACACAAGGTGCGGTGACCCCCGTAAAAGACCAAGGACAGTGTGGTAGTTGCTGGAGTTTCTCAACAACCGGTGCGCTTGAAGGCATTTATGCTATCAAGAGAGCTAACCTCGTTAGTTTCTCGGAACAACAATTGGTTGATTGCGATTACATTCGTGCTGGTGGAACATCCCTCGGCTGCAACGGAGGAGACATGGGGTCTGCCATGGAGTGGATTGGAAAGAACAATGGTCTTTGCACTGAACAAGCCTATCCCTACTTTTCTGGAACTACTAAGACAAATGGAGCTTGCCAAAAGTCGTGTTCCGTTGTTTCGGGGTCTGATATTAGTACAACTGTGTCCGTTTCTGCAAACTCCGATAATGCAATGATGACTGCATTGGCACAGCAACCTGTATCCGTTGCCATAGAGGCTGACCAAAGTTCGTTTCAACTTTACAAATCAGGTGTTTTCACTGGTTCGTGTGGAACCAATTTGGACCACGGTGTTTTACTCGTTGGATACGGCAACATGAATGGACTCGATTATTACATCATGAAGAATTCATGGAGCACAAGTTGGGGATCACAGGGATACATGTACATGGGAAAAGGTGTTGATGCCACCGGAAAGCCTTACAATGGTGGTAAGGGACAGTGTGGAGTCTTAATGCAGGGCGTATATCCTGTTCTGTAAATATAGCACTCTTAGAAATATTACTAGAAACTTTTTTTATAGTAATATATTTATATATGCAACAACAAAAAGGAGGCGATAAACCAAACGATGTGGAACCAGAATTTGTAAATAGATTTGACGACAGTGATATGGAAATGTATATGAATCCTATTTATGGTTTAATATATTGTGAAATTGGTTATATACCAAATATTTTCTTTTTAGAAGAAAGCGAAATTAAAAATGATTTTATTCCTGAAAATCATTTAAGAATCATTAAGAAATTGTGTATGAGAGAAGGTGTTACAACTATAATTAAACCCACAAGGGATATTATGAATGAAAAAGTTACATTAACCGATATTGGTCAGTATATTGCAATTAAATATGCGAATATGCTTGCAGGAAAACATGAAAAATTAAAATTTGCAAAAACTGGTAAAAATGGATATATACCTGGTGAGAAAATTCTTAAAGTAATAAACAATGAAAAACCTGAAATACGAGACAAAATGAATAAAGTCTTTAAAAGTATTCCAAAATTCACTAGGTACATTCCTTTTGAAGATAATGATATTTTTGTTTTTCGTATGATATTATATTGTTTATGGTGGAAATTAGGAAACAATGATGGATTTGATGAATACTATAGAGGTATTCAAAACGTTTTTGATATTTTAAATGAGTGTTTTCCTGTTCTAGACTTCGTGTTAAAAGAAAAGCCAGTATTAATTCCAAAAGCACAAACAAGTCTTTCTTCTTCACGTCATTCTTCACGTCATTCTTCAAATGGTGATTCAAATGGTGATGATTCTTTAAACGGTTTTTATTCAAGCGATTCTTCTTCAAGCGATTCTTCTTCAAGCGATTCTTCTTTAAGCGTTGCTTCAATCGATGCTTCAGCTACTCCTAGTAGTTTTGAACAAATTTTACTAGATATTGTGCTTGTCGGATTTCAGCTTTATCAACAAGAACAATCATTACACTTTTGTAAAGAAACATACGGAAGATATTATGCCGACTGTGGTGAAACAACTGCACGTAATATAATCAATATATTGTGTTATGACGGAAACAAATTCAATCTAGAATATTTAATTGAAAAAGGTGCCATAAAAGAATTGATTGATTACTATGAAGTTTTTAATACTTTTCAATTACAATCCACATCTCACGCTCGCAATGCGTGGAGCAAATTAATTACTGAACATGGACAAAACAATATAAATTTTAGTGAATACTGTAACGCAGCGAAACAATACGGGTATGATATGAATTCCGGATTAGCACTAAATAGAAAAAAACCAAATCTTTTACAATTAATTCAAAATTTTTTGCAAGAAGTTGATACATGGGATAAATTGAAAAATACAAATATTACAGAAATTAGTTTAGACCTTAATAAAGATGGTATTGGTAAAATAAACATAAAGACTAGTTCGAAAAAAGAATTTACAGTTCATTTGCCACATGGGCATTTTTTTGTATCAACGGAAAAAAAAAAGAAAAAAAAAATAAAAAATTATGAACATCTAGAAACACATCAAAAATATTTTATAGATATGTTGCTTATAATGAAATATAATACTAAGGAAAATGATTTTTTAAATTTTAATTTTTCTTCTGAAAAACTAATTGATACAATTCGCGAAAACAGTGACCAGATACCTTTAAAAACACTTTTGGTTCAATTATCACTAACTAATAAATATGATAGTGACACACGAAGGCGGATTCATATAGATACTGAAGATCAATTTTTTAAAATTTTTGCGGATATGGTAAATTCTAATAAATTAATTGAAGATAAGGTGAATGATTACTCATTTGTTATACCTAAATCCGAAAATGCTTTTAAATTTGTAAGTAGTATTAAAACGTTAAAAGTTTTAAATTGTGTTAAGAATTATGAGGCTACTATCTTGAACAAAATCGATTTGTCTCCTTTAACACAAATTGAACATATTGGAGATAATTTTTTATATGACTATGACAGTTTGAAAATAGATTTAAAGCATTTGTCTAATGTGAAAACAATTGGAAGTAATTTTTTGGAGAAATGTGAAAAGATAAAACAAATTGATTTGTCACCTTTAAAAAATATTACAACAATTAGTAATTATTTTTTAAACGGTTGCTTAGAACTCACTGAAGTCAAATTTCCCACAAATTTTGAACACGTTACATATATTGGTATTAATTTTTTGTCGAATTCGCCTGCTTTAAAAACACTTAATTTATCGTGTTTTTCAAATGTTACAACTATTGGTATTTCATTTTTAAAAGAATCTGGAATAGAAACCATTGATTTATCGAATTTAAAAAATCTAACTGCTATTCCGAATGAATTTATGCATACATGCAGACAACTACTATCAATTACTTTTCCAGAAACATTAGAAAATGTTAAAGAGATTGGTGGTAATTTTTTATATGAATCGCCATCTTTACAAACAATTGATTTATCTTGTTTTTCAAATGTTACAACTGTTGGTAATTTATTTTTAAATAATTCTGGAATAAGAACAATTGATTTATCGCCTTTAAAAAATCTAACTACTATTCCGTATAACTTTATAACAAATTGTTCAGCACTTAAATCAATTACTTTTCCAGAAACATTTGAAAATGTTAAAGAGATTAGTGTGGGTTTTTTGACAAATGCACCTTTACAAACAATTGATTTATCTAGTTTTTCAAATGTTACAAATATAGATGTTAATTTTTTATACAAAACTAGAATAGAAACAATTGATTTATCACCTTTAAAAAATATAACTGCTATTACAGCTGGCTTTTTGAGTAATTGTATATATCTTAAATCAATTACTTTTCCAGATATTTTTGAACATGTTAAACTTATTGATTCTAATTTTTTATCGAAATCGTTATCTTTAAAAACAATTGATTTATCTTGTTTTTCAAATGTTACAACAATTCGTCATTCATTTTTAAAAGAATCTGGAATAGAAAGTATTGATTTATCACCTTTAAAAAGTGTAACTAGGGTTGATGATGATTTTATGATTAGTTGTATAAAGTTAAAATCAGTTATTATTCCCCGCCATTTAAAGAATCTAGAAACCGAATTTAAGAAAAATATTATTTATACAAATAAATCTGATATTGGTAAGGGAAAACGACCTACCCGAAAATTAAAAAGAACTCGAAATTTAAAACGAAAAACAAGAAAATTTTCTAAGTAATTATATATGCAACAACAAAAAGGAGGCGATAAACCAATGAATGTGATTCCAGAATTAGTAAATCGATTTACTGATCCTATAATGGAACAGTATATGAATCCTATCTATGGTTTAGTATATTGTGAAATTGGTTATATAACAAATATTTTTTATTTAGAAGAAAGCGGAATTGAAAATGATTGGATTCCTGAAAATCACGTAAGCATCATTAACGAATTGTGCAAGAAAGAAGGTGACACAACTATAATTAAACCGACAAGAGATATTTTAAATAATGAAACTGTTACATTAACCGATATTGGTCAGTATATTGCAATTAAATATGTGAATATGCTTGCTGAAACAGACAAAGAAAAGATTGCAAAAAATCAAAATGGCTATGTAGCTGGTCTGCAATATCTTAATAATAAAAACTATGTCAAAAATAAAGATTTACAAAGAAAAATGACACAAATCCACAAAAGTATTAAAAAAAAAATCACCAAATATATCCCTTTTGAAGATGATGATATTTTTGTTTTTCACATGATATTATATTGTTTATGGTGGAAAGTTGGAAACAATAACGGTTTTGATGAATACTATAGAGGTATTCAAAATGTATTTGATATTGTAAATGAGTGTTTTCCAGAAAAAAACTTTATGTTAAAAGAAAAACCAGTTGTAATTCCAAAACCATTTGTAAGTGAATCTTCAAGTGAATCTTCAAATGATTCTTCAAATGATTCTTCTTCAAATCATTCTTCTTCAAATCATTCTTCTTCTCCAAATGGTGAATCAACTAGTAGTTTTGAAGAAATTTTACTAGATATTGCACATGTTGATTTTCCGGTTTATGTACAAGAACAATCATTACACTTTTGTAAAGAAAAATCACACAGATATTATGCCGACTGTGGTGAAACAACTGCGCGTAATATAATCAATATATTGTGTTATGATGGAGAAAAATTCGACCCACAATATTTAATTGAAAAGGGTGCTATAAAAGAATTGATTGAATACTATGAGGTTTTTAATACATTTCAATTACAATCGACTCAGGATGCACGTAATGCGTGGAGCAAATTAATTATTCAACATGCACAGAATAATATAAAATTTGGTGTATATTGTAATACAGAAAAACGATATGGGTATGATATGGATGGAGGATTAACAATAAATAAAGAAAAACCAAATCTTTTGCAAATGCTTCAAAATTTTTTGCAAGAAGTTGATACCTGGGATAAATTAATAAATACAAATATTACAGAAATTAAATCAAACGTTAATACAAATGGTATTGGTAACATATACATAAGAAGTAATTTGGATAAATTATTTACAGTTCATTTGGAAGATGCGCATTTTTATGTGTCAATACCAAAAAAATCAAAAAAGAAATTAAAAAATTATGGTCATTTAGAACCACATCAAAAATACTTTTTAGATATTTTGTTAAAAAATTGGTATTCCTCCAGTGCTAAAGAAAATCAAGAAACAGAAAAAGAGTTTATTACATATTATTTAAATTTTATTTTTTCTTCCGAAGATCTGGTTTATGGATTTAATAAATACCAAAAAATGATGCATTTAAAAACACTTTTCATTCAATTATCACTCACTAATAAATATGATAGTGATACACGAAGGCGGATTGAAATAAATACTGAAGATTCTTTTTTACACAGTTTTATCGCTTCAGTAAATTCTAAAAAATTAAATGAATTAACTGCAATAAAGGTTAATGATTACACATTTAGAATACCAAATGATTCCGACAGTCAATTTGAATTTGTAAAACGTATTGAAAAGCTAAACGTTTTAAATTATCGTCTGAACAATTATGGTTCCAAATTAGAAGAAATCGATTTAACTCCTTTAAAACAAATTGAACATATTGGAGATGATTTTTTATATGGTTATGTAAATTTGAAAGAAATAAAATTAGAGCATTTGATTAACGTCAAAACAATTGGATCTGGTTTTTTGGGAAATTGTCAGAATCTCACAAAAATTAATTTATCGTCTTTATCCAATGTAACTCATATTGGAGATAACTTTCTGTCGCGTTGTCAGAATCTCACAAAAATTAATTTATCGTCTTTATCCAATGTAACTCATATTGGACATAACTTTCTGTCGCGTTGTGAGAATCTCGAACAAATTGATTTATCGTCTTTATCCAATGTAACTCATATTGGATATGAGTTTCTGTCGCGTTGTCAGAATCTCGAACAAATTGATTTATCGTCTTTATCCAATGTAACTGATATTGGAGATGAGTTTCTGTCGCGTTGTCCGAAACTCAAAAAAATAGACTTAACACCTTTAAAAAATATTAAAAGAATTAATAATAATTTCTTGCAACGTACATCATTTAATGAAGTAATATTTCCCAAAATATTTGAACATGTTACATATATTGGTAATAGTTTTTTGGGTGGTTCGAAATCTTTGAAAACAATTGATTTATCTTGTTTTTCAAATGTTACAAATATAGATTCAGAATTTTTATTTGGATGTGGAATAGCAACCATTGATTTATCGCCTTTAACAAAATTAACGAGTATTGGAGAAAACTTTTTGTATAATTGTTTTGAACTTGAATCAATTACTCTTCCAGAAATTGAAAATAATATAACTATTGGTAAAGATTTTTTAACCTATTCTTCAATAAAAACAATTGATTTATCGCCTTTGAAAAAATTAACGACTATTGAAGAAAACTTTTTGTGTAATTGTAATAGACTTGAATCAATTACTTTTCCAGAATCTATTAGAACTATTAAACATAAATTTTTGAATAATTCGGATTCTTTGCAAACAATTGATTTATCTAGTTTTTCAAATGTTACAAATATAGATTCAGATTTTTTAAGCGAATCTGCAATAGAAACAATTGATTTATCGCCTTTAAAAAATATAACTGATATTAATAATAGCTTTCTGTATGAATGTGAAAATCTTAAATCAATTACTTTTCCAGATATTTTTGAACATGTTAAATATATTGGTACTTCTTTTTTGAGTGGTTCGACATCTTTGCAAACAATTGATTTATCTTGTTTTTCGAATGTTACCATGATTGGTTATAGTTTTTTAAACAATTCTGGAATAGAAACAATTGATTTATCGCCTTTAAAAAATCTAACTATAAATCGCTTGAATGCGTATTATTTTTTGAATAGATGTAAAAAGTTAAAATCAGTTGTTATTCCATTTAATTTAAAAGGAATCCATTTTGATGATAATGTACAAAAAACTTATACAAATGAACCACATGTTTTCACAAAGCTTGATACCGGTAAAGGAAAACGACCTACCCGAAAATTAAAAAGAAATTTAAAACGAACTCGAAAATTAAAACGAAAAACTAGAAAGCCAACTCGTCGTTCCTAAAAAAATGTAAAAAAAATTATTTTTATATTTTTTACAAAACTCGAAACCTAAGCACATCGGTCCCTGCGCTTGGTGCCGTGTAATTATACGGGTCCAACACCCCATTTAAATCCCAGTCGCAATAAATGAGACCCCAACCAACTGTTCCATCTGGTGAATTTCCACCCACTGGAAGATCGGCCTGTCGTGTAATTTGCGTCATTAAACTCCAAACGACAACTGTTTGACCGCTATTCAATTTGAGATAAATACGGTTGTCGCCATATGCACGTGTTACGGTTCCAACTCCCAGAGAATATCCACTATTCCCTACAGGTTGGCTAATTGCAGTTTTGTTAAACACTTCGTCATAAAAACTAATCAAATTTGCTAATGTACTAAAATATATACTTGAACCATCTCGGGTGTATGGTATGGCAGTATTTGTTAAAACCCATCCCAAATCTGATTCTGGATACAACCAAATTGTGTCTATTATAGAAATGTACGAAATTGTGGGTCTTGTTACATCCTGACACATTGCGCACGAATATGCCTTTTTATGATTTGCTAATCCAGAACGACGTCGATGCATCTATAATACATACTGAGAGAAAGAAAACAACAAAAATATTTGTATAATATAAACCAATGCTTCTTGTCATTTATTTTGATGTATTTCGAAAAGATTTGGTCAATCGGTTAAACGAAAACAACATCAAATACGATATTGTCAAATACGACGAGTTAGAAAAATATTTGCAAACACATTCTCCAACAAAGATAATCATAACTGGTTCTAAAAAACGTATATTGAGAGAAAATGATTTCCCCATTCTTGAATCTCTGATGAAAAAAAATGTGAAAATTATTGGAATTTGTTTTGGGTTCCAGTATTTAGCATTTAAAACTGGCGGTAAATTGGCCGAAGGTCAGCTTTTTAAAGGCAGACGCTTATCGGAAACCGGCGAACAATTGTATTTTAACCACCATGACCGCGTGACCCAGTTATCTAAACCGTGGAGAGTAATTTCGCGAATGGATGGCTTCATAAACATTGCAGCAACAAATAAATGGATTGGGTTCCAGTTCCATCCAGAGAAGGAACCTGCACATTTTAACCGCTATGTGTTGGCTTTTATCAAATAAAATGTATTGGTGTATTATAAGATGAGCAAAGAATTAGAGACACAACCATACCGTTCATTTAAGGATTTTTTAGATAAAATAATAAAAATGCCGGATGATTTTAAAAATAGACTGGCCGAAGAATTTGAGAGAAGAAGACTCGAGCGCGAAAGAATTAAAAATGAAGAACCCGAACCCGTGCCTGAACCAGAACCGGAACCCGTGCCTCAAACCGAAGAAAAAAAAGATAACAAGTCATTTTTTGACAGTATCTTTTCAAAAGAGCAAACCGATTCTCTTTTTGATAAGTTTTCTCAATCACCCTCACCTCAACTAACAATGACAAATGCACCCGAACATAAATGTAAAATTCGCGCATGGTAAAGGGTAAAGAAAACCCATGGTTCCCTTTTGAACCCTCCTTTTTATAAAACTATGTTCTTTGCTTTATGGTTCCCTTTAGTATGTGATTATACCGTCTCTTTCGGCTGCAACCTTTACATTTTCGTTGTTATAGACATTTTTTTCATCATCTATCCAATACGTCTTTCCTGAAAACTCAAAATTTCGTGTTACTATAATGTATTCGTCACGGATATGGCACATTTTGCACGATTTGCCCCAATGACAATAATAATTAAAATCCTCCACGATTTTAAAACATCCATCGCAACAGTACTTTTGACCGATACAAATGTCGGTTCCACATTTGTGACAATGTGATTCGTATTCATGCGCTTCATCCTCACTCGTGTTGTATATTTCCATGTTTTTTTGTATATGTTCGTTATTGATGCACTTCTTCTTTATTGATTTGTTTGTTTTTTCGATAGGGTCTGTTTTTGATGCTTTCGATGCTTTTGCTATATGTGGTAAAATAATATTTAATTGATTGTCAAATGACGTATCGTTAATTATATTTTTTACGTGGTCTGATATAGCATCAGGTGAATCACCTAGCTTAAAACAATCCTCCACAGATTGCTTTTGTTTTAGCACCCAATATGCAAATCTTATATACTCGATTACGTTATTACTGTTCATTTTGTTTGTTTTGATTTATGTTCCAAATTAAAACAAAAAAAGATTTCAATTTTGATAAGGGAACTCGTCGTTCCCTTATAATCCCATACTAAAAAGGAAGGCAAAAAAGCTAACCGTAGATTTTCTTTAAAGTAAAATATTCTAGAATTTAAAAAAAAAGACAATTTGTTTAAATTAAAGTTTATAATAAATATGTGATGTTTATACACTACTGTCTAGAATATCGATGCATTCTTTGACTCTGGTATCGAATAAATCCTTGGTATCAAGCATATACAATAATTCTGTAATGTCAAGATGCACAAGCATCATTGCTGTAATCTTACCTGCACGTTGTGGTTCGCAACCTGCGACTCGTATGTATATTTCTTCGCCGATATAATTGACTTTTTCAACTGGATTTGTAAGTGTCATGAATGTATTTATGTCAAATGAACTAACTTGATTGCTATCATCATCCGAATCGTCTTCAACTAATCCAGCAAATCTGTTAGTTTCTTTTTTTTCGTTGTTTTTCTTTTCTTTCTTCTCTGCAGAGAAGCACACCTCGACTGTATTTCTCTTTGGGCATCTGTCAAATGTATGGTTTCTGCCAGGGCAGTTTAAACAGACTCGTTTTAATAGTTCTGGGCAGATAATAGTGCTATTTGGGTTCTTGGTCTTGCGGATATAATGATTTGTATATTCTCTTTCTGACTTTCCAATTGATTTGCAAAATGTGCACATTGGGATGATGACACTAGTAGATTGTTGTTGGGCTCTTGCGTACATTGTATTTTTTAAGATAATGTTAATATGATTTTTTATGAATACCTTTTTTCAAAACGCAAAAAAAGAATTCAATTTTAAAGCTAACCTACGGTTCCAAGGGCGCGCCTCGGGCTCGCCCGAGCCGTTGTGTCCTTTTTTTGCTTCGCTTATACCTTCCCTTTTTTTGAACCCTCCTTTATAAGTAACCTACGGTTAGCTTTTTTTTTGCTTCGCTTATACCTTCCCTTGTGTTAAAAAATCGCAAAATGCGATATTTTTGTTTTTATTTTATATTTAATTAGGGGTTATATACATAATTATACTTGTTGAATCATCACGGTTATACTTACCAAAATATTTTTCTGTAAAAGTTTGATTTCTTTGCATGAAAGACTTTAAAACGCGCATAGCGCCATTCGAGGTTTCATCATCAATTGAGTTTTGAATTGCCTCCAAACAGCTTGGAAACATGACAAATTTTTGCACATTTTCAAATAACCAGTTATCCCATACACCATCACTGCCCATCACCAAAGACAAATGTTTTGATTCTGCATTTTCGGCAAATATTTGGTTCAAATCAATTGACTGGATTTCGGGTTTTTCTGAAAGACCATATTGGTTCAAATTGAAATCGCCAATTGAACGAGTCGATGCAAGTGTATCGTGATAATTTGCATCCAATGGCGTGCTAATGTAGGTGGCTCTGTCCTTACGAATATTTTTATGATAGAATGTGGCATCGTCTCTTACAATCGGCGCACCATCATCCGCAAACTTAAAGATTGACTCGCATGTTGATTTCATCTGACCTTGTTTGTCATATATACACAACAATTCAGCACTATTTGGTTCTTTTTCCGATGGTTTAAATTCGCGTATTCTTCTGTATTCTTCGGGATTGTCTGGTGAATGGTCGCGCGTAATTAACAGTACATGTCCCGCTGTTTCGTCTGTATAAACTACCGTCTTAGTAGGGTTCGCCGAATCTCGCTCGTATTTTATCATGGTTGGCTTCAGAATAGGTTTTTCCGCACAAATAATTGCGTCACAATCGCCAACATTTGCAATGTACAATACACCGGCCTTTAATATGGCAATTGACAACATTGAACCGCCTTGGATATTTGAAAATGCACAATACTCGTTTCTGCGCTTTAATACGAGTCCATTTGAATCGATTTTGACATTTGGACCTTCGTCTGAGGCAAATGCGTGTCGAACCGATTCTTGGACATGTGCGAAACATTTTTCCAAGAAACTAACTGGGTCTGTGGCGAGTTCTTCCATGTTTGTATCCACAAAATCTGTGGTGGCTGTTTTGCAAACAGTTGAAGCAATTTTTCCAGTGGTTCCGTGGCCATCAGCGACGCCCATTATAATGCAATCAATTTCTGGTTTATAAATGACAAACTCGTCATCTTGGTTCTCGTTCTTAGAACCAATTATAGATTCGTTTCCAATCTGAATATTGAACTTTGGTTTGGATTCCATTTGTATTTAAGTGAGTGAAATATATTTTTATTTATAGTTTAATTAAACGTGCAAAAAAAGAATTCAATTTTATACTATAAAGGAGGGGTCATAGGGGAACCTTGGTTCCCCTAAAGGAAAGAAAGTAAAAAAAGTGAATAAAATTAAAATAAAATGGTTTATGGTTTATATTCTGGAGTGGATTCGGAGAGGTTGTTAGTGCGTGGTTTA
>Ga0315905_10003018_pt1 | contig 17519 bp, 23 predicted proteins | sample LakEriMetagenome_5_FD_203522 | JGI IMG/M metagenome (GOLD analysis project Ga0315905, IMG submission 203522) | Freshwater fungal communities from buoy surface, Lake Erie, Ohio, United States - Buoy 4 MA121 | ecosystem: Environmental > Aquatic > Freshwater > Lake | place: USA: Lake Erie, Ohio... | reverse complement strand
GGCGCCCGGCGGCAGCTGCGCTGCGGTGGCCGCCCTTGGCCATGCAGACTGGGTGGGACACTGATGCTGGCACTCCAAGCATTCTTGCTGCGCGCTGGGGCGGGGCAGCGCCCGTCTGCCTCGCTGCGCGGTGCAGGCTGCGCTGCACTGCATGCGGTGCCCACCAGCCACGCGCAGCGCCGTGCGCACCCACAACGCTGCGACAGCAGCCACCCCTTGCGCGTGCCGCACCTGCCATCATGGGCACCAGCGTCAGCTCCTCGTTGCACTCCAGGATCACCTCCTCCAGGTGGGAGTCCAGCACCTCCTCCACCGCTAGATCGCTGCCGTTCTCCGCCAGCACCTTGAGCCGGTACTTGGCGGTGGCCTCCACCGCTCGTCGGTAGTCTGACGCCTCCGGCAGCCCCTTCACCGCGTCAATGAGCTTGTTGAGCAGGCCTGTGAGCTTGCCCCGGGCGTCATCCTCGCTGCCCAGGTTGTCCTGCACCCCGATGAACTTCTTGAACAGCGCAGGGTCGGATGTGGTGAAGCCATCGGCATAGCTGCGCTGCAAAGCCTGCGCCAGGGGCAGACGCGGGCCCAGGAGGCGCTGGGCAGCCTGCCGGAGCATGGGTGCGATCTGGGGTGCGGACACGCCTCGCTGCCACGCAAGTGACCGGGCAAACAAGAACAGCCCGAGCATCGGCCGGAGGTGCAGGGCCCTGGCTGCCTGCTGGGTTCCGCGCCGCATACTGCGGGGGGGCGCCAGGCAGCCACCGGCCAGGGCTCCCACGGCGCGCTGGCGGCAAGGGCGGGCCCACGCCGTGCAGCTGGTGTGTGGGGCGTTACTGGTTGGTGCCCAGCAGGGGCAGCCAGAGCTCGGGGCAGCTCATCACGTCGCCCACGCCGCCGCTATCTCCTGCGCCCTTTGCGCCCTTTGCCGCCCCGAGCGGCGCCGCCCTCCTCCTCGCCCTCCTCATCGCCAGACAGCACAACCGTCTCCGAGCTGCTGGCCGGCCCGTCCTGCCACTCCTCCAGCAGATCGTCGAAGCTGCTGCTGGTGAGGTCGACCACTTGCTCCCCTGCGACCCCAGCAGCAAGAGGCCCGGGGCGGGTGAGGGCTGTGGCTGGCTGCTTGGCCGCCTGCAGGCTGCATCCCTGCTGCCTGCGTGCGCCAGCGAAGCCCCAGCAGGAGCAGCAGCAGCTGACTGGGCTGCTCACCAGGTGCATCAGACCACTTGCCATCCCGACCCCGCTGCTGCCCGTTGGGCTTGCGTGTGACCTGGTAGAACTCGTTGCCGTCGTCGTCGTACACGCGGCGTGTGGCGCGCTGCAGCAGGGGGGGGGGGGGCAGCCACCACTTTGCACAGACGGGAGCAAGCATGCCTCCATTGCTGGGACCGTCCATCCCCGGCAGCAGCTGGCGGCCCGGACAGCAGTGCACCCTGAGCGCATGCAGCGCCACAGCAAGCCAGGAGCGGGGGGCGCGCGCCACCTGGACGTCAAACAGGCCCTCCAGGTAGTTGCAGCGCGTGTCGGTGAGGCGCCTGCCGCGGGCCAGCGCCTCCAGCCTGCGCGCGGCTTTGCTGAAAGCCAGCTGCACGTCGGATATGCGGTAGGAGCCGGCAGACACATCGCGCCCTGCGGCAGCAACAAGCAGCACCAGGGGCCTGAGCAGGGCGTGCAGACGACTGACGCCTGGCGCCAGCAAGCAAAGGTGCGGGCAAGGGCCCAGCCCTCGCAGGCGACGTGCAGGCTCGCTGGGTGCATCTTCAGCTGCCCGTGTGCCTGCGCAGGGCGCACCTGTTAGTGGGTCGTCCACGCACAGACGGGGCTCGCTCCAGTGCCCCGAGTCCCAGCGGCCGCTCTCAGACGCAAAGGGCAGGTCCGACTTGAGCACAATCCCGCCGCTGGCCACGCTCACAGCCTCGCGACCTGCGCGCAGCAGCCCCGAGGGCATCAGGGTGCGTGGCGCCACATCACTGACCAGCAGTGCAGCCAGCGCTGCTGTGGAGCAGGAGCAGGCGGCTGCTTGGCGTCGCCGTATCACTGCTGGGAGCAGGCGGGCTGCCCTGCTGCGGCTCACCATAGTCAAACTCATCCCCGTATCGGAGCAGGAAGCTGTACAGGCACTCGCCCAGGTCATAAATGTCATTGCCGGACTGCAGCACAGGGGAGCAGGGCCTGCCATCAAGAGGCTGCTGCTGCCTTGCACCTGCCGCACGAGGCCAGCTCACAGCAGCAGGACGAGCCAGCAGCAGCAGCCAGCAGCAAGGGAGGACGCAGCTGGAGTGCCGCGGTGCGCGGCAACCCACCCGCAGCTCCTCCATCAGGTGCGCCAGCACCATGTTGGTCAGCGCAAAGCTGCTCAGGCCGCCCGTGGCCACGTCATTCAGGCCACAGCTGCGCAGGTAGGTCTTCAGGACCAGCACCAGCGGCCGCAGAGGGCGGTACGCCTGCACACAGGGCGGCAGCGGGGCTGGGCACCTGCATCCAACTGCGCAGGCACGCCTGGCAGCAAGGCTGCGCAGCAACCTGCTGGTCAGTGCTCTGACCTGCAGCTGCTGCGCGCAGTACCGCGCCGCCCTGGGGCCGCTGTCGTCGCCGATGCTGATGTCCACGGTGACGTTGTCACTGGTGGTCAGCTTGATGATGGGCATCCTGGCCGTGCGGATGATGATCAGCTTCTCTATGGACAGCTTGCGGTACCTGCAGGCCCCCACAAGAGGTACAGCACGTTGCGGCCAGTCAATGTGTGCCTTGCAGCAGGTCAGCTGCATGCCCCTGGGGCCAGGGTGCCTGCTGCATACTGGCAGCTTCCGCACGCCCTGTGAGCCTTGACTTGCGGCCCTGGGCGCCCGCACCTGCGCAGCTGCTTGGCTATGTCACTCAGGCACTTGACCACATACTGCTTGTCGCCGCCGTTGAAGCCGCCAGTGATGCGATTGGGCTCCGCCTGCAGTGCAGGTCGCCATGACCAGGTTGGCTGTCCGTCTGCCATGCAGCCCGCAGGCGCTGTCTGCGGGCCGGCAGGCACACGGCGCAGCGCCCCGCCCCCTCCCCACCCCATCAGAACACCCCCCCTCTCTCTCTCACCAGTCCGGTGACCACCAGGTCCACATCGCTGGCCCAGGTGGACAGCCCGCTCACGAGGCTGCCAAAGGGCTGCACGGTGGCGCGCTTGGAGTTCTCAAAAGCCTTCCGGGCGCAGGCTCGCACCCTGCAGTCGACACACGCACGCCGCCACTGGGGGCAGGCCGAGCAGCCGTATCCGGCAGCAGATGGTGAAGCGCACGCGGAGCGAGCTGGCTGGCGTGCTGATGCTGCACGCCCTGAGGCGCGGCAGCCAGCGGGCACGGCAAGCAGGGCAGCGACACACGCGCTGGCACCACTCACGCCTCAATGGCTCGCTCCTTGGCCTCCCTCTCTGCTGCTGTGGGTACGATACGCAGGGTAAATGTCTCCACATTGTAGTGCAGGGGCGAGTGGGAGGGCTTGGCCTCGGGCTGCTCCTGCTCCTGCTGCTGCTGCTGGCTGGGACCCACATCCGCCTCCGAGTCTGAGGACCCCCCCGCGGCTGAGCTGGCCTTGGCGCCTGGCTCGCCAGCCGCTGCTGCCGAGTCATGCTCCGTGCGGACACTGTTCAGAGGCAGGCTCCGCTGCCGGCTGCTCGTGGTCAGAGGCCAGTGGGCGGCCTGGTCGCTGCGACGGCTGAGGCTGCTCGCGTGCAACTGACCGCATCGACCGCCATGCAGCAGCGGCGACTGCAGCAGGCGACCCTGGCGGCCGCACAGCAGCCCGAGTCCTTGAGACAGCATTCTACACGCCAATGACGATGCGAGGGGGGGCTCGGAGGACCTAGCAATCCGGCGCTGATGCCCCCATTGCGATGCGGCCACAGATGCGCGCGGGCGTGACACACAAAACACCTGCCGTGCCGTGACACGCAGCACAATGGCAGACTGGGTCGAAGCCGTGTCGCAGACCAGCGTTTGGGCGGCACTCCGGGTGCACGAGTGCAGTGGCCGCTGAGCGACAAGGATTACAGTGTGCCAAAACAGTGTGAGAGTGGCTGAGACAGGCCGCGGCGGGCTCACTCGATGCGGCCAGGCCAGGCCAGGCATCGTCGGCGTGCGGCACAGCGGCGGCACGGCACGGCAGTGCCGCCAGCGGTCGCTGGGCTCCAGGAGGCGGGAACCCGCCGGTCAGCTAGCACCCGAGGCCTTGTCACTCACTGCAGCACGCGACTTGCGCTGCTTGAACACCTCTGTGATGTGCGACTGCACCATGGCCCCCACCTTGCCACCGCTGCTGGTGTTGACCTTGCTTTGACGCTGGCCCGCCCCGGCCGCCGCCGCTGCAGGTGCTGGCTGGGTTTGCCTGCTGGCATCCGCCTCGGCGTCAGCAGCGATCACCACCTTGGCATCACCTGCCTTGGCATCTGCCTCGGCTTCCACCGCGTCGTCGTTCGCCTTGGCATCAGCAGTGGCATCTGCCGTAGCATCGGCGTTGGCATCCGCCTGTGCGGTTGCCGCCGCTGTTGCGGCAGCCCTGCTGCTGGCAGAGCGCCTGCTGCTGCTCCTGCTGGCGACAGAGCCTGCTGCCACGCTGCTGCTGCTGCTGGTTGTGCAGAGCTTGCGCGGGCGCAGGCCGTAGCCGCTGCCGCCGCTTGCCATGCTGTCGCTGCGCGTCAGCTGGTCGCGGAAGCCCTTGGCCTTCTTGCTGGGCGAGTCGCAGTCGCCGGCCAGGCCTGCAACACGGACAGCAGCTGGTGAGGGCGCGGGCGACAGCCACCGTCAGCGCGTGCACACACTGCGCAAAGCACCCACAGTGCACCCGGTGAGGTCGGTGCCCAGGCGCACCTGCCCCGGGGGCTCGCTTGGTTGGGCTTGCGCCCGCGCCTGCGCTGAGCAGGACCATGCCGGCCGCCAGGCGTGCCTGCAGCACGCCATCTGCCTCTGCGTCCGACTGCGCCTCACTGGCAGCGGCTTCTGCTGCTGCTGCTGCCGCGCCCTCCGCCTGCTGGCCGCCCTGATGCACGCCTGCACCCGAGGCCTCGCTGTCCGCGTAGGTCACGCCCTGGCTGCTGGCGGCTTCGGTGGTGGTGGTGGTGGACACCGTCAGTGCCAAGGGGGTCCTGGTGAAGTAGTGGGCGGCTGGCGGCGCCACCTTGGAGAACACATACGCAGTGAAGCTGCGCCCACTCCCTACATGCACAAGCGGGGGCTGGTGGTCTCCACACCTGCTGGTAGCGGTGACGGGAGGCAGCGCGGCAGCAACCACGGTGCCGTGCCCTGCAGGCTGCGGCGGCAGCGCTCGGTCGCAGCACCACAGCCCCGCCTGCCTGCCCACGCGTCCAGCCTGTGTCACTGCTGCCCTGTCAGCGGCGTCTCACCCGACATGGACACCGAGAAGCTCTTGATCAGCAGCAGCTGCCCGAAGCCCAGCTCGGCCATCTCGGACTCGGGGCTGCGCCCGCGGATGGCACGCTGCACCACTGCCACTGCCTGCAGGGCGCGGGCGCAGGCGTGATCTGCCAGGCAGCCCGCGGCTGCTGGTGCTGCCGCCATGCCTGCAGAGTGTGGCAGCGCGCACACCTTCATGGTCCGTGCCTCCTGGAACAGGCTGCCAAACGCCTGCTTGCCGGAGCGCGGCACGCCCTCCCAGAAGGAGTAGGCGTGCGTCGCAGGCTCCAGGCCGGCAATCTGCACGGTGGCGGCCATCAGGGATGAGTGCGGGGGTGGGGGCCTGCAGCTGTCCTGCAGCTGCCTGACACAGCCGCACTGCAGCTGCCTGACACACACTCCGGGCCAGCGCCCTGCTTGCCCACCCACCTTTTCGACGGGTGCGCAGGTGATGACAGGGCGAGCCCGAACCGGCACGCCTGCGCCTCTGCTCTCCATCCCAGCCAGCGTTTGGCTGAGGAAGGCCTGCGCCTTGCTGACCTTGACGCCATCCAGCTCCACGCCATAGGCAGCCGCAATGCCGTGGGAGGCCATGGCGTGCAGCAGCGGCCTGCGCGGCGCCAGGAGGGGTCCCAGGCGGCTGGCGCAGCTGTTGCAGCGCCGCGGCAGGATGCACAGGCAAGGCCGTGCTGTTCAGCTTGTCCAGGCTGGGTGCATGCAGCCCCTGTGGCCTGTCATTGGCCCCCTGGAGGAGGGGGGGGGGGGCCGGCGGAGCAGCAGCTGGGAGCCCGTCCCCACCTGCCCAGGCCTGCCCCAATGTCAACCAGCGTGCTGTTGGACCCCAGCCCACAGTTGTGGTGCAGGCAGTCAAAGATCTTGGTCATCCCGGAGGCGGTGATGGAGCCGTAGATGCCCTCGATGCCCTCGCCACCACCGAGCTTGGACTGCGGGAGGCGGGGTTGGGGGATTGGGTGAAGGTCGTCCATGCGGCGCGAGCGGACTTGCTTGACGGTTTGACCGTGGATTGTGCGCGGGCGGCCCGCCGTTACCTCAGCGCTCTGCATCACAGAGTACAGCACATCCAGCCGCCTTTTAACGTCCATCGTCAAGGCCATTCGTGCTGCACGCGCGAAGCAGGCGATCTCCGGGTTGTTGTGGTCTGGACCGGATCGGCACCCACAACCCAGCGTAACAGTGCAACCGTGCAGGTGATTGCGCAGGCGCAGCAGGGCGTCCAACGGAATTTGGGCGCCAACTCGTAGGAAGCTGTGCGCGGCCTGAAATCGCCGACGCGGCTGTGCGACAGGTCATTGTGCAGCTGAATATGCGGTTCCGACGCCCCATTCTAGGCCTCTGGGCGGTTTTGGTGCTGGCGCGCGCCTCGACAGGTGAGCGGTCGGGAGCCCGCGTCCGCACGCTGGCCCCTGCTGCAGCTTGTAACCTGTTGTGCGTGTTGCGTTGCAGGTGGGGTGGCGCAGCCGGGGGTGGGTGTGGCGCTGTACAGCGGCGCGAGCGGCTCGCATCGAGCGCAGCCGCATGCGGCGCCAGGTCACCAGGTGGGCGGCGTCTGTGCTGAGCTTCGCAGCTTGCCACACTGCCCAGACGCAGCAATCGCTTCTGGCAGCAGCAGCAGCAGCAGCAGCAGCAGCAGCAGCAGCAGCAGCAGCAGCAGCAGCAGCAGCAGCAGCAGCAGCAGCAGCAGCAGCAGCAGCAGCAGCAGCAGCAGGGTGGCGCACCCAAGCAGTCCTTGTCGCTGAGCTATGGTCCATGGCGTGCAGGGGTCCACGTGGTTGCGACACCTTCCGGCCGGGGACCAGGGTGAGCCAAGCTCAGCCCCAGCAGCGGGCCGACCAGCCCCTCTGACCAGGGCAAGCCAGGGGTCCAGGCGGGCAGCTGCGCCACAGCACCAAGGCGGGCTGCAACCGGCGGCTAGCCGGCGGCTGCTGGATAGGCAGGACGGCCCCTTCCCCTTGCCCCCACGGAAGCGGGACAGTGATGAATCCGCTGCCGCGGGCTCCCTGTCGGCGGGCGCCCTGATGGGCATCCTGCTGCTGTCCCTGGCCGGCTGCTGTGCCCTGCTGCTGGTGGTGTGGCGCATCAGCGAGATTTTGATAGCACGGCAGCGGCGGCGAGCGGGGTATGTGGAGCTACAGGACACAAATCTGTTCCAGCGGCCCTGGGCGGACGCAGGGGAGGCGCTGTCGTAGGGGGGGGTCGCGCCCCTGCTTGTAATCATTTGTTGCACAGCAGCGGGTCACTGGGTGCCAGCTCGGTGCTGCTCAGCTGACGGCGGGCGTGCTGCCTGTGCTGCCAGCCTGCTGCATCCGCTTGTCCGCCTCGGTGGCTGTGCAGGAGGAGGTGGTCGCCGACTCCGACAGTGCGGGCGACGCAGCAGACGTGCTCTGCCTGTGTGTCGCCCCGGGCCCCGCCTGCTGCAGGATTTTGGTGCACACGTACACGAAATGCACGTCAGCAACCTTGCCCAGGGCCTCCATGCTGGCGTCGTCCGACGTGCTGTAGGGGCCTTTGATGGGAGGTCTGTCTGGCGCGCCCCCCGCTGCCCAGGGGGCCGGCGTAGCTGTGGTGCCCAGCTGGTCCTGCAGCCATGGAGCCAGCAGGGTGAGCACCAGGCGTGCCACTGCCCACCTGCCCGGCGCTCGGGCCCACGACACGCCCATGCCAGTGCAGCAGCTGCAGCAGCTGCAGCACAAGACAGCAGCACGCCACCCTGCCAGCGTGCCAGCGGGGGGGGGGGGGCAACAATTGCGCGCACCTGCTTGCCCATGATGAACACGTAGACCAGCCACCCCAGTTCTGGGCGCTGGAGGTGCACCAGCCGGGTGAGCGGGTCGCCGTACGTGATGAGCACGAAGCTGGCCCCGGGGCGCAGCATGCGGGACACCTCGCTGAGCATGCGCCCAGCATTCTCGGCTCCGTTGCTGCCACACAGCATGGCATCCAGGGTGCCCTGCACGCAGCGCGGGGGGTCAGGGGGTGGGGCTGGACACGGTCTGGATGGTCCGGCAGCACATAGAGGGCTGCATGGCGCACCGGGGCCTGCAACACCAGGGCGGCACTGGGCCACCAAGCCTCGCCCTCCCACCTTGTCAAACACGCCGCCCAGCGAAGCGTCAGCAAACTCGGGCATGCACCTGCGGCCAGGCAGCGGGCGCAGCCGGCCCAGCCAGCCTCATGATAGCAGCTGGAGCAAGGGGTTGTGTCACGGCAGCCTGGCATGGCATAGAGGCGAGGGTGTCGCTTGCTCCACACCCACCGGCAGTCCCCTATCCTGTAGGTCAGCTGCTTCATGCCGGAGTGCTGTTCCTGCATGTGCTGCACTGCCACGCTGGAGATGTCCAGGTTGACGATCTGCTCATAGCCACCCAGCTTGACCATGTCCAGCTGCAGCCGACTGGTGCCCACGCCGACCTGCCAGGGTGAGACGCGGGCGCCCAACCAGCGCGGCGCGTAAAGGCGAGCGCAGGCCATCCAGACACGCGCGTGCAGCAGCCGCTCGCATCTGGCACGCGGCACCCACTGGCTTGCCTGCAATAGCTTGGCGTCCTTGGGCAGGTATCGCACTAGCAGCGGCTCCAAGGCGCTCCACCCCTGGTACCTGCGCGACCAGGCAAGCACCCTGCTGTTTCCTGCATGTGCGGCACGCTGCACCCCAGGAGGCGGCACGTGACCCACCAGTCAAAGTAGCACGCATCGCGCGCATATCTGTCGTCCCAGTACTTGGCATCACCATACGCCTGCATTGCTGCTGCGCGCTAGGGGTGCACCTGCGGGGGGCGAGGCGCGCGCAGTCAAACGCAGCCCCAGGAATCGAGGTGCATGCAAAAGGTGGGGCACCAGCACCGTCTGATCCAGCCCGCAGCCCCTTTGACCAACACAACATACCGCCTGTCCAGGTCGTCACAATGTTCCGCTAGCCACACCGGCACTCGCGGCAGCTGCTCTCGCTGACGACTTAATATTGGCCCGCCTCACTGGAACTGTCCAGCCTCCCCGCGGAAATGGCAACAAGGGGCAAAAGTGCTACTAAAGGGCAGGCAATGATACGCAAGGGGGTACCTAACACCAAATGCGTGAAGCTGCCAGGGGGTTGGCTTGGCCCGGCGTCGCTTGCGCGCGAGCGCAGGTCTATTCATGTTGCCGGTGACCACAGCCACCAGGGGGCACTGCTTGGGGCGTCCGCAATTTCAGCTGAGACCGGGTTTGACCGATCTGACCCCTCGCTGGCCTTAGTGTTTGATTGTCGAGTCGCCTGGACTGCTTAGAGGTGCGTTTTACGCGCTCTGGCCGCCATGGGAGGGCTCAGCATGCTGGATGATGCCAGCCAGCCCAGCATTTGGTGACAAGATCCCTTGCTGCGGCACATTGCGTGCATGCAAGCCGCTGTGCGTGCTCTTACCATCATAAACTTTGGTGTTGCAGGGCCTGTGGCGGTGCTGGGGGGCAGCAGTTAGGGCAGCAGGCAGCTGGTGCGGGGTGCCGCATGGGGCGACAACGCGGTGGCGCGCGTCCCAATGCTGGCAGGAAACCCAAAGCACGTGGCAGCGAGGGGCCGCGCTTGCGGAACCAGAGGGAAAACAAGCGGCTAGTAAAGCGACACCACAAGGCTGCTGCCAAAGCAGCTCGCAGGGCCCAGCAGCAGGGGCCCATCGTGCTGCCCGACGTGCGGCCTGCCCCACCGCCGGACCCCGGTCGGTTGCTGCATGAGCTGGCAGAGCGAGCGGCGCAGGGCCCAGTGCCAGCCGCAGACGCGCCTGAGCAGGAGCAGATTCAGTGCTTACGTCAGCATCTGTTGCGCAGTCAGCAACAGTGGCAGGACTTACAGCAGCAGCTGGCAGGACAGCAGGACGCTGCGCGGGAGCAGCCGGCGGCCTTGCTGTCACCAGCAGCAGCCAGCAGCCGTGGCCGGCGTTCACAATCTGCTGCTGATCCAGATCCTGATGTCGCAGCGCTTGTCAAGCAGGCTCCGTCCAGCAAGAAGGCAAGTCGCTTGGTGGTGCTGTCGCGCAGCACCGCCAGCCGCATGGCGAGGTGGGCAGGACAGCCCATTGGCAGCCGCCTGACATGGCATTGTGCTGGTTGCTCTCGTGCAGGTGCTCGCTCAGTCAGCGGCGCAGCGGGCAGGCATTCAGGTGGCCAGCGCACGGCGGCAGCTGCAGCGCAAGGCGTACCCAGCCGCCGACAGCTTTGCAGAGCAGCTGGCAGCCCAGCCCACCCCTGTCAAAGCCGCCGCCTTGCTGCGCGCCATTCAAGCAAACCCCAAAGCAGCTGCAGCCGCAGGCATCGTGCTGAATCCGCAGGCACTCAGCTTGGCGGCATAGATGGCGAACCCGCAGCTGCCTCTCGACCAGGTGCTCCAGACATCAGTGGCGGTGGCCTTCAACCTCCGCCTGGGCATGGCAGCATGCGGGGGGTGTGGCGCGCAGCAAGTGCAGGCCCAGGATTGCCTGGTGGCAGCAGCTGCCGGGGCGGTGGATCCGCAGCAGGCCGTGCCGCTGCCAGCATCGCAGCTGGCTGGCCTGCTCGCCTGCAACACCAAAGCGGTGCAGCGCAAGCTGGCCAGGGCCCAGCAGAGGCGACAGCAGGACAGCCTGGCGCCGCTGACGGTTTGTCTCCTCCAGCAACCCACTCCCAGTGAGGCGGGCCACACGGACAGCAGTTAGGGTCTGGACACGGACTCACTGACTCCCTGCCGGCGTGCCGGGTGGCATTACAAGTGTCAGGTCATTGGTCGCCCATTGTGGGCCTGACCCCGCTGCTAGCGCTGCTGGGCAGTCAGCAGCATGACTCCGACTCCCACTCGCCGCCACTCTCGCCGCGCGCATCCGCAGCCGCCAGCATCTGCTCCGCGTCCCAGCCTTCTGACCGCCAGTACCCACTGCCGTTTCGTGAGGCGCTGGGATTGTTTCCCGGCAGCGGCTCCGTGTAAGCGCCTGCAGTCATCGGTCAGCAGGCGGTCAGGCGGTTGCTGCCATCGCGGCCGCTTGCCTGAACCCCAAACCCTGGGCGCTTGCTCGCTGGCAGGCTCGGCAGCGATGGGTGACGCAGCAATGATGATGCAGTCACCCACCACCGTTGCTGCCAAAGTCGCATCTTGGTGGCTGGCCTGGAGCTGAGGTCCGCAGCTTGCGCAGGCTGCTGGCCAGGCGAGCGTCGGCGAGGGCGGCTGCAGCCTCCGCTGCCGCTGACGCCGCTTCCAGTGCCACATTGAAGTAGCTGGTGGCTGGCTCATGTGGTTCAGGCGCCGACATGAGCTCGTTCGCCAGGATTCCCTGCTCCACCATCTGCATCACAGGGGCAGCGGCAGCGTGACCCCACGTCAGCGGTCGCAGCAGGAGGCATGGGGCACGCAAGCGGCTCCCCATGGGTGCCGCCAGTTGCTGGCAGTGCAGCAGCAGTGTGATCACCTGCAGGTAATGCTCCTCCCACGCCTCCCACTGCTCGTCACCGGGCCCGTCCAGCATAGCTGCGCCATCACTGCTGATGCCACTGCCAGCCGAGCTGGCGTCGGTGCCGCTGTCCAGGAAGTCGGCGGAGTAGTCGAGCGCGGGGACGTGGGGGTAGCCGCCACGGCGGGCGCTCCCAATGGCTGCGGGGCAGGCCAACACACCCGACCACAGGCCACGTCACGCACGAGCAGAGGACACCGTGCTTCCCTCGGTACCTGAGTCATGCGGCAGTGGCCGTGGGCAGCTGTTTGCCAGTGAGCTGCCACGCTGGCATGTCAGGGGCGCAACCACACACCTGCCACGCTGCCAGTAGAGCTGCGACGCCACAGGATGCTGCCGCCATAGGCCATGGCCGCAGAGTCGCCTGTGGACGATGTTCGCACGGGCTGCAGCCTGCCGGGAGCTGCCAGGGACACGGTCTCCAGGCCGTCGATGGCGAGCTGCAGCTGCTCCCAGGCGGCCTGCACAGTGTCAATGGACTCCAGGGGCTCCTCCTCCTCAGCATCACCTGCGGAGGAGGCACACGCGCCAATGGCCATGCCAGCCAGCAGTCACCAGGCCGATCAGGAACCGTGCAAGCTAGCGGGGCCAACGGGCTGCCTGAAGCGCTGTGGTGGTCGACTGCATCTGCGGGGCCCTCACCTTGAGAAGCCCCGTCGTCCGCTGTGTCCGACTGCGTACGCCAGCGGGTCGTCGCCCCAGGGTTGACCGCCTCCCCCTCGCCTGTGCTCTCACTGGTGGCCCTGCGGCTGTTGCCAGCCACCTCGCTGTCACTGGACGCTCGCGCACCACCGACGCTGGTGCCATAGTGCAGCCGGGGCGGCGTGCTGGCGGCGGAGATGCGGATGCGCGGCAGCCGCTGTGCCTGCTGCTCGCTTGGCTCTGCAACCGGCTGCAGCGCAGGCCAGAACGGCTGGGCATCCACGGCCGCCACATCTGCGTCCCAGCCGCCGTATGAGGTGCCATAGGACACGTTGGGCTGCTGCCCCGGCTCAGACACCCTCACGGGGCGCAGGGACATCTGCTGCGGCGGCTGCCAGTGCAGCGAGCTGGCGTAGCTCTCTGCGCTGTGGGGCTCCAGCGCCGGCCAGAACGGCTGAGCATCCACGGCAGCCGCACCACCACAGGAGGTGCCGTAATCGACACTCGGCGGGTGACCGGGCTGAGATGTGCGCACCGGGCGCAGGCGCGGCTGCAGCTGGCTGGACGGCCCCTCCAGCTCATCAGCCCAGAAGCCCGAGTCCGCTGACGAGGACGGGTCATCCAGGTCTGCCAGCACCTGCTGCAGCGCCTGCAGACTGTGCTCCGCGGCAGCTGCTGCCACTGCCAGCTGCTCAGCGCCAGCTGCCTCCAACGCCAGGAGCACCCACTCCGCCTCCTCCAGCGGGTCATAGCCGCCCCCATCCTCCCGCCCGCCGCTCTGGCGGCTGCTGCCCCTGGCGGAGGCACGGCCGCCCGACTTCCCAGCCTTGGCTGCCAGAGGCTGCCCAAGCAGCTCGTCTGTGCACCTGGGCAGCTGCTGGGCGGCTTCTGCATGGATGGCCTTGATGCTGTCTGACCTGGGCAGCTGAGCGCCGCGCGGGCTGAGCTTGCAGACCAGGTCCTTGCTGGCTGCCACATGCAGTTGCTGGGACTGCTCGCTTGCAGCCTGCAGGAGGCACACACAGCACACAGACTGTGTGTTCATGTCCCGCCCTGGCAGCAAGCGCACTCTGCGGCGGGCATTGAACAATGGCACAGCGCACCTGCTGAGTGTCAGGGTTGCGTCCGCTGATGTCACTGCCCTCATGCACCCACCTGCTGCGCGAGTGCCAGAGCCATGTCCTGCTCGATGCTGTTCTCCACGCTCAGAGTGGTGCGGGCGGCGGGCTCGGGTGCCACGCGCTGCTGGGCGCCAGCCTTTGCTGCTGCCACAGGGCTGCAGGCTGCACTGTCCTGGCTGCCCTCCAGCTCCGCCGCCAGCTGCTTGCTCTTGCTGCCTCTGGCTTTGCTACGCTTCTTGCTGCCACCCTTGCTGCTCTTGGCCACGCGCGGCTGGCTGTCAGCTGTCGCAGTGCTTGCTGCCTCCGCTGCCGCGTGCTCCGCATCAATACTGTCGCTGGTGTCCAGCAGCGCCCAGGGCGCCGCCTCCCCCGGCTCCACCCAGGGCGCCTTCTTGGATTTGCGTCCGCGCGCTGGCTGCTGCTGGCACGCCCCATACGCCATGGCGGAAGCCAGATTGATGGCGCTGACCACGCGCGAGCCCGTGTTGAGCTGCAGGGCATTGCGCGCCTCCAGTGCCCGGGCCAGCTGGGTGGCAGCTGCAGCGCGCCGCTTGGCAGCGTCCAGCGCCCGCTGTGCCACCGCCTGGCGCTTGGCAATCACCTGGTCTGCCGCCTTCCTCAGGCTGACGGCAGCCGCTGCTGCCGCGCGCTCCGCTGCTGCCACCACCGCAGTCACCTCCAGCCGCGCACTGCTGCCGGCCCCTGCTGGGCCGGCTGCCCCCTGCGCCGCTGCTGCGTTCTGCAGGTCCAGGTCCAGGATGCCGGCATGGCGCCACACTTCGCCAGCTGCCGGCTCGGCAGGCGCCCAGGGCTTGGTCTTGCCGCGCCCGATGACCGCCCAGCCCGGCGCAGCTGCCCCCTTCAGGTGGTGCACCGACACAGCGCCGCGCGCTGCTGGGCTGCCGCCCGCCGCGGATGCCCCCAGCACAGTCGTCCTGCCGCTTGCATCCAAGCTGCCCAGCGAGGCTCCCAGGATGTATGGTGTGCCCGCCGCCTGCGTGGCCGTGCTGTCAGCTGCAGGAGCGCTGGCCTGCACGCTCGCATCCTTTTGCCACTGCATGCCCGGCTGGAACAGGGCGGGCTGCGCCTGCAGCCCTGGGATGGTGCCCACATGGTACCTGCGCAGCCGCCACGGCACGGCAGACTGTTGAGCTACGCACCGTGCCCCTGGGCTGAGCCTGCCCACGCATGGAGTGCGTAGCAGCGCGGCCGAGGCGCACATCAACGGACTTGCATCCTGCTGCCGCTGCGCTGTGCTGCCAGCAGCTCACCTCCAGGGTGTGGAGGGGCCCAGCCGCTCAATCTTGGACTCCAGCACAGCCAGGCGCACCGGCTGCAGCACATGTGCAGTAAAGAGCAGCATGTCAGATGCCATGGAGGTTGGGGCGGCGGCCAGGGCAGCAGCCTCAACCACCTGCGGCCGTGCATCGCACCTGCTTGTACTCGCCCCTCTCCGTCTGCTGCGGTGGGATGTCCTTGGCAGGGGAGTGGGTGAGGCCGGGGTAGGGGCTGCCCGCCCCGCAGCCTTGGCTCACTGCAAGAACCCAAAACACATGGTTTGCGGTGATGATCACACTGCTGGCTGCCTCAATGTGGCGGTGAGGTGAGATGGCACCCGCTCCTGTGCTAAGACGTCAGGGCAGTTGCAAGCAAGCCCAGCTGAAGTATTGGCAGGATGCATCAGTGCTCCCTGGCAGGCTGACCGGCTCTGTTGGCGGCCTCAATGTCCGGAGCGTATGCGCTGTTGAAGCGGATGACAGGCGATGAGTCCTGCGTGGATCTCGCCTGCATGCCGTCCGGGGAGGATGCGTCAGGCCTGCGACGGGCGGCGCCCTGACTGCCATCTGCCACCAAGCCGACGCCTGTGGCAGGGTCGTGCAACTCACCCAGACGCTGCTGAAGTTGACGGCCCTGAAGCGTGGATCTGGGCTCATGGGTGGCGGCCTGCAGTGGCGGGATTGCTGGAGTTGGGCGCGCGCGGGTGCCTGCGGCTGGAACAGTTGCCAGCATGCGCCATGCACCCACCTGGCGACCTGGCGTGCCACCAGGCGCGCGTCCAGCTCAACATCCTCATTGTAACGCACGACTTGCGCTGACGGTGCGGGCGTCTGGACGACCAGGCCCGCCCGTAGCTTGCCCAGCGAAGGGGCTGAGTTGTCTGGCTCCGCCCCGAACGCAATATTGCTGCCGGGAATGTATGTGTGCACCATGACTGCGGCCTGCGCCCTGGTCTATGCCGCAACCTGCCGGTCCGGTCGCGACCGAGAAATCACCGTGGCTGCGCTGCCGGCCGGCAAAAACAATGTTGCATAAATGGGCGTAGTAGCCTGGCACACCACCACCACCCAGCTGCGGGCGTCAACCACCAGCAGTCAAAGCCGCAGCAGCAGGGGCAGCAGGGGTCACCGGCAGGCTCCGGCTGTTCGCGCCACGCGTTTCTGGACCGCCACCCTGGACTCCCCTTGACATGCAAACAAAGGGATGGCACATGCTCCAACGACTGCTCGTGCTGCGGCGGAGGGTGGCAGGTCCTGCTGTGGGGTCCGCTGCTCCATGTGCCCCCTGCTGCTGGGGGACAGGCACGCACCTACAACAGACAGGCACGGACACCCGCCCCCAAGCGCGTCCATGCCCCCGTTGGCATGTGACAAGCAGCTGCTTGGCATCCTGGTGGCAGCCGGGTCCCAGCTCTGTCCATGCCGGGAGGGACGCCAGGGGGGAGGAGGGAGCGGTGGTGCGTGGGCAGCGTCGGCTCGGGCTGCCGTGAAGGCGGTGCAGCGGCTGCTGGAAGCCATGCCCCTGGGCCCTGGCGCCCACGCGTGCTGCCCAGCTCCACGTTTCTTTTTGCAGCCCTGGGTGCCGTTCAGCACCGTGGTACCGCTAGATTGCTGCCCGATCAGGCGCAGCGGGGTGCCAATTGCCAGCCGCACCCCTTCATGATCGATCACCCGTAGTGCAGCTTGTGCTGAAGTAGCGCTGAAGGCCAGCGGGCAGCAGAGAACGATGCTCAAGCTCAAAAATGTGTCGCTCTACGCGCACGCCCAATCCCACCTGGCCACGCAGAGTGTACACGGCGCCATAGGTGATTCGGCGGGCCCTGGTGGGCGGTGGGAGCGTGTCCCAGTTGGTTGGTTGCATGGAGGTTGATCCGCCGATGCCCGCCCGCCCCGCAGTCACCGTGCTGGGCGCGCTGCTGGCAACCACCCTCTTCTGTCATGAGATTGCGTGGTTCCTGAACACCAAGAATGTCACAAAGGTGCAGTCGGTGCCTTGCGAGGGAGTGTGGGTGCATGATGTGGCGGCGTCTCCAGCCTGGATGGTGTGTCTGCCCCCCCCCCCCCCCCCATGCATGGACTGTGCGCTGCAGATGTCGGTGGATCTGGTGCGGCGTCATGATCTGGACGTGCGGCTGGACATCAGCTTCCCTGCCGTGCCCTGTGCTGTGCTCAGCGTGGACGTCCTGGACCAGGTGCCAGCACCTGGACGCGGCTCGCCTGCACTGCCCCCGCCCCGCAGACGAGCAGCTCCATGCAAGCAGCTCGCTGGCAGCACCGCAGCACGCCAAACTGGTTGCTTGCGCTGCATGAGGACGGGGCACGCTGTGCCATGCAGCGGGAGGGAGGGGCTTGGGGCAGGCCGGCATGCGCCCTCTTGCCGCTGCGAGTCCAGACGACACTCGCCTCCCCGCCCGCCCGCCCGCCCGCCCGCCCGCAGTCGGGCACCACCCAGAGCGATATGACGTTGGGGAACGGCATGAAGCTGGCCAAGATTCGTTTGAAGGCCGATGGTGGGGGCCGCGGCAGCTGCTGCTCCTGCTGTCTGGCGTGGCCCATCAGGCACCCCCCCCCCCCCCCGCGCGCCGCGCCCCTGCGCAAAGTGCAGTGGGCTGCGCCGGGGTGTGGTGG
>Ga0315905_10003016_pt1 | contig 17523 bp, 18 predicted proteins | sample LakEriMetagenome_5_FD_203522 | JGI IMG/M metagenome (GOLD analysis project Ga0315905, IMG submission 203522) | Freshwater fungal communities from buoy surface, Lake Erie, Ohio, United States - Buoy 4 MA121 | ecosystem: Environmental > Aquatic > Freshwater > Lake | place: USA: Lake Erie, Ohio... | reverse complement strand
AGGGAAGGTTCGTTCGTCGTTCGGTTCTCCCCACGGTTGGTTTGCATTATCATGCGCAAGCTATTAACAAAAACAACCGGGAGACAGGTATGGCGGACGACCACCCGCTTTTGTGGACACCCAGCGCTGAGCGCGTCGCGAGCAGCCGGCTGACCCACTTCATGCAATGGCTGGGCACTAAGCATGGCTTGTATTTTCCCGATTATGAGGCGCTGTGGGCGTGGTCGGTCGATGATCTCGAACGCTTCTGGTCACTGGTCTGGATCTACTTTGATATCAAGAGCTCAGCACCGTGTCAGGAGATTTTGTCCACCCATGCGATGCCAGGCGCTGAGTGGTTTACCGGCAGCCGTCTGAATTTCGCCGAGCAGATGTTCCGCTTCAATACCGAAGGTGCCAGCGCGGACAAAGTCGCGGTGGTGGCTGAATCCGAAGTTCGCGAGCGCGTGACGCTGAGCTGGCGTCAGGTGCGCGAGCAGATCACGGCGGTTGCGCAGGCCCTGCGCGGCATGGGTGTGGTGCCGGGTGATCGAGTGGTGGCCTATCTGCCCAACACGCCCGAGGCCGCGATTGCTTTCTATGCGTGCGCAAGTATTGGTGCGGTCTGGTCATCCTGCTCACCCGACATGGGCAGCGCCAGCGTGCTGGATCGCTTCCGCCAGATTGATCCCAAGGTCCTGATCGCCGTTGATGGTTATCGCTATGGCGGCAAGGATTTCAATCGGATGGAAGTGGTTGAGACCATGCGCACCGAGCTCAAGACGCTCGAGCACACCATTCTGTTCCCGTATCTGAATCCGGCATCCACGCTGCCCGGTGTAACCACCTGGAATACCGTACTGGGACACCCCGCAGAAGGCGAGATGCAATTCGAGCAGCTGCCCTTCAATCACCCGCTGTGGATTGTGTATTCATCAGGTACCACGGGTATGCCCAAGCCTATTGTGCATGGTTATGGCGGATCGCTGATCGAGACACTAAAAGCGCATGCTTTCCACCTTGATCTGGGTGAGGATGATCGTTTCCTGTGGTTCTCCACCACCGGCTGGATCATGTGGAATTCTCAGGTAACCGGTTGGATGGTGGGTTCTACTATTTGTCTCTATGACGGTAATCCGGGTTATCCCGACATGAATCGCCTGTGGCGTTTTGCGGATGAGATGCAGTTGACTTTCTTCGGCATTGGCGCGGCTTATTTTTCCAACTGCATGAAAGCCGGTATTGAGCCGGGCAAGCAATTCAATCTTTCTCATTTGAAGACCGTGGGCGCTACTGGCTCGCCGCTAGTCACCGAGGCTTATCAATGGGTTTATCAGCATGTGAAGCAGGACATCATGCTGGCATCCATCAGTGGCGGCACCGATATCGCTGCTGCCTTTGTGGGTTCTTGTCCGATCTTGCCGCTGTATGCGGGTGAAATGCAATGCCGCACACTCGGCGTGGCCGTTCATGCGTTTGATGATCATGGACAGTCCTTGACCGATGCCGTTGGCGAGCTGGTCGTGACCGAACCCATGCCATCCATGCCGCTGTATTTCTGGAATGATGCGGGCGACAAGCGCTATCTCGAGAGTTACTTCGAGCATTACCCCGGCTTGTGGCGCCATGGCGATTGGATACGCATCACCCCGCGTGGCGGTGCGGTGATTTATGGTCGTTCTGATGCGACCATTAATCGTCATGGCATACGCATGGGAACGGCGGAAATTTATCGGGTAGTTGAAGATCTGCCCGAGGTGCTCGACAGTATGGTCGTCGATCTGGAATATCTAGGCCGCGAATCCTGGATGCCTCTGTTTGTAGCCTTGCGCGAAGGTGTGGTGCTCGATGAAGCGCTGGATCAGCGTATACGCGAAAAAATCCGTACTCAGCTTTCGGGCCGGCATGTACCTAACGATATTTATGCCGTCGCCGAAATTCCACGCACGCTGACAGGTAAGAAGATGGAGCTGCCGATCAAGAAACTGCTGCTGGGAATGCCGCTGGAGAAAGTAGCTAATCCGGATGCCATGAGCAACCCCGGTTGTCTGCAGTGGTACTCGGAATTTGCAGCGGAGCGCAAGACGGGCTGATCGCGAGATCATACAAGCGCGGTCAGGCGCCGACGATCCATCCTTCCAGTGCATCATGGGGCGGTAGGCCGTAGCCGTTATCGCGGCGCTGCCATCCCCATGCTGCGAGGAGTGCGCATAACACGGCATCGAGTAAATCACCACTACCATCATCGAGTAGAGCGCGACGATGTTTTCCTGCATCCAGCGTGATCCCCTGCGGATAAGCACCTTGCTCGAGCGCTTTGATAATGTCGAGTCGCGCTGCACGACGTTCTGGTGTCTGCATCGCGCGCGCATCGTTTTTGTACGAAGCACGGGTGATCGCTCGGGCTACCATGCCGGGGTAAGCTTCCAGCGCAATGCGATCCGGATCGGCGTCGTGCATGAAAGGAATCGACACCCCAGCCTCCAGCAGCATGGGCGCACCCGCATGCAACATGTAAGCGACGGGTGGATTGACCCATTTCATTGACGATGAAGAGCCCGAGATCAGGTCGGTGGCGCGATGAATAAATTTACTGCCGACGGGGCGTGCATCGCATACCGCCTTGAAGGTCTCGCGTAATTCACTGCGGGTACGCGTGGCGATATGCTCAATGAGTGACGCCCAATCGGTGGGCCAGCCGAGCTGTACGATGAGTTCGCGCGGAAAAGAAAACGGGAAATCGAATCCCGCGAGCCAGGGGCCGGGTTGCCTTAACCAATCTGAAAAACTATCGAAATCAAACAGTGTCGTCAGGTCGCTCAGCGTGAAGCTGTTATCGACAAGGTGGCCTGAAGCAATCGTGATGCCTTTGCTGCGGCGTGGCGCCGATGTGAAATCGACGCCATGCAGCAATGGAGAAGTGCTTGACTTAGCGCGCGGTGCGGGCATCCGGCAATACGACGTTCACATCCAGCACCTCGAGGTTGCCCTGTCGGTCCAGTGAAATCTTCACGTCTTCCGGATTGATGTTCACATATTTTGAAATTACGCCGATCAGTTCCCGGTGTAGCGCCGGCAAAAACTCAGGACCACTGTTGAGGTTGTGTTCATGCGCGATGATGATCTGCAGGCGTTCTCTGGCAGAAGTCGCTGAAGATTTTTTTTCGTCTTTGAAAAAGAAGGAGAGTAGCGACATGATCACTTACCTCCAAAGATACGAGAAAAAATTCCTGGCTTTTCATAATCCGCGAATCGCAGTGGCCTTTCTTCACCCAGGAAGCGCGCAATGACGTCCTTGTAAGCGTCGGAGACTTCGCTACCCGCTATGTGGATCGCAGGATTACCCTGATTGGATGCATGCAGCACGGATTCCGATTCCGGGATGATGCCCAGCAGTGGTATGCGCAGAATTTCTTGTACATCTTCGTACGACAGCATTTCGCCGGCCTCGACGCGTTTGGGTACGTAGCGCGTGATCAGTAGATGCTCTTTTACTGGCTCATCGCCAGTTTGGGCACGTCGTGACTTTGCCTGAATGATGCCAAGAATGCGATCCGAATCCCGCACTGAAGAGACTTCAGGATTCGTGACGATGATGGCTTCGTCAGCGAATGTCAGCGCCATGACCGCACCGCGTTCAATACCAGCGGGCGAATCACAAACGATGTATTCAAAACCGGAGGAGCGCAGTTCATCAAGAATACGCTCGACACCGTCTTCGGTGAGCGCATCTTTGTCGCGGGTTTGCGATGCAGGCAGCACATACAGATTGTCGCAGTGCTTGTCCTTGATCAGCGCTTGGGTCAGCGTGGCTTCGCGATTGATAACATTAATCATGTCGTAGACCACGCGGCGTTCGCAGCCCATGATCAGATCCAGATTGCGCAGACCGACATCAAAGTCGATGACGGCAGTCTTGTGCCCGCGTAATGCGAGGCCGGATGCGAAGCTGGCGCTGGAGGTGGTTTTGCCGACGCCTCCCTTACCGGAGGTTACAACGATTATTTTTGTCACAAAAAACTCCTTTGCTGAGGAAGCACCATCAGATAAAAAATCATTTCACTTCAATGGGCGACATGTCGAGATGTTCATCTCGCAGGCGGATCTGCACGGTCTTGCCGGACAGGTCCTTGGGCCACCCTTCATCGAAAGTACGGTACACGCCAGCGATGGAGACCAGTTCGGCCTCCATTGAAAGCGAGAAAATACGAGCCTGTGCGTTACCAGCCGCACCAGCCAGTGCGCGGCCACGAAGCGGCGCATAGACATGAATACTGCCGTCGGCGATAACTTCTGCCCCGGCATTGACAGCAGCAGTCAGTACAAGGTCGCAGCCGCGCGCATAAATTCGCTGTCCGCCGCGCACCGGCGTGTCCACCACCATCGTGCTCACAGGCTCCGTTGTGGCTGCCGTCACGGTTGTGGGAGGCGTCGTCGAAACAGGCGTTGGCTTGGGTTTCTCTTCTGCTGCGGGGTCGGATACAGGGGGCGATGGAGGCGGCGTCAACTCAAACTGCCGCGATGCATCCACATGGTCAATACTCAAGCCATGAGTCCGAATTTCATCTTCAAGACCAGTCGGCACATTGCGCACAGCGACCGGATTCAACCGATGCGATTTAAAAAGCGCGATCAACCGCACCCAATCGATCTGTCCGGGCTCTGGTGGCGGCGACACGTACGCAAAATCAAGCAGCGTGAATTCGTCTTCGAAGTAATCGGGCGTTCCGGCGGTGAGATGCGCTAACGCCGAAGACAGTTTGTCGTAGTCGGTGTCGCCTATGAGGGCAGCAACAGCGACCACCGTGGATATCTTGATTTCCAGCGGCTTCCTGGCTTGGTTCTTTGACATACAGTCCCGGACTTGTAACGGCCGCTCGTCCGGTACCGGATGAGTCGAGGCAAGACCGCGCTTGCCGGCCGTTATTATACCTGCGCTCTCATTCTTGTTTGAGTATCCGCAAAACTATCCGCTTGGGCGCATAACAGTGGCATGCGGCCAGCAAGTCAGGTCAGCTCGGTCAATCCCGCTGGTTTAGATTTTTGATGATGTGTATTTGTGAATTCACAAAGCCACGTCATCGTCGAATGACAAACTGAACCAAGTAGGTCTCGTCAGTAGTCAGCATTCTCATCATGTTTTCGCATTGGCGCTTTTGCGACTCTCCGATGCGCGTCAGGTGCCGTCTGGCGTGACCTTGAGCACCATGTTTTTCTGATTCGCCGTTGATCTCAAGGAGCCATAATGCATAAAACACAGCAGCAAAATCCGGCAGTTGATATGGTCCAGTACCACTTGGATGCGTCGATACAACTAGCAGATGTCGTATTTTCCGGTACTGAAAAAATTGATCGAGCAGTGCTGGATGTTACGCACCAAGCGGTTGATAGTCAGCTCAAACTGGTAAGAGCCATTACGAATATGCGTGATCCGTCGAGAATGGCCGATTTGCAGTCGGCTATTTCGCAGCGACCGGAAAAAGCTATGCACTGCCAACAGCAAATTATGTCGGCGCTGGTCGAAATGCAAACGGAGTTCGGTCGGTCTGTTCGCGAATACATCGATCGAGTCAGCCACACGACGGCTGAGCAGGTCGAGTCTGCGCAGCATCAAGCGACATCAGGGCAGAGTCAGTCTGGCGAGGCGATGGCTAACCCGTTTTCTGGCATGATGGGCTTATGGCAGCAAGCTTTCCGCGATGCGAGCCAATTTGCCACACAAAACATGACAGCAGCGCGCAGTAACGTGGAAACAGCTGCAAACCGTGCGCGTGATGCCGTGTCGAAAACGGTCGAGGATGTGGGCGAGGAAATGGAGCATCCCCATGCCTATAAACGAGCTACTACGAGTAAGAAAAAATAGAGATCTGCTGAGGGACTCGGATGGGTTCTTTCAATGAGCCCATCTGATTTGATCTGACTGCAATTCATACGAGAAAAACTTTGGGTAATTTCTCAGCACACCGTGCTGAGAAATTACATCGCTACCGTGTTACTTGTACCAGAACTAGACTGCTGCGATTGGGGTCCATTCTTTACTTACTTCCGTCGTTGCGGTACGTGCTGCCGCTTCACGAGCACGCTTACCGGCGGCTTTGGAGCGCGAGCTGGAGGGTGGTAGGCGGCGCAGCGTACGCAGAGAGTCAACATCTTTGATACCTATCGAGCGCTGATCCACGCTGATCAGACCGATTTCATTGAACGCAGACAGAGTGCGACTGACTGTCTCTAGCGTCAGTCCAAGATAGCTGCCGATTTCATGGCGTGTCATCCGCAAGTTGAACAGTTTGCTGGAATAACCCATTTCAGCGAAGCGCTCCGATAGTGATACCAGAAAGCGCGCCACTCTTGCTTCGGCTGACAGTGCGCCGAGCATGCTGACCATTGATTGTTCGCGTACCAACTCGCGACTCATGACGGTATACATCGCATGCTCAAGTTCGATATAAGACCGACCCAGCGCGGTGAATTTCTTGAATGGCAAGAGGATAAGATCGCAATTCGACAAGGCGACTGCTTCAGAAGAGTAGCGTTTGGTGTGTATGCCGTCGACACCGAAAAGATCACCTTTCATTGGGAAGCTTAGTACTTGCTCATTGCCATACTCATCAATCAGCACCGTTTTAAGGAATCCTGAATGTACGATGAACAGCGTGTCAAACGGTTGGCCGATGGTGTGTATCCGCTGCCCGGTTTTAAATTGAACGTGCTGAAAAAGAAATTCTTCGTCGGTGACGGCGGGGGCTGCAGGAATACGAAGCAGATCGCATAGTTCTTTGAGATTCGACCATAATTTCCCTTGTCGTTGCCAGCCAGCTTCACTTGATGACGTATGTTGAATAGCATTCGTACTGCCGGGACGTAGCTCGGAAATTTGTATTGGTGTCATGGTCATCTCCTGATGTTGTGGGCTGTGTGAATTGGTAAGGTTTCCCTTCATCTCATGCGTTGTCGATGCAAGCTTTAGAGCGTCGGTTTTTGGCATGGTTTGTTCGGGATAAAAATCTGATCGAGTCACGGTAAGAAATCCTTTTCATGTTCACTGTCGCTAGGCATTTGATTTCGATATTTTCGTATCTGCACATCACATGCTTTGCGAGTGGTTAGTATCGCTACAGTATGTTTCGATGGCTATCGGGCTGCTCTGAATACCATTCAAGTCACTACTGAGCTTTGTTAGGGCTATTCCTATCTTCGGCACTTTGTTCGATTGATGTTTGATCCGCATGAAACTCAAGGCTTGAACTTTTCCAGCAATCCCTGCACAACAGCGTATTGAACTAACTCTGCTAAAGAATTTATTCCCATTTTTTGCAAGATGCGCGTCTTGTGTGTGCTGACTGTCTTCACAGACAAGTGAAGAATCTCTGCAATCTCTGTTACGGACTTACCTGATACAAGAAAATTGAATACTTCAAACTCCCTGTCAGACAATGATTTGTGAGGCATGTCGATTCGAGTCGGCATAGCATCCATGGCGAGCTGTTCAGCGACATCCATGCTTATGTATGGGCGGCCGTTGTGTACTTTGCGAATTGCTTTCACCAGTTCAGCGCCGGCGCTCTCTTTGGTCATGTAGCCCAAGGCACCCGCTCGAATCGCGCGGGCAGCGTACTGATTCTCGTCATGCATGGTTAGCACCAATATTGCGACTTCTGGGAACTCATCTTTGATCTGTCTAATAAGATCCATGCCGCTCCGTCCGGGCATAGACAAGTCCATCACAAGAACATCGAAATCACCTTTGCGGACCAGTGCCAATACTTCAAATCCGTCACTTGCTTCAGCCTTTACTTCGATATCGTCGGCCGTTTTCAGTATGTGTTTTAGGCCTTCACGCATGAGTGCGTGATCATCTGCAATTACTGCGCGAATCATTTCCGGCTCATCCTGTCCACCTGGCTCGGCACTACGGCATGAATTACGTTGTGCATTTCAGACACTCCAGTGCAATTTGCGATGTGACTTGAGAACTATTTTCATCACGGTTTCCTTTTAGTAACAAAATGACAACACATGGGATAAATGTATCAGCTTTTGACTGAGGTACCTATATGATTTGGATCAAAAATCCATTCTTGCTGGGAATTTTGTGCTTGTTTTTCTGGTTTGTTTCCACAGAGGATTGAATGTGTTATCCGGGAGAAATGTTTGGTTGTTATAGTCATTGGCGTGCCGAGGATCGAGGCGAACGTGAAAGCGGTGCCGCTGATAAACTCCGGCCGTTACTATTTTTTATTTCTTGAAGTTTGAGGCTATTGAGAGGGCGGACGCGGACCCATGAAAATCGGACCGGATGACATCGGACACATTATTCAGCTGGCGATTGCCCCAGTGTTTCTGCTCACGGGTGTTGGAACCAACATGCTGGTGCTGACTAATCGGCTCGCGAGGATCATTGATCGCTACCGTACGCTGGAAGCGCGACTCAATGGATGGGATGGTCAGCCGACAAAACAGGCCACCGCTGCTGAGCAGACAGAAATTAATATGTTGTTCAAGCGAGCACAAAAAATCAACCGCGCGATTTTCTTGTCGACGAGCTGTGCGCTCCTCATTTGCATGGTCGTCGCAACGCTCTTCATCGCGGATGCGCTGAATCTGAAGCTCAGTCTGTTGATTGCCAGCTTGTTTGTGCTTGCAATGATGGCGCTCACAGCAAGTTTTATTTATTTGCTGCGCGAGGTATTTCTGGCCACGGCTTTTTTGGACGAGCAGCACCGGCGGTCCGCCAGTCAGCCTCGGCAGGGCTAACTCGCGTCATGGCCGCTTAACTTTTTGTAATCAGCACGCAGCTTTGCTCAAACAGCGGATGCCCGCGAAGCGCAAACATGTCGCAGATAGTCAGATGATTGATGCCTTGTAGCGGGATATCGCCCTGGTGAGCGGATTGCCACTGACTGCCGATCAAGGCCGTCTGGCGTTTGAACTCTGCTGATTCGAGATCACCCACTGAAGTGATGAATGGTATGGGATGTGGCTGCGGCATGTAGCCCGGCGAAAGTCGAAGCGCATTGGCTTCCGTAATCTTTAGATCGACATTGACAAACTCTGCGTAACGAACCGGGTCCAGATCATAGAGTCCCGACATTAGTATGCCGGCCTTGATCAGATTGGCCGGCAGCTCACTGTCATATTCATTCCAGCGCGCTGCCATCATCATCGCCGCCAGATGCGCACCAGCAGAATGGCCGGCTACGACGATGCGATCCCGGTCATAGTCGAAACGCGCCGCATGTTGGTATAGCCAAGCGAGAGCACGTAGCTGCTGTCTCGTAATTTCTTCAATCGACGCTTCGGGTGCGAGTGTGTAATTGGTCAGCGCGACATTAAATCCTGCTTTGTGATAACCCGGCACGATAAAAGTGAAGTCGGATTTGTCGAGCGATCGCCACCAACCCCCATGGATAAACACCAGTAGCGGTGCACCCGGTCGCGGCGCCGGATAGAAATCGAGTCGCTCGCCGGGCGCACTGCCAAATGGGATATCTAGCAAACCTGCATGGGTACGTCTGACCAGTGCCGATTCGTTCTGCCAGCGCGTAAACAGCTGAGGATGATCCGGAATCTCGGCTCGAGCATTGTATTGGCGGGTGTAGTACTGGACTCTGGATTCGGGCGTGGCACTGAAGTTTTTATCGTTATAGGACATAGCGAGTCTCTACGGGTTTTAATTTACTCGGAAGTTTATTGCTTTTAGACCTTCGTGCAAAGCGCCACCACGGCACTGAATCGTCCCCTTAAGTGCATGATTCACAGATTTGTTGCAACCGAGCAGCCGCAGGTGCTAAACTTTCGCCACTGAAAGTGCTCCAACTTGACTTCCGTCAAGTTGAGTTAAACGGGAAACAGGGGTTCTTTGGAATAACCTGTGCTGTCCCCGCAACGGTAAGCAAACGTACGCCATGTACTAGCTCATTCGATATGCCACGGATCTCGCGTCTGGAAGGCCAATGAGTAAAGTTTGCTAGCCCGGATACCGGCTCTCAGTCAGGAGATTGTTGGCTGCGAAGTCTGCGATTGAAGAGGTCCAGTACCCACGGTGGAAATGGGTGTGTGGCCTGCCAATTTGGAGTTCCAATGTTCCCTTACCTACCGAGAGCGGTGGCTTGCGTCTGCTCGTTCTATTTCTTTTTGTTTTCTTCTGTTGTACCCCTCTACGCAGCTGACCAGTCACTTAAGCCTGTTACGGTTACTGCAACTAAATACGAATCCGAGACTGACAGACTGCCAGCCTACATCACTGTCATCACCAGTGAGCAGATAGCTGCAGCCAATGCGCAAACGGTCAATGAAGCCATAATGCGCATAGGCGGTGTAACTGGCCGCACCAGTCTCACGGGGGGCAACGAACAAAGCATCGATCTGATGGGCTTCGGTGACACGAGTAATCTGAATACGGTGATCGTTGTTGACGGTATACCGCTGCGAGAAGGTGACGCAACCGAGATTCGGCTATCTGGTATTCCGGTAGAAAGCATCGACCGGATTGAGATTCAGCGTGGTTCGGCCAGTGTGTTGTATGGCGAAGGCGCTACCGCGGGCGTGATTAATATTGTGACCAAAGGTAGTTCCTACGGGAAGGTAAACGCCAATAAGGGCAGTGCTTATTTTGGTACGGGTAGCTTTGGAACCCGGGAATATCGTCTGAACGCATCCCGCACGGTGGGTGCGTTTGACTTGCAGTTTTATGGCATGGATCGTCGGTCGGATGGTTTTCGCACGCACTCGGCGAATGAAAATCAAAGCGGTAACTTATCGATTAAATTTACCGACAAGTCATTTCGTGCCGGTTTGAGTATTCGAAAAGAAGATAATTTCACGGAGACTCCCGGTCCGCTTACATTGAGCGAATTTAGCCAAGATCGCCGCGCTGCGCAGGCGTCGTCGGTCAGTAACAATACCTGGGCGGGTTCCAATGTCAGCAGATACGCGACTTTTGCCGAAACTGAATTAGCGGGAATAATCTGGCGCTTCGATGCTCAGTTTAAAAAACGCGATGATGCTGCCGATTCGGTCTTAGGTGGCGTGCTAAATCGAATGATATTTTTTAGTGATAATCAGTTTTTATCTGTCAATGCCAGCCGTTCAGCTGAAAATGATGTGTGGAAAAATCACTGGGTCATGGGCGCAGAAAAAAACGACTGGCAACAAGATCGATATTTTCCTGATAGCACCATAAGTACGCATGATCTTCTTAAATCGAATTCATTGAGTTTTTTCATCAAAGACGATCTTGATCTTAAGCGATTCGACACCCGTATTTCAGCAGGATACCGAACTGAACTGAATGACCGATCGCAGCTGCAGATTGCCAACGACTACTTGCTTGAGCGAGAACGGAGGCGGTCAGCCTGGGAGTTGGGCATCGCTAAAAATGTGACGCCTGATCAAGTTGTGTTCGCGCGCGTTGCCAAAAGCTATCGATTTGCCAACATCGACGAGCTGGCAACAGCCACATGGGATGGTTCGAAAACCATCGAGTTACGTCCCCAGACTTCACGCGACAAAGAAATCGGATGGCGTCATCGGGCTGAAGCGGGACAGCGTATTTCTATGAGAGTCTATGAGAGCGTCCTGGATGACGAGATAATTTATGACGCGGTGAACTTCGCAAATATCAACCTTGATCCCACAGTGCGTCGGGGGATGGACGTCGATTATTCAGTCCCGATGAGCTCGTCACTGAGTTTTGCTTCATCGGTCTCGTTTAGAGATGCACGATTTCGGTCGGGGCAATATGCTGGGCTGAAGGTGCCGATGGCAGCGCGTGAGGTTCTCTCAGCTCGGTTGCTGTGGAAACCTCTTCCAAGACATGCCTGGGGTGTTGATACGCAATGGATAGCCAAACAGCAGGTGGCCGGCGATTTTAGCAACCAGAACACAATACCCGGCTATGCCACGACGGATGTTCGCTATACCTACAAACAAGGCGCCATTGATTTATCTTTAGTCGTGAAAAATATTTTTGACCGTACCTACTACGCCTATGCAACCAGGGCCTACACGAGTGACTATTCGAGTATCTACAATGCGGTTTATCCAGACCCTGGGCGTGCTATTTGGGTGTCAGCACGAGTGCACTTTTAAACTTTGGGTGGGAGCGTGCTGACCAGATCATCAAAAAGCCGGCTGTTATTTGGCTTTCTCCCAGCAGATTTGTGTTGGTGGAGCGCCAGTATTACTTTCGGTCTGATCGCGCTCTGGTTTGCTTTGAGTTGTGGGAGCCTGGGTTGCTCTGATTTCTCCTCACTGCCACCCGACATTCGCGGAATGCGCGTAGATCGCGTGCTCGCAGCATTTTGTGTCGGAGGTTTGTTGTCTTTAGCTGGTGGATTGCTCCAGCTCTTGCTGCGAAATCCACTGGCCGATCCCTATGTGTTGGGCGTGTCCGGAGGTGCTGCTGCTGGCGCATTGAGTTTCAGTTTGCTGTTGCCGGCCTCGGCGGCAATCTACAGTCTTCAGTCAGGCGCTCTGTTTGGTGCGCTATTGGCTACAGCACTGCTGCTGGTTCTGGCGAGACGCAGTTTTGTTAATGAGATTGCGTTGGACTCAGGAACCGGGGGTATCCGTCTAATTCTGACCGGGGTGATGATCTCCGCTGGTTTTGGCGCTTTGATTACCTTGCTTTTGGCGCTTTCGCCGGATGCACAGATGCGCGGCACCTTGTTCTGGCTCATGGGCGAGCTCGATTCCTCCGATTTTGTCATCTCTGCATGGATTGTCTTGCTGTTGGCGTGTGCTTGGTCTTTCACCAAAGCCGCGGCGCTTAATGTGCTCTCGCACGGCGAAGTGACAGCGCACTTGCTGGGTTTGAACGTGCGGCGCCTTCAGATCAGTCTGCTTCTGGTTGCCTCGGTATCTACTGCAGCCGCAGTGGCAGTTGCCGGCACCATAGGTTTCATTGGTTTGGTCGTGCCTCATGCGTTGCGCCTTGTCATTGGTAATGATCAGCGCATCTTGTTGCCGGCGTCCGTGCTGACTGGCGGCATCGCTCTGACATTGGCTGATTTGCTGGCACGCAGTATTGCCGCACCTACGCAACTGCCGGTCGGCGTGATTACAGCGCTCATAGGTGTGCCGGTGTTTCTGGTGCTACTGGCACGGAGTCGTTCTTGAGCTTGCTCCAGGTGAGTCATCTCGATATTGCCGTGGGTGATCGGCGATTGATTAGCAAACTCGAGTTGCATATCGATCGTGGTGAGTTCTGGTGCATCCTCGGTAAAAACGGTTCAGGTAAAACAACGCTGCTACAAGTCATTGCAGGTCTTCGGTCAAACTCAAAAGCTCAGATTCAGTTGTGCGGTGAAGCGCTGCAAAGCACGCCATTGGCATTGCTGGCACAGCGCCGCGGACTGATGATGCAGCAACAAGTGGATGTTTTTCCACATACCGTGTTCGATGCGGTTGCCATTGGTCAGGTCGTGGGATGGAGTTCGACAAATGATGATTCTATGTCGGCGAATTTTTCAGTCAGCACAGCGCTTGAAAAAGTGGGCATGGCAGGCAGCGAGGGGCGTAATGTACTCACGCTGTCCGGTGGCGAGCGCCAGCGCGTCGCGCTGGCAGCGCTGCTCGTCCAAGCGCCTGAACTCATGCTGCTTGATGAGCCTGTGTCGCATCAGGATGTGGCGCAGCAATTGCAGGTCATGCAGCTATTGCGTGAACTCTCGACCAATCACGCGGTGATCTCCAGCTGCCACGACATCAATCTGGCGAAACGTTTTGCGACGCACGCGCTGGTGCTGGGTGAGGGGCAGCATTGGTCGGGATCGGTCGGTGACATCTTGGTGCCTGAAATACTAAGCCTGGCGTTCGGATGCGAGTTCATGCAGCAGGGTGATTGGCTGCTGCCGTTTCAAGCGCACGGTGCCAGTTCCAGATAGCGATAGTGCGGTCATATCAGGCGACCGCAGTGACGCTCAGGGTTTAGCTCTAGTTTTAGGCCAGAGCACCATCTGTGTACACCGAAATAGCGCGATAGTTTTTCCAGCGGCGCTAACCGTTGCATCCCACACTTGCGTTGTGCGACCTAGATGAACGGGGGTGGCAATGCAATCCACTCGGCCTTCGCGTGCGGTACCTAAAAAATTACTCTTCAGCTCAATCGTGGTGAAGCTGTTTGCACCTTCCGGCAGATTGATCATGCATCCATAGCCACAAGAGGTATCTGCCAGCATGATGAGGGATGCTGCATGCAGATAGCCATTGGGTGCCAGATGGTGGGGCTTGATGTCGAAGCCGGCATGGATTGATTGAGTAGTCGCAGAAACGAGATCGAATCCCAGTAACTCAGGCAGCGTGCCACGTTGACGCTCGTGTAACTCGTTGATTGATATTTTTATCATGACTGTCTCCTAAAAACTAATTGCGGACTGTGATATCGATTGATGCTTAGGGCGATGCAGGTTGGTGGGACTTGCGTACGGTGTCAATCTGTTCGCAGAGATCAGACACCGCGATTAGCATTCGCGGCGTGGGGCGATTCAGCAGCTTGCCATTCGCCTTAAAGAGATGCCGCTGACGCACCGCTTTGAGCGACGTGAGATTTTTCCAGCGATCGAATCCGCCGGATTCATCACTGATCAGAATTGCATCCGGATTGGCTGAAGCGACAGCTTCTCTGCTGACTGTAGGCGCAAGCTGAGGCAGTCCGCTGAATACATTGGTGGCGCCGCACAGGTTGAGTGCTTGCGATACGAGATGCTCCCCATTAAGCGTCATCAGTGGCGATGGCCAGATTTGATAGAAGACGCTGACGGGCGCACGGTCCTGATATCGTTTGCTAAGCAAGGTCAGCGACTGCCTAAATTCGGCTGCAGCATTGCTACCTTGTGTGCTGCCAGTAAGCGTGCCCAGTCGCTCGAGGGTCGTGGCAATATCCTCGAAGCGCCGAGGTTCGCTCTCGAATACTGCATAGCCTTGTTGTCGGAGTTGGGCAATCTGTCTTGGGTTGTTCCCGCTGGTCCAGGCAACGATTAGATCTGGTTTCAGCAGCGTGATGCGCTCGATATCAAGCCTTGAACTATTGCCTGTTGAAGGCAGTTGTGATGCTTCGCTCGGATAGTCGCTGCCTGAAGACACGCCGACGACTTTTTTACCAGCACCGGCGACGAACAAGAGTTCGGTCGCATGGGGTGCAAGACTCACGATGCGCTTGGCCGATGCTGACAGCGTGACACGCCGACCGCTATCGTCGATGACAGAAATTTCTGCATGCGCGATGGAGCAGAAAAAAATAAACAACAGAGCTACTGATTGGGTACGGGACCACAGCCAGAATGGCTTCATATCTCGAGATTATCGATAAGGCGTGTCGCACCGAGCTTGGCTGCAGCGAGTATGACCAAGGGTTCATTTTGTGCCAGATCGCCCGCAGTCGGTGGTTGAAGATCGATGCGCTTGCGTATGGCGACATAATCCGGATGCCAACCGCGGTCTTTCAGACGTTGCATCGCATTGTTTTGCAGAAGCGAGATGTCGAGATTGCCGCTGCGGATTTCATCTGCGATCACATTGAGTTCGCGGAACAGTGCAGGTGCCTCGGCACGCTCTTGTTCCGATAAGTAGCCGTTGCGCGAGGAGAGCGCCAGACCATCCTTGGCGCGATAGGTTTCTGCAGCGATGATTTGGGTGGGTAGCGCGAATTGGCGCGCCATGTTTCGAATGATCATCAGCTGCTGGTAATCTTTTTTTCCGAACACCGCAACGCCCGGCTGCACGCAAGAGAAGAGCTTGAGTACAACGGTGGTGACGCCATCGAAAAATCCCGGTCTGAATTCGCCCTCGAGGATATTGCCCAAATCCGATGGCGGCTTTACACGAAATTCTTGAGGCTCCGGGTAGAGATCTTTTTCGGTTGGCGCGAAGAGAACATAGACACCTTCTTTTTCGAGCTTGTCGATATCGGCGGCGAAAGTGCGCGGGTATTTATCGAAATCTTCGTTCGGACCAAACTGCAGACGGTTAACGAAAATTGACGCCACCACGGGATCACCGTGTTTGCGCGCCAGTCGCATCAGACTCAAATGGCCGTCGTGCAGATTGCCCATGGTGGGGACGAAGGCCGTGCGCAGCTGGCCACGTAACTGGTCTCGCAACTCGTCAATCGAAGAGATGATTTTCATCGGATCAGGATCAGCAGGTGGGGCCGGGTTTCGGCATGTTTTGCCAGTGACTCAGCACCGCAGGTTAATTCGGCGAATAGGACAGGCGCACATAGATGGGCGCGAATGCTTCGGCCTGGGTGATTTCGATCAGCGTTTCTTTTGCCAACTCCAGCAGCGCGATGAAGTTCACGACGACTACAGGCACGCCTCGAGAAGGATCGAAGAGCTCATGAAACTCGACGAATTTAGATGATTGCAGGTGACGCATTATGGAGCTCATATGCTCGCGCACCGACAATTCCTCGCGCGAGATCGTGTGCCTTGCGGTCAGCTTGGCGCGTCGCAGGAGATCACTCCATGCGGTTTGTAGATCGACGACATTGACATCAGGGAAGCGCGTAACGACGGCTTGATCGACAAAAATCTGCGTACGTACAAAATCGCGACCGACTTGTGGCAGCGTATCCAACTGAAATGCGGCCAGTTTCATTTGCTCATACTCAAGCAGACGACGCACCAGTTCCGCGCGGGGGTCGGCCGGTTCTTCGCCCGAATCCACTTTTTTCGAGGGCAGCAGCATGCGTGACTTGATTTCGATCAGCATCGCCGCCATCAGCAGGTAATCCGCTGCGAGTTCGAGATTGCGCTTGCGAATCTGCTCGATGTAACCCAGATACTGCACCGTCACCTGCGCGAGTGGAATATCGAGAATATTGAAGTTTTGCTTGCGGATCAGATAGAGCAGCAGATCGAGCGGGCCCTCGAAGGCCTCGAGAAAAACTTCGAGTGCATCGGGTGGAATGTAGAGATCAGTAGGTAACTTGAACAGCGGTTCGCCGTACAGCTTGGCGAAGGCGACGTTGTCAACCACCGTGGGCTCAAGGGCCGCGCCGGTAGCGCTGTCCACGACCTCAGTGGCATTTTCAGCAGACACGCTCATCAGTGGCTCTGGTACACGTAGGCCGATTGGGGGACGCGTGATTCCTGCGAGCGACGTGTATTGTCGAGGTCGATCGGTTCCTTGTCCCACAGGCGAGCGCGACCCGCGCGCTGACCTTCTTCGATGGCAGAATTTTTTTGTTTCATTTCACCCAGGAATTGCGTGAATTCAGAAACGTAGCCACTTTTCTTGATGAACCAAGCCATAACCAGACCCGCTAAAAAAACATGAAGCCGTATTCTACCCTGTGTGAACCTTATCGAATCCGCATTCCCGGCTGTGCGCCCGGCCAGGGCTCGAGGATGTAGATACCCGGATCGGTCTTTTCATCGGCGGCTGAGGCGGCGAGCACCATGCCCTCGGAAACACCGAATTTCATTTTGCGCGGTGCTAGATTGGCAACCAACACGGTCAGCTTGCCTTTGAGGTCCTCGGGCTTGTAGGCAGATTTGATGCCAGAAAACACATTGCGCAGCCGTCCCTCACCCACATCCA
>Ga0315905_10003015_pt1 | contig 17524 bp, 24 predicted proteins | sample LakEriMetagenome_5_FD_203522 | JGI IMG/M metagenome (GOLD analysis project Ga0315905, IMG submission 203522) | Freshwater fungal communities from buoy surface, Lake Erie, Ohio, United States - Buoy 4 MA121 | ecosystem: Environmental > Aquatic > Freshwater > Lake | place: USA: Lake Erie, Ohio... | reverse complement strand
TGGGAGATATTCCTGAGCAAGGCCAGATAGTAATGGTCACCAAACTGGTGGATGCAGATACAAACTTTATTGAGTTCGGGAACTATGGATTCCTTGGACATCGTACACTTAAACTAATAACAAAATGAACAGAGAAAAATTAATCAACTGGCTGTGCTGGAATGACCCCAATGGGATATACAGAGACGAGGACAGTATACGGGAGGGCATGGAGATCCTCACATACGAAGAAGCATTTGAACTATACTTAAAACTAAAAGAAGGATGAAAAACTCAATTGAATTTAATCACAACACAGACTCCTTGTCAGAGGCATTGGGAGTAGAACAGCACAAGTATGCTGCACAATTGGCGGCAATCATGACCATCATGATGGCTGAGGAAGAAGGTACAACAAGTAAAATCAGCGAGATGCTACACAAATGTGTAGACTACAACATCATATTGATGCTTGCGACCAACAGGTTTATAAGCATGATTGAGGACATCGATAACAAATTTAATTTTCCATCTGAGAACTAATGGACTACACGCTAAGATTAATGTACGAATTCGTAACTGAATTCAGTAAAGACTTGAAGGATGCTTACGAGAGTATCCCAGAAGAGCAAAGGCTAATCACATACGAACAATTTATCGTTGCACAATTCTCAAACTTAATAGAAGATGAACGTATTTAAATTAAAAATCAACAATTGGGAGGGTGACCAATGCATCCTGTACACCACGCTAACTGAAGAGAACATCAGAAAGATTGTAGAGCCAATGGCACTCCAACATGAGGAGATGAATTACTTCATCGAGGACTACATCGTAGCCTTGGAGGATGCATATCCTAAGAAACTTATCCTATCAAACTTAAGCGACACTATAACAATTCAACTATGAAAATTACAATCGAAGTAAATGTACCAGATGGGGTGGACTTAGACCATGCCTACCAATCGGTGACAGATGCATTGTATCTGCCCCAGAGCGTGACCCAGCAAGAGTATACGATGGTCTCCAGTATACTGAACCAATTGGCTTCTAAGAAGTCCAATGCAGTACTGCCCAAGGGATTCAGGGACTGGGCAGAGACTCACCATGAGATTGTCTGCACAATCCATGCACTTATTGACAACGATACTATCCCATTTAACTTACAAAAAATCCTAGACAAAGAAGGGTTCGCTGGGCTATATGACTTGGGCATTGACTTGACCAACGAGTTCTGTAACACATACGAGAATAGGGTATGGGATGGGGACTGGATTGATACTATTATTGAATTTATAAACGCAAAACTACAATGACACTAGAAGAACGATTAAAGATGTACGACATGGTGCATGGAATGAATGACAGAATGCTGTACCTAGCAGATAATGACAAGGCCAAGTTCGAAAAGGCCATCAATAGATTATTTGAAACTTTTCCATGCCCCAGAGAAGTGAGGTACGGATCTCAAGCAAGACTAAAGAATGGAGAAGAGGTATAGATTCAACGTAATTTATCAGGGCGAGATACTCGCTAGCGTGTACGCAAGTACAAAGTGGGAGGCAATAGAGAGAGTCTCAAGTCAGTACCACAATGTGGACAGGACAAAATTATTTTCAAAGAAATGTTTTTAATGTTTAATTAATTTATTAATTTTATTTAAAATCTAATTCAATATGGAATCAAGCGAAGTATTTATCAATGAGGAGATAGAGTTCTCCCTTGATGACGAAGACTATTTTTGGATTGGTAGTTACGAAGTAGTTACCGAGAGTGAGGATGGAGATTGGGACAACCCACCGTACAGTGATACAACTATCAACATCCTAGGTACTATCCAACTTGCACGTATGGATAGAGAGACTGGAGTTCCAGTAGACATCATGCCTACAAGGGCAGTTACAGATGGTGTAATCGAAGAAATTATCAGGAGGCTATGAGCAATGCTATAGCCATGGTTGCCATCGCCTTGGCGGTGGTGGCAGCCAACATTCTGTTCACCAAGTTTATGTTTGGTAAGAAATATGAGAATGCATCCAAGAAAGAAAAGAACTTGATGGATGCAATAAGTTTATGTGTAATGGTTGCACTATTTATAGTTTATATTGTACTAATAAGTAATATTTAAAATGAAAAATGAAATCTTTAGTGACTATGTAGAAAAGATAGTTGACCTGTACAAGATTCCTAGAGAGGAAATCTTTTCAAAGATTAAGAGGACTGATGTGGTGGATGCAAGACAGATGTTGTTCTACCTGTGCAACAGAAGGAACATCTCACACACCCAGATAAAGAGGTACTTGATTGATGAAGGATTCGAGATAGGTATATCTACAATTCTACATGGCATCAAGGTAATGGAAGAAAAGATTGCAAACGATTCAGACTACAAACAAATAATCAACAAAATCAAATGAAAGAACTAATTAAAATCCAATCAGAACTAAAGGCACCAAAGAACCAGTTCAATGCATTCGGCAAGTACAAGTACCGCAACTGCGAAGATATCTTGGAGGCACTGAAGCCCTTGCTTTTGAAGTACGAATGTACACTAACTATCCATGATGAAGTTAAGGAAGTTGGTGGCTTAGTATTTATTGAATCTACTGCATCTATTCAGAAGGATAACGAAGTTAGATCCGTTACAGCACAGGCAGGCATTGACCCAAATAGAAAGGGTATGGATGTAGGTCAGTCCTTCGGTGCGTCAAGCAGTTACTCTCGGAAGTATGCACTCTCGGGCCTCCTTTTAATCGATGACTCTGGTCTTGACCCTGATGCAAGCAATGACCACCAGCCAGTGAAAGCACCGGAGGTATTGATTACTTTGGAGAAGGACACTGACAACTGGAAGAAGGCTGTAAACTTTGTGCAAACTAACAAGGCACAGGGTATTGATGCTTTGGTAAAGAGACTAGGTGTGAAGTATAAGATATCTAATGAACTTAAGAAAGAACTAGCCACGATATGCAATCAATAATCGATGAACTAAGAAACGATGATGAGTATTATAATGGGAAAGGTAAGTACTACCTTTCCAACTCAGACATCTACTCCTTGCTTAATAATCCTAGGCTATTTAGAGCACGCTCAGAGGACTCAAAACATTTCCATGAGGGTAGACTATTCCATCAACTAATTCTCGAGCCTGAGAAGGCTGTAAACGTACCACACGTGGACGTTAGTACTCGCAATACAAAGGAGTACAAGAAGTACCTTGAGGACAATGGGCTATCGTTTGCCTTGTTGACCAAGGAGTATGATGAGATTCACCAGTTGGTTGGGGTAATGACATCCAACGTCCTGTTCTACGATGACATCTACAGAGAGGGTAACGTGTACGAGGAGCCAATCATTGGAGAGATTAAAGGATTGAACTGGAAGGCTAAGGCTGACATCGTTACAAGCGATTCAATCATTGACCTGAAGACTACCTCAGATATAAACAAGTTCAAGTGGTCTGCGAAGTCCTACAACTACGACTCGCAGTGCTACATTTACCAGCAGTTGTTTGGAAAGCCCCTGTATTTCTACGTTATTGACAAAGAATCCCAGCAGTTGGGTCTGTTCAGACCATCAGAGGAGTTCGTCAAGGGTGGAGAGACAAAGGTTGAGCGAGCGTTGGAGGTGTACCATAAGTTCTTCGGACCTAATCAAACGGATGACATTGACAACTTTTACATTGACGAGTTCCTGTCATGAGAAAATTAAAACAAGAGCCATGCTCAGAATGCTCTAAGATTGGAACATGTTGTAAAAAGTTATGCCAAGCATGTTATTCAAAAAGACAAAGGAATACCCCAAGTGGTAAATTAAAATTGAAATTATACAACGCCACGAAGGGAGTTGAAGCACAAAAAAGATACTTGGCAAAAAAGCCTCAAAGACCACCGAAGGAGAATACAAACTGCGAATGTGGAAAGGTCGCCACATTAAAAGGATTCTGTCGTAATTGTTACCAAAAGAATTATTGGTATACAAAATACGGGGGGACTCCAAGACTAAAAAAAGATTATAATCAAGTATATAATTTAGTTTTAAAACTAGTAAAGAGCGGCTTAACAATAACAGATGCATGTAAAAAATCAAAAATTGAAAGGCGTACGTTTTATAAAACTATTACAGAACAGCAAAAATTAGAATTGAGAGCGTATAAATCCATTGGACCTTTATTTATATACGATGGTTTAAATGCTTGATGTAAGATTAAAGGGAGGCTAAGTGACCCCACCTACCTGCAATTGGGGTGTGAGTTGTTAGCAGGTAGTCTCCCTTTAAGTACTAGTCAGGTGGCGGAATTGGTAACGCACATACAACAAGAGTTCTGCGGGCTCGACCATAAGGAGAGTTGTATGGTGGTATAAATACAGGTTCGAATCCTGTCCTGACTACAAACTAATCATCGACTTGGCCTCAGAGGTGGGTGGTTAGTCATAAGACTGAGGCAATAAAACAAACAAACAAAATGCAAAAGCAAGAACCAATTTACGCAAACGGATTTGTCGGAAAAAGATTTGAAAATGATCCAGACTTTCTAGTTGTAAGATTATCAATCACCAAGAATGATGCCATAGCATTCATCAACAAGCATGCAAATGCTGATGGATGGGTTAACCTAGAAGTCAAGAAGGGTAGAGAGGCAGGCAAGTTCAATATCACACTCAACACCTATCAGGGTGGTAAGACTGAGTACAAAAAGCCAGAGAAGAAGCTCGAACCAACAGACGAACTAGACTTCTAAAAGGAGAGGGGAACTCCCCCTCTTTTTTTTCCCTAATCCATGTCAATTTTCTTCTTCCCTATATATATATATAATTACTTATATATTATTATTTTTTTTATGACTATCAAAAGGTTTAAGAATTGACATAATCGACATCAATCTAATTATCAATTACTTACATGACATATTAATGACATCTATCGTACATCAAGTGACCATTTTCCAGAGTATCAAGGACACAAGTGCTCCATTCTACAGGAATGTTGGTGTGATTCTGGGAAGAATTAAATCAGGTGCTTCAAAAGAACTGGTAAAAAAAATCAGAGCAGAGAAGCGAAAGCCTGAGCGTAATGAACTAAAGAAGAAGCTTCCAGCTATATGCTTTAGTGGTAAGTTTACCAAGCGTGCTGATGCTTATCTCGTGGAGCACAGCGGTTTGATATGCCTAGACTTCGATGGGTACACCAAGACAAAGGACTTACTTGAGGACAAGGAGAACCTATCCAAGAACAAGTACGTCTACTCCGTATTCATATCTCCATCAGGCAATGGACTGAAGGTGCTGGTAAAGATTCCAGCAGATGCTGAGAACCATATCAACTTCTTCAATAGCCTAGAGAAGTACTTCAACAGCCAGTACTTTGATAAGACAAGCAAGAACGTATCTCGTGTATGCTACGAGTCCTATGACCCACTGATTCATGTGAATGAGAACTCATCCATCTGGGATGTAATTGAGGAACCTGAGTACACAGAGGTAAGCAAGGTGAAGGACAGTCCCACCATTCCAATAACAGATGAGAATAAGATTGTTGAAATCCTTGTCAAGTGGTGGACTAAGAAGTATCCAATGATGGAAGGACAGCGGAACCACAACGTATACATCTTAGCGATGGCGTTCAATGACTTTGGTATCAACAAGAGTCTTGCATCCTACGTGCTGAACCAGTACGCATCTGAGGACTTCACAATCAAGGAGATTTCTACCACGATTGACTCAGCGTACCGGCACACTGGAAACTTTGGAACCAAGTACTACGAGGATGAGGAGCGAATCAATTCCATCAAGGCAAAACTCAGGAGAGGTGTATCAAAAAAAGAAATACGTATTCAACTACAGGACTCCCAATTGGATACGGATACTATCGAAGCTGTCTTGAACAAGGTGGAGGAGGAGAATTCCAAGCAAACCTTCTGGAACAAGAACGAGAAGGGAGTCATACGAATAGTACACATTCTGTTTAAGCAGTTCCTTGAGGACAATGGATTCTACAAGTTCTGCCCTGAGGGTGGTAAGAACTACATCTTTGTTAAGGTGACCAACAATCTAATCGACCATACTTCAGAGAAGGAAATTAAGGACTTTGTTCTAAAGCACCTGCTGGAATTAGATGACATTGGAGTGTACAATTACTTCGCTGACAACACTCGATTCTTTAAGGAGGAGTTCCTGTCCATGATATCAACCATAGACATCTTCTTTATTGAGGACACCAAGGATGCATCTTACCTGTACTACAGGAACTGTGCTGTGCAGGTGACAAAGGATGAGGTTAAGCCTATCGACTACCTAGACCTAGGTGGGTACGTGTGGAAGGACCATGTGATTGACCGCAACTTTACAATGTGCGATGTGACTACTGCCTGTAACTATCGTCAGTTCATTCGTAACATCTGCGGTGATGATGATGGAAGGGTTGAATCCATGGAGAGTACTATTGGATTTCTAATGCATGGGTACAAGAATCTTTCGTTCTGCCCAGCGGTAATCCTGAACGATGAAGTCATCAGTGATAATCCTGAGGGCGGTACAGGGAAGGGTCTGTTCATGAACGCACTAGCAAAGATGAAGAAGGTGGTCACTATTGATGGTAAGTCCTTTACATTCGAGCGAAGCTTCGCCTACCAGTTGGTGTCTGCTGACACCCAGATACTGGTGTTCGATGATGTGAAGAAGTACTTTGACTTCGAGCGACTGTTCAGTGTAGTAACTGAAGGGTTAACACTAGAGAAGAAGAACAAGGATGCTATCAAGATTCCATTCAGCAAGTCCCCAAAGATTGCAATCACTACCAACTACGCTATCAAGGGGTCAGGCAACTCGTTTGCCAGAAGGAAGTGGGAGCTGGAACTACACCAGTACTATTCTAAATCCTATACGCCTTTAGACGAGTTCGGTAAGCTGATGTTTGGTGACTGGAATGATGATGACTGGTGTGAGTTTGACAACTATATGATTACTTGCCTGAGAGGATACCTCCACACTGGTCTGGTGAGAAGTAAGTTTGTCAACCTAAAGATTAGACAGCTGTCTGCTGAGACTGCTCACGACTTCATCGAGTGGTGTGGATTGGTTGAAGGTCAGCCTAAGAACAACACGCTAGAGCCGGGGCAGAGGTTGTATAAGAATGACCTGTACAATGACTTTGTGAATGAGTACCCTGACTACGGACCTAAGTCTAAGATGACTATCAGTAGGACCAAGTTCTACAAGTGGTTGATTGCATACGGAATGTTCAAGTATGGCGTTGCTCCTGAGGAAGGAAGAGACATGATGGGAAGATGGATAATCATTCATGAGCAAGATAGTTGATAGGATACCAGCGTACTCTGACAGGCAGATGTTGGAGTACTGCGGTATGCTTTACGATGTATTATCAAAGAGCAGTTACTCAGATGATGATGCACTGGAACGAATTAAGAACAGCTTCACTCATTACGGATCAAAGAACATGGAGTTTAGACCATACCAGCAGGACATAATTAACCAAGGGTCAAGTATCCTGAAGGAAAACGGCTTCGTATTCCTAGCCATGGAGGTACGTACAGGCAAGACACTGACCAGCCTAGGTATAGCAGACGAATGCGGTGCCAAATCAGTGCTGTTCGTTACCAAAAAGAAAGCCATTGGCAGTATCGAAAAGGACTACGATACGCTCAGGCCAAACTTCGCCATAAAGGTGGTCAACTATGAGAGCCTACACCACGTGGTAGACAGCATCAAATTTGACTTAATTATTATCGATGAGTCTCATAGCATAGGTGCATTCCCAAAGCCAAGCAATCGGGCTGTAATGATTCGAAACGCCATCGCTAAGCACAAGGCTAAAGTAATACTTCTGTCAGGTACACCAACCCCAGAGAGTTACTCACAGATGTACCATCAGGTGTACGGCATACCTAACAATCCCTTCAGGAAATTTGCTAACTTCTATAGGTTCGCTGATGTGCATGTGAAGGTGAAGCAGAAGAACATCAACGGCCTGTTCGTTAATGACTACAGTCAAGGATTGGACAGCATCATCGATGCAATGAAACCTTACATGATAAGTTTCTCACAGAAGGAGGCAGGGTTCGTATCGTCAGTGACTGAGGAGATCCTAGAGGTAGAGATAAAGGACTCAGTGAAGAGCCTGATACGTAGACTTGAGAGGGACCTAGTAGTAGAGGGTAAGCAAGAGGTAATCCTTGCGGATACTCCAGTCAAGTTGATGATGAAAGTACACCAACTATGCAGTGGCACGATTAAGTTTGAGAGTGGAAACAGCATGGTGCTGGATACTACTAAGGCTCAGTTCATCTATGATAACTTCTGCACTCAGAAGATTGGCATCTTCTACAAGTTTAAGGAGGAGCTGTCTGCCCTGAAGCAGGTGTATGGTGACCAGCTGACTACTGACCTAGCGGTGTTTGACCAGACCGATAAGAGCATAGCATTGCAGATTGTCAGTGGAAGGGAAGGCATCAGCCTACGCAATGCAGTGGCCTTGGTGTACTATAACATTGACTTCAGTGCTACCAGTTACTGGCAGAGCAGAGACAGGATGACAACCAAGGAGAGGTCATTCAACCACGTGTACTGGGTATTCAGCAAGGGTGGGATTGAGCATGACATCTACAAGGCAGTAATTAAAAAGAAAGACTATACTATTAATCACTTTAAGAAAGGATATGCACAATGAATTTATTCCCTACGAACAAGCACTAGCACTGAAGGTGCAGGGCTTTGATGAGCCATGCTTGGCATGGTATGAGATTGGTGGCTCAGGTCTTAGACCTAACGCAACCAAGGTTACACTGGTTACTGCTCAGACAAATAGCAACAGCGATATGGTGTCTGCTCCTTTGTATCAGCAGGCGTTCCGGTGGTTCAGAAATCGTGAGTTGTACCAAGAGATTCAGGTGGATACAACCACCTACCCTAAGTTCACCTACCGAATCGTTAACTCCTTTGGTGCCATGATTATTGCTGAGCACTTGTACAAGAGTTACGAAGAAGCAGAGTTAGAATGTCTTAAATATCTTATAACCCATGGCTGATATCACAATGTGCGTAGGGACAGATTGTCCCCACAAAGAAACCTGCTACAGGTTCACGGCAAAGGCTAATGAATATAGGCAATCCTACTTCATGAATCCACCCATCAAGGATGGAAAGTGCGACATGTACTGGGGAGAGAATCAAATTAATATTTATAATCAACTAAAAGAGATAATGAAATGAATTTTATAAATATATATGATGATGAGCATCATCAATTCGAACTTGGAGCCACTCAACTATCACATGATGTTTATCTATTTGGATACTATGATGATTACTGGTTTATAGAATCAATAGTTCAGAAATTAGATTCAGGATTTGTTGTTATGTCTCATAGGATTGAATACGATGGAATAAGAATCAAGGGGAAACTAAAAAAATTAATGTTGAATAATATAATTGAGTACTTAAATCAAAGATACGAATGAAACAGACAGCAGTAGATTGGTTATTCAATAGGTTATGGGAGACACCAAAGGATAAGTTTACTTGGCACAGCATCTTAGAAGAAGCCAAGGAAAGAGAGAAGATGCAAATAGAATCGGCACATAGACACGGTGCATCTGATCTTATTCTGCATCGATACAAAATGGAACAGTACTACAAAGATACCTACGGGGAAGAATGAAAATCTATCTAGGACAACAAGCAAAGAGCCTATTCTACATGAGGGAAGTCCCTGTTGAATCAATAGGTGTGTTCGAATCTATAGGTGGGGATTGGCTGTATTGGTACAGCGATGGGTTCACCTACGACACCGGTGTTGCTGACACTGAAGCAGAGGCATTACAGATAGCAAAGAAAAACTTCAGGCCATACAAATAGGGTATGTTTAGGGTATAAATAGGGTATAAATAGGGTATAAAAAGGGTATGTTTAGGGTATAAAAATGTAAGGAATGTAGAAAAGAATGTAAGGAATGTAATAAATAATGTAAGAAGCGAGGTAAGAAAGGTAAAAAAAAAGGTAAAGAAGGTAAAGAAAAAGGTAAGATGACCGAACAGCAGATACAAAGTAAGTTAATGAAGGACCTTGAGGATCAGGGGTACTATGTAATCAAGTTGATTAAGACCAACAAGAACGGTATCCCTGACCTTATCGCCATACCTAAGGGGTCTGACGTAGAGTTCTACGAAGTCAAGAGACCTACAGGTAAGCCAAGTAAACTACAGGAATATAGAATCAAAGAACTACAGAAACATGGAATCAAAGCAGAACTCTTTTATGGAAGAGAGAAAGAAGATTGAGCACCTACGCAACATAGTTGAGATGGTGACTGGAGAACGGACCCTATCCGTAACAAGGTACCGAGGAGAAGTCGAAGCACGAATGATATTCGCTTCGTTACTCAGGGATACAGGCATGCATGTAGAGAGCATTGCCCTTAGCATGAAGAAGAGCAGGTACGCTGCTGAGTACTACCTAAAGAAGATTGAAGACTTACTTGAACTCGATTCAAGTTTCAGAAGTTTGTATCTTAAGTGCAAAGAAATGGTAGTCATGAATAAATTTAGAGACGAACCTGTTGATTCCTACAATATTGTTGGTAGATTAGTGCAAGAGAATGAGGCACTTAAGCAGGAACTTAGATTACTCAAGGAGAGAATGAAACCATTATACAATTTTATAACAGAGAAAGAATGGATCGAAGAGTCCAAGAAGAAAGAGCAGCAAGGATAGCCTTCACTACAGAAGGCTTCCACGCTAGCGTTGCCATGATCTACGAGAAGCTAGTAGACCGTGAGTACGAATCAGTTAAGGAGGATGTTAAGTCCTTGATAAAAGATTTGAGAGACATCATAAAGACAATAGAATATGAGGAAGACTTTTAACGTCTTCCCCCTCCTCTATTAGATGAGCCTCTGCTTGATGAGCCTCTACCTTTACCTCTTCCTCCGGATGCAGGCTTACCATACATTGCGTCCTTCAATTCTTCCTCCTGTTTCTTCTGCTCTGCATTGGCTTCTTTTTTAGCCTCCTTAGCCTCTTGGTATGGACTACCTTTGCCGTACATATCCTCGTACTCCTGAGGGAAATACTTTTTCATATCCTCCATCGTCATCTCATCAGCCTTGTATCCTCCCTTAACTGTAGAAGAATCCTTTTTGATATCCTTAATAATCATCCTAGTCATGGTTCCAATTTCTGGAGCTCCTGGCAATACGCCAAGGTGAGATAATAAGAAAGGAAACACAAATAGTTTCAATGAATTCGCATCTCTATTCTTAATGTACTTAGTCTTACCGCTGTACTCATCTGTATACTCTCCACTGTAAGCAAGAGATACTAGTTCAAAGAACTGCTTAGCCTTTCCAGCACTAATACCAAGAGTCCCTGCTTGCTCAATAAAGCTTTTTTCTTTTGCATCGTAGAAAGGAACTCTATTCTTTTCAGACACTTTAAAAAGGTCCTGAACAATATCTAACCCAAGGGCTACTCCAGATTGGAAGATAGGATCGAATGCTGGTAGCAATGAGAATGTATCTACAATGGTAGATGTGGTTGCCCCCTTTACAATTGTTGACCTCTTTCTTTCACGGTCCTCTTCGTCATCTCTCTTACCTGCAATAGATAATGCCATTGAACCAAGCAACGAGGTAACACCAATAGATACTGCTCTGAATGTTACTAGTTCACTAAAGAATCCACCCAAAGATCTTGCAGCAATCGCCTTGTCTTCCTTGGTTGATACCTTAGAAGTTAGCGTAGCCCAATCGGATCCAAGTCTTGCAGACTGGTTGATTCTAAAACTAGCAAATGGCAACAATAACTTATTTATAAGTTGGATTGCAGGCTGCTTAGATGCTATAAACTTACCAGCCAAGTCCATGTCAGACACGTTCTGCTGTCTGTCCACCATTCTTTGAGCATAGTCACCAGCTACTTCATTCACTTCATGAGTAGCGTAGTCTATAGTCTTAGGGTCAATGCCTTGCTTCTTTAAGCTCTTCTCATAGTAAGACATCCAAGATGAGCGTGCAACGTAGGCATCAGGCTTCTGTAAGAAGTACTTCAGTTGAAGATCATTCAACGCAATGATTGCGTCCCCAGCCTTACCAACTACACCAGACTCTGCTCTGCTAGCAATTTTACTCATAGTAGCAATTTGGTTCTGGCTTGCTGCACTACGATATGCTATTGAGTATCCAGATCGATTCATGAAGTTGTTCTTGTCTTCATTGAAAGGAGCAGTCAAGTCTATGCCACCTGCATTGATGATTGTGTTTAGAATTACTGGTATAGTTTGCTTTGGTATCTGCGTAGGACCAGCAAGTATTTGACCAGTTCCTAATGCAGCCACATTCTGAAGGGCTCTAATAGCCTTGGCAAAACTATCGTTCTCATAAGGGTTCTTGTTTCGAATGTTTCGAATAAACAAGTTTACTCTTCCTCTTAATATCTTTCTATCAGTAAGGTCTGGAATAATCTCGTCAAACTCAGGAGAGTTAAAGAATGCAGATACTTGTCGGATAGGTCCAGCAGTATTCAAATCAACCAATGCATCATACATCGAGTTGGCATTGTTAGAATCAAACGTCAAGTTTATGTAAGACTTCTTAGGTAAAGTATCATCCATAACAGGAGTCATCAATACACCGGTCCTTCTCTGGTAAGCAGTGTTATTGTTTGCATGGAATGTCATCAAGTGTGTGTCCATCTCATCCGGCTGTTCTCCTGGCTTAGCCCCTTCTTCAATACTAGACACACGGTCTGGAGTATAGTCCACATCTTTACCTAATGTCTGGTTGTAGATGTTCTCAGACAAGTCAGATAGCTGGTCGTACTTATTAGCCCATTGATCTTGCCAGAATTTAACAGCATCCCTATTTATAGAGGAAGCACTATAAAATACATCTTCTGAGGTCTCAGAGTTTTGAAGGATTTTGTTGAAGGCCTTAGCATACTCAACCGCTAACTTCATGTGGTTCTTATCACCCTTCTCAAGGGCTTTAATAGAGTCAACAATTAACTGCTTTCTTCTATCGAACTCAGCCTTTACTTCTTGCTCAGTACCAATAACGCTTCGCATCATGTATGCAAGCATCCCACGCTCAACCGTATTGTACATGGTATTAAATGCCTGACCATTAGGATCTAGTTTGTAGAACTTATTGAAGTACTCATCAACGATGGCGTCATTCATTGCCTTCGCATTTGACTTGCCTCTCTTTACAGCAGACACACCAGAAAGAGACATGATTTTTCCACCTCTCTCAAATCCCTTGAACATTCTTTCGAACAAGATGTCCAATGAAGTAAACTGCTCAAGCAAGAACTCACCTACAGTTTCATTAAAGTACTTCTTAATCTTTTGAGAAGTGGTACCCTTTGCTTTCTTAGCATTGACTTTACCTAGGTAAGTATTGTAAACAGATTCCATCTTTGCAGTAGACCCATTCTGAATAAAGTTTTGTAGTGAGTCAAACATATCAAGGAGCTCATTCACATCAAGCAAAGCATTGTCCATGCTCATGAATTTCTCCACTACCTTTTTCTTGGCATCACTCACAGTTACATCTTCTCCTGTGATAGGGTTAACATCTTTGTTAAGGATCTCCCTTACAATACTTTTATAAATGTCAACCTCAGCAATGGCACTCTCTCTAACCTTAGCAGACTTCAGCTCCTTGCTAATTTTGGCATCCTTGTTTCTGGCCTCCAGTACTTCAAAGTATTCTTCCTCAGTCAAGTTCTTGCCAACAACATCACTCATTCTTGCGATCTTATCTTTTAGAATTTGCTTTTGCTGCTTCTCTATGTTCTTGTTGATGTAATCAGTTAGACCTTCGGTCTTTATTACCTCAGCAAATGTACCTTCCTTGCCTCTCAAACTTGAGCCCATCACAGACTCAGATATTTTATCAGCAATCTTGTTGTATTCATCAATGTCCTCCACCATGGATGGATCAATGATAGAGAATCGCTTGGCTAGGTCACGCAAGTTTGAAGCGACCTCCTTACTCTTGGCTCCTCTTCTTATTGTCTTTCTGGTAGCCTTGGCTTTGTTAAGCTTCACTCCATACTCAGCATCTTTAAATATCTTGCTAGCATAATCAATGAACTTATCTACTGCTGTCTGATTGTTTAGGTTGACAGTCTCTGCTCTCTTGATGATTGCCTCAACAGTCTTGGCATTAATCTTGCCTCCCTTCTTGGACATGCCTTTTACAGCATCAGCAATAGCTTTTCTCTTGGCATTCAAATCTGCACCTGCATCCTTGATTGCTTTAGATATAACCTTGTCTATCTCAGACTTTCCTCTAGATGGCTGTGCTCTTTCATCACGTATTTCAATCTCTGGAGCCTTTAACTCTAGACCTGTTGTACTGATACCACTAGTAGGATATACTTTCTTTCTGTCCGCCTCTACGATACCACCCTCTTGTCCTTCTTTGTTAAACACATCATACCAATTTAGTCTATCGTTTAGTATGTGTATCTTGACAGGGTTCTTTGATTTGATAGCCTTTGGATATGACTCGTGTAGGTCTGAGTCCACAGTCTCCACCTCACCATCTACTTCAAGTACAGCATATACTTCACCTCCCTTGGATCGATCGGTAAATCCTTCCTTAAGCATAGGCTCAGTAAACATCTCTGACAATGCCTGAGTCATATTCGCTGGAGATATCTTTATCTTACCAGTCTTGGTGATACCCTTGAAGTATTTATTTTGGATACCTTCTGAGAAGAGTTGACCAAAAGATTTTACAGAAACATCGTTCTTGTTAATCTGAGTTGCCATTAGTCTTATCAACTCCAAGACAAAAGCTTTTCTGTCTTCGAACGTACTATTGTCTGACGCTAACTTCTCAGCAATCTTAGACTTGATTGATTCAACACTCTCGTTCTTACCAAGATTTAACTTTAGACCTACCTTCTTAACTACTTCTTTACCATTAGCATTCGTTGTCTTTTTCTCGACTGTGAATTTTGCAGCGTCAACTAATGAAGACTTGAGTTGTGGTTCAGATATCTTGAAGTTCTTATCTACAATACTTGATGAGAAGAAATCAACAGCAGCGTTGGCCATGGTTGTACTAGACAGCAACTTATCATAAGGAGCTGAAGTCAATGCCATGAATATCTTTCCTCCGTTTCTTTTTGATACCTCATTCAATGAGTTTGCCAAAGAAGATGCTCCATTCTTTGTACTTGCCCATAGTAAATTCTGGTCATGGAACTTGGCAGGATAGAATATACCGCCCTTACCTTCTACAATTGTCTCTCCATTTTTCTGGATCTCTCCGGAGAATGCAGCATCAGGTTGGTGTAGTAATATAATCTTACCATTGAACGCACTCAACGGAACGTCCTCGTTTATGAATCCATCTCTCTTGAGTTTGTTAAATGCCTCGGAGTTCTTGTCGTATACGAACGTGAGCTTGGAGAACTGGTCTGAGAAGTCTGCTTGGAAGAATGACTCAATGCCTTTCTTTGCTGGCTTCTTTCCTTCTACCTTACCAATCGCTGGTCTAACATCTTGACCCTTAGCAATCAAGTCTGATACACTAGTCATGAACTCAAGGATATTCTCAGGAGTAGCATCCTTCAAGAATACATCTTTGCCAATTATCTCTCTGGCAAACTGGTTGATTACTTCCTTAATTTTTTCGAGTAAGTTCTTCTCGTTATCACTTAAGTTCCTTGGATCAAATCCTTTAGTGGCTAGCAATCCACCAAGCTCTGACAAATATTCTTCATAGGATATGTCACCCTTGTATGAGCCAGCAAAGTTATCTAAATAGTCAGCCACATCACTGTATCCCGAGTCTCTTAACTGCTTGTCTATGGAATCTCTGAAGCTTTTAAATTTAGCAACGTCATTTCCAAATGCTTCCTTGAGTATGGCATGCCAAGTCTCATGAGCAAGCGTACTAGCACGAGCTCTTTTCTTATCTACGATTACAGCGACTGGCTTACCATCTGCAAATACCGCTCTTCCTCTAGCTCTGTTGAATGTATCTGCTATCTTCTGGGCTTCAGTTCTTCCAAACACTGGAGTCAGTTGCTCAACTATCATCCTCTTGGCATCGTCAACACCTTCAGCCAATATCACTTTCACATCAGGGAATGATGTACGCAATGTCTCAGACGAAACTCTTATAGCCTCATCTACATTATCTATTAATGCTTCTTCTTGAGCAACCTCTTGATTAACTAATGATTCATATTTCTTCTTGAATACACCATAAGTATTTGTAGGCGTACCCATTTCTGTTGCTGATTCCTTTTGAAGTATTGAATCAAAACCAAGGGCCTGAGCAGCTTTAGAAAAAGCCTCCCTTGATTCTGGCTTATTTATCTTAGCAGTAAATAACTCTAAGTTTTCTCCTGCCTTCTCTTCAAATTCACGAATAAGACTAGTAGCCTTTGAAATGTTTTCCTTAGAAATCTTTCCTTCTTTTATCAGGTTACTCAAAACAGATCTAAGATTGTTACCAATATCAGAAGCTCTAACATCAGTAGCCAACTTGTACGGAAGTTCAATGGAGTTTCTGGGCTTATCTATTTCAGTAGACTCCACATTAAGTGATCCTTCCTCTGTTACTCCAGCATAATTCTTAGCAACTTCTTCATCTTCAGCAACCCATAATGTCTCATCGTTTTCTTGACTCATTACGTTGTTACCTCTTCCTCTGAAGACGTTTATTTTTTCTTGGACTTGACCTTCTTGGGTAGGGACTTCAAGTTCTGCTTGGGGTTCTCCTTGCGCCATCTCTTGGCGATTTCCGGTTCCTGGCTGTACAGGTACTTGACCTGCTGTTTGCTTTTGAATGGCATCGATTTGTTTGTTTATTATTTCTACTTGTGTTTCATCATCATTGTCTATCTTGATCTTAGATCGAAGCAAAGTCTTCTCGCTCATCTTCTCGATCTCCTTCAAGAACTGATCCTTTGTCATGGTCTTACCACCAATACGGTATACAGACACACCCTCTCTCTTGGTGCCCAAGATTAGGTCAAGGTTTACTTGCTCTTCTTTAGGTTTTACCTTCTTCGTCTCAGACAATTCAGACAACTCCTGATTGATAGCCTTAATCTTATCTGAGTTAACCTCTCTCCTATTTTGAGTAGAAGTCAACTCTTGTTTAGCAGCAAGAAGCTCCATCACTCTGGCCTCAGACTTTGATGTATTACCAGTAAGTCTACTAACAGCACCTACAGACAATAGGTTTCTTGCTTCTCTTCTTAGACCAACATTCTGCTGGATCCTTTGGTTAACATCAGCATCAATCTTTCCAAGCTTCTGCATGTTGTTAGCCCAGTTAGATATCCTATCATCACTAACTCTCTGAGATGCAAGTGTATTAATATCTGTTAGCTCAAGGGCAAGTTGTGCACTAGTCTGGTTACGAGATTCCATGTACATGTTCATACCCATCATAGATGTATTGGTACCAACACCACCCATACCTTCGTATGCAATCTCCTTCATGTTAATCTCTTGACCTGCCGATACCTGAGCAGCAAGTTCTCCGCCCATCTCAAATGTA
>Ga0315905_10003014_pt1 | contig 17526 bp, 12 predicted proteins | sample LakEriMetagenome_5_FD_203522 | JGI IMG/M metagenome (GOLD analysis project Ga0315905, IMG submission 203522) | Freshwater fungal communities from buoy surface, Lake Erie, Ohio, United States - Buoy 4 MA121 | ecosystem: Environmental > Aquatic > Freshwater > Lake | place: USA: Lake Erie, Ohio... | reverse complement strand
CCCGCTTGGCTACTTTTTGCTTGAGCAACTGCATCCAAAAGCTGACCGAGCTAAGCTTGCGACGAAGCTTCTTTACCATCGCTTCGTCATTGGCGATCGCATCGATTTCTTCTTGGGTAGGCTCGATTGGTTCGTAGACCCACTTGCCTTCTACTTTCCTGCGACGCTTGCGTTGCGGACACAGACTCATCCACCTGGTTACCACCTCCTTGGCCGTCCATTTACCGACCACATCGGGCCGTGTGCGTAGTAAGAAATGGACGTGATTGTCCATGACGGCGAATCGTAAGACATCGATGCCCATGTAGAGGGATTGAAAGGACATGATGTTGATAATCCAGTCCTTACGGTGCGAAAAGTCTTGTCCGGACAAGGAATCCTTGCCCAGGAGAAACATCTGCTGAGCCACCTGAGTGGTGACATGAACGATGGTCACTTCGTCAGGAGAAATACGGCTTGAACGATTACTACGAGCCATGATACGGGTCTCCCTACTATTGAGGTGGAACTTATGACACACAACCACGCAGTACTTAAGTCTCGCGGGGCAACTCAACTCTATGCACCGTACGCAGGCAGCAAGAAATGCGAATATTTTGGTTAGGTTCAGTGTTTGCATCTACCGCAGCTAACAAACAACTACTCAATTCATTTTTTAAAAAAGTGCGTTTGTGTCAACGAATTGGTCGATTTACTAGCTTCTTTTCTTGAAACCTACGCAAAACCGTGTGTTTTTAGAGTTTTCTGAGCTTAAATCCTTATCGCTTTGTGGGCTACTTTGCGCGTCGAGGAATAGCAGAGGAATGCCCGATTTGAAACAAAGAAGGGAATGCTACAGAGGCGATGACTGTCGAAATATTTTTGATCGCCGTGCTGTAAAAATTGGGGCGATTCTACAGGTGCCTGTCCCCAGTAGCAGCGGTGGTATGCTAGCAATCCGAAGCTTTGCGCCGGGGCGTTTCCACAGGTGCCTGTCCCCAGTAGCAGCGGTGGTATGCTAGCAATCCGAAGCTTTGCGCCGGGGCATTTCCACAGGTGCCTGTCCCCAGTAGCAGCGGTGGTATGCTAGCAATCCGAAGCTTTGCGCCGGGGCGTTTCTACAGGTGCCTGTCCCCAATAGCAGCGGTGGTATGCTAGCAATCCGAAGCTTTGCGCCGGGGCAATTCCACAGGTGCCTGTCCCCAGTAGCAGCGGTGGTATGCTAGCAATCGGTAGTTTTGCGCCGGGGCGTTTCTACAGGTGCCTGTCCCCAGTAGCAGCGGTGGTATGCTAGCAATCGGTAGTTTTGCGCCGGGGCGTTTCTACAGGTGCCTGTCCCCAGTAGCAGCAGTGGTATGCTAGCAATCGGCAGCTTTGCGCCGGGGCGTTTCTACAGGTGCCTGTCCCCCGGGGTATGTCGCCAAACGGTGGACGCTTTACTCACGCATCAAAACCACCACCGCTTGGCAGCGGATGGCTACGGGTCGGCAGCGGATGGCCACGGGTCAGCACCACCACTTGAACCGCTTATGTCTAAATTGCCGGTTCTGACGCTCCAGCCTTAATAATCAGCCCTAGCCCCAGTGCATTCCGCAAATACTCGAAATCCATCGATCCGATGAACTCATCGTGCAAAGCTAGCGTTCCAACAACGGATTGAGGGTACGGCTCGAGCAGGCCACTTGGGACTTTTCCGGAGTTCCGAGTGTTGGTCATCAGAAAGAAGAAGGAACTTCTCGATGTGTCGCAAACCGAAATACTACGCCCTGGGTTCGGCTCGCCCTTGGGCGCCTAGCCGTTGCTTGCTAGGGTGCGTGGTCGCTTTGGCTGTCGTTTGCTCAGGATCCACACCTTCGGCCCGAGCGCAGGTGACGATCTCCAACGGTCCATCGACGAACCACGTAGTCGGCGAAGGCCTCTCGCCGAGCTTCTTTATTCCTCCTTCGCAATTGCCAGTTCCTACGCTCGAACAGGGCGCTTATTTGGGGCTGGATCCGGGGCCTACCACCGTCCTCCCACAGCCTTCGGCTCTTCATCCACCGAATCCAGCGATTCCCCCGAATCCCGCGTCGGACTCCCGGCAAGTCGGTAGCGGTGTACCGTCGAATCCCCAATTCCCTTCGGTCGTAGGTTCCTCAGCTCTGCCCGACGGGTCCGTTTTACCTCAAGCGCCCGCACAACCGATGCGGTCTATTGAACCCAACAACTCCATCGATCTGGACCTTCGTTCCCCTGGGGCAAAAGGTGCACCGAGTTCCTTTCTGAACCAATCACCCCAACCGCTCTCAAGTCCTTCTCCTTGGTTCTTTTCGACCAACGCTCTTTTCTTAAACCTCCGCCAAGGACCTAGCCGCCTGTATTCGAGCCCCGTCAGCGATCCGGAACTCAAAGGTCTTGCCTCGGAGGATATCCGGATGCCTTCGACAGGGGGGTACGAACTAGGTATCGGCCGTTATATCGGCTGCGGCAAATACGCCATTGGGGCGAGTTACTGGGGACTTTCTCCTGATGCATCGCTGGCTCGAATCGACGATTCGGCATTCGGTCCTCTTGCAACCAACCTACCGTTCAATGTGCTTTCATCGAGTCAACCGGGAAAAATCGAAGGCTTGTACTTGGGGCTAACCCCGATGTCCGAATCCTTTCGAAACGCTTCAGAGCACCGATTGGAAAGCCAGAGGGAATTCCACAATTTGGACATGAACTTCTATTGGTTTGCAACCGGTGGGTCGGCCCGACAGCCCTTTGCTCCTCGATGTGACAACAGTCACAGTTGGACCCTTTCTGATCAGCCTACGGGTCCCAACGCGCCGTGGTGCCACATCCCAAGCCGTCTTCGCTTGAGCCTGTATTCCGGAGTGCGGTGGTTTCAGTTTCAAGATGCGATCGACTACCGTGCCAATGACGCGTACTTCCAATCCGATGTCCGCAATGACCTCTGGGGCCTGCAGACGGGAGCGATAAGCCACTGGTCGATGACCCCACGCTGGTCGCTTTGGAGCAATATCAACGCAGGTGTCTACAACAATCGCGGTACGAAGCGGATCCTTGCAGGCAATCAAGCGGGATTGGCTACCGTCGTATCCCCCGGAGCGGGCAATGGCACATCGTTCGATTTCGACGTCTCTGGAAATTCGACCGCATTACTCGGCGAGACATCGACAGGGCTTGGTTGGCACATAGCACGCGGATGGACAGCAAACGTTGGGTACCGAGTTCTGGGTGTTTCAGGAATTGGAACCGCCGAAAGTCAGATACCGAGTGACTTTAGGATTCCCTCCCAATCCAGCTCGATCCAAACGAGCGAGTCCTTGATTCTCCACGGTTTTACCTTGGGTGCCGCTTACAACTTTTGAAATCAGTCGATGCGGATCAGTCGATGCGGATCAGCAGCCTTCCTTCTTGAGGATCTGGTCGATCTTGGCTGCCAGGATGAAATCGTTTTCGCTCAATCCGCCTATCGCATGAGTCGTCAATTCGATTCTGAGGTTTCGGTACCCGGTAAGGTGCAGGTCCGGGTGGTGACCTTCGGCCTCGGCTAAATCAGCGATTTGATTGACGCAAGCCATCATTTCGACGAAGTTCCTCAGGCGAACCGTCCTTTCAATCCACTTTCCCTCCGGGCTCAATACCCACTGCGGAATGGCCAAACGTTGAGATCTGGCCTCCTGGAGCGAACAGGCATCGACCCCTCCCTCGCACGGCAAACATTTCTTTTGAAGCAATTCTTCGTTGGTGACGCTCATGGGTTACAATTCCTCAATCAACCGTGGGGTGCTGTGATTTGTTGTTTCGACGCAAGGATTATTGCGCAATGGCTAGAGCCTATCGTGATTTTACATCCCTTTTGCTTGCTCTTGGAATCGCTTTCGTCTCGACGCTCGGAACCTCCAAGGGGACCGACTGGACCAAACTCAACGAGGAATACGAGAAAAAGATCCAGCCGCTGATCGAGAAATACTGTTCGGGTTGCCATTCGGGTGCGGAGGCCGAAAGCGGATTGGCGTTCAATAATTTCGCAGATGCCAAGAGCGTTTTTCGGCAACGGCGGATTTGGGAGAAGGTCGCCGTGCGAATCGATATTGCCGATATGCCACCGGCCGATTCGCTTCAACCAAGCCCAGAGGACCGGAAAATACTGACGTCTTGGATCCAATCGACGCTCAACGATATCGACTGTGGCAAAACTCCCAACCCTGGATCCGTGACGCTTCGAAGGATCAATCGCTACGAATATCGAAACTCGATAAGGGACTTGTTCAACATCGATTACGAACCGGCTTTGGGGTTCCCAGGCGATGATGTCGGCTACGGCTTCGACAATATCGCCGATGTGCTGACACTCCCACCGTTGCTGATGGACAAGTACCTTACGGCCGCCGAAGAAATCAGCCGAAAAGTGATTATCGCCCCGAGTACCGGCCCAGTTTATAATTCGCCTCGCAAGATAAGCCAATTGACGGCCGAATCCGGCGGCAAGTTCGAGGGAGATCGATTTGTGTTCTCCTCCAACGGCAAGGCTCCCTTCGAGGAGCAGGCGCCTTGGACGGGTCGATACACGCTCGAACTCGGTATGGCGGGCTCGGCGGCCGAAGGGCGATATCCCAAGGTGGTCATCTCGGTCGACGGGAAGAAAGTCGAGGAGCTCACCGTCAAGACAGATACTCCCAACAATCCCGAAGCCTTCCGAATTCCCTTGAAATTGCGGGCTGGAAAGCGCCTCTTGGAAATCGCTTTCGTCAATGACCATTACATTGCGCCCAAGGACGGGAATCCAGCCCAAGACACGAATTTATACATCTACGATCTTCGACTCACCGGTCAAAAAACGGCGGAGAAAATCCCCGAGTCGGCTCTGCCCGAGATCCATCGAGAGCTGGTGCGAGATTCGGTTCCGTCGGCCACACGCTCCGTGGCCGATGCGGCGAAAGATGTGATGCGTCGGATTGCGAGCCGCGCGTTTCGTAGACCCGCAAGCGACGTGGAACTCAACCGCTTGGCATCCATCGTCGAGAAGATAGTCGAGTCAGGGGATAGCTATGAGGTCGGATTGCAAACCGCACTGACGGCGATCTTGGTAAGTCCGAATTTTCTTTTCAAAGTCGAGGAACCCGCTCTTCGGATCGGTAATGAATATCCATTGCTGAGCGATTTCGAGCTCGCCACACGACTGAGTTACTTTCTGTGGAGCTCTACCCCGGACCGAGAGCTTTTGACGCTGGCTTCTAAAAAGCAACTGCGCGAGCCTGGAGTTCTGGCTTCCCAGCTCGATCGCATGATCCGCGACGAGAGAGCCAGGGATTTTGTACGCAACTTTGCAGGTCAATGGCTGACCTTGCGCAAGCTCGAGAGCTTCACCCCCAACGAAGGCCAATTTCCAGATTGGAATGAGCAGATTCGGGATTTCAGCAAAACCGAGACCTACTATTTGTTCCTCTATGTCTTGCGAGAGAACATGAGTGTCCTGCGCTTGCTCGATGCGGACTTTTCGTTCATGAACGAAAAACTGGCTCGCTTTTATGGGATTCCAGGAGTCCAGGGAGACAAGTTCCAACTCGTGTCGCTCAAAGGTCAAAAACGACTTGGAATCCTTACCCACGCCTCGGTTCTTGCCGTCACAAGCAATCCGACTCGAACGAGTCCCGTCAAGCGAGGCAAGTGGATCCTCGACAACGTCTTGGGAACACCACCCCCGCCGGCTCCGGCAGGAGTTCCCGAACTCGACAAGGCAGAGTTGGTCGGCACACTTCGTCAACAAATCGAACAACACCGAGCCAATCCAGCGTGCGCTTCGTGCCACAAGCAAATGGATCCTCTAGGGCTGGCTTTGGAAAATTATGATGCGGTAGGCCGTTGGCGGACTAGCGACCGAGGCAATCCGATCGATGCATCCGGGGAACTTCCTACGGGTGAGAAAGTCCGTAACCCCGGGGATTTGATCCGTTTGCTCCGCGACCAAAAATCCGAGCAGTTCGTCCGGACCTTGACCGAAAAACTCATGACCTACGGACTCGGACGCGGATTAGAATATTACGATCGCTGTGCGATCGATCAGATACTTGCCAAAGCATCCAAAAATGATTATCGATTCCAGGAGCTATTGCTTGGGATCATCACCAGCGACCCGTTCGGACGCAAGGGAACAAGGGACGAGGAATTGCCATGAAACAACTCGATCGACGAACCGCACTGAGAGGACTAGGGACCGCCATTACGCTTCCCTGGCTCGAAGCGATGTCGCCTAAAGGCCGAGCCGCGAGCCTTGCCGACGAAAAGCCGGTACGGTTGCTCTTTATGATGGTTCCCAACGGAATTCACATGCCTGCTTGGACACCGGATTCCGAGGGCGCAGACTATGCGTTACCGGCGACCCTCGAGGCGTTGTCCAAACACCGCAAGTCACTCAATGTGTTTACGGGACTGACCCTCGATGGAGCCAGAGATCACGGGGATGGGCCAGGGGACCATGCGCGAAGTGGGGCATCCTTTTTGACCGGTGCCCATCCCAAGAAGACCGATGGAGCAGACATAAAAAATGGGATCTCGGTCGACCAAGTCGCCGCGCAAGGGATCGGCCACAAAAGTCGCTTCGCATCGCTGGAGCTTGGAATGGAAGGCTCAAGTCAGTCGGGAAACTGCGACAGCGGATACTCCTGTGCCTATTCGAGCAATCTTGCCTGGAGGAACGAGTCGAGTCCGTTGGCAAAAGAAATGGACCCGTCGAGTGTCTTTGAAAGACTCTTTGGAACCCCAGACAAGGTTTCCCAAGGAGGCCCGACGAGCCCGCTTGCGACGCGACGAAAAAGTGTCTTGGATTACGCCCTCGAGGATGCGAATTCCCTAAAACGAAAACTAGGAGCCGCAGACTCCCGCAAACTCGATGAATACCTTTATGCGGTCAAAGATGTCGAAAATCGGATCGGTCGCAGCGACAAATTGCAACTCGGCGAAAACGGCCTACCGAGCTACTCACGGCCCGCTGGAGTCCCTCGGGTTTGGGAAGAACACTGCAAACTGATGATGGACATGATCGGCCTTGCAATCCGAACCGATGCGACGCGCGTGCTGACGTTCATGATGGCAAACGAGGGCAGCAATCGCGGGTATCCTGAAATCGGTGCCCCCGAGAGCCATCACGATTTGTCTCACCATGGAAAAAGTGAGGACAAGCAGACCAAGCTTCAAAAGATCAACCTATTCCACCTTCAGCAGTTTGCGTACCTAGCGGATCAATTGTCAGCAGTCGATGAAGGAGGGGAATCGCTTCTGGATCGGACGATGATCCTCTATGGAAGTGGCATTTCCGACGGGGATCGGCATAACCATGACGACCTACCTATCCTTATGCTAGGTAAAGCCGGTGGCAGGCTCAATAAGTCAGGGCATTGGAAATACCCAAGCAATACTCCGTTGTGCAATCTTTACCTATGGATGTTGCACCAAGTGGGGATCAAGGCGGATCGTTTCGGGGATAGCACCGATTTGCTTCGAATCGGTTAGATTCGTTTTGGTGGTGGATCGAACTACTCGGTATTGAGTCACTGTTTTGAACGCGATCTCAAAGGAACCACAAGCGGCGGTTTGGAGAGGGGAACGATTCGCCCTGGCGGATTTGCTGCGTGCATTCGCTGCCGTCGGTATCGTTTGGCACCACTTATCGCTCTATGCTCCTCGATCGGATCTAGCCGATCAATTCGCACCGAGTGTTGGTTACTTCCTATTCAACCATGCCCTCTACGCAGTTGCGATTTTCTTTGTGCTCGGTGGATTGACGTCTAGTCTTGACAAGCGGTTCATCCAACGGCCTGACGGCAAAATAGGTTTGAGTGAGTTGATACAGGGTATATTGGATCGATACCTGCGTTTGGCGATCCCTTATCTCATCATGCTCTTCGTTCTGCTGGGTTTGGTGTGGATCACGGACCGATTCGGCTGGCCGCTACACCTGATTGACTCGTTCTCATGGTACCAATTCGTTTCCCATCTGTTTTTGATACAGAATTTGCTCGGCTTTGAGAATTTTTCCGCCGGGACTTGGTATTTGTGCATCGAGTTGCAATGGACCTGCTTGATCGTTGTCCTGACGTTTCTCGCTAACCGCTTCCAAAGGGACCGCGGAGCAAGTGTCTTGGCTCGCACCCTACTGCTATTTCCCTTGGGACTATGGAGCGCCTGGGTCTGGAGCCGTAGCGATCGGTGGGAAGCTTTCCTGCCCTACTTTGCCGCTCAGTATGTGCTCGGTATCTTTCTGGGGTGGACGTTGCAAGGTAGGCTCCCGTCTTGGGTATTGTCGCTTTACAGTCTTTCGGTCGCAGGAAGTCTCATGCTAAATCCCAGGCCCCAGTTGATGATTTCTCTCTTGGTCGTACCTGTATTGTTTTTTGGATACTGGCGGACCAAGGACTGGGTATTGCCCGCCTCGATTCGTTGGCTGAGCGATGTGTCGTATAGCCTATTTTTGGTGCACTACATGGTCAATGGAGTGGTCCTGAGGATCTTAGATGACTGGTCGAGCCAAGGAGCCGTACAAGCGGCAGCGGGCATGCTCATCGCATTTGCTTGCAGTTTGGTTGCTGCCATTTGTTTCCATCGTTGGGTAGAGGGCCCCTGGCAGCGTTGGGTCCGCTTAAAATCTATAAGGCGAGCAGAACGACTCGAACCCATCGAGGTAGATCAGAGACTCTCGGGTTCGTAAGGAACCCGACTTGGGTCACTTGGCCGACTTTTCGATTTGTTCTTTGGCCCAACGGCCTGCACAATTGAGAGCATCCTGACTATCTTGCGCATAGCGTTCGATAATCGGTTTGGAATCGAGAAATCCGAATTCGCCCAGCGTAAGTAGGCAGGCATAACCGACCAGATAGTTTTCGGGGGTTAGGGTTGCAAGATCTTGAACCCGTTCATGGAGTTGGACCCGTAAAGCAGGGTCATCCTGTTGCTTCATGGTTTTTCCGATTGCCCAGATGGCTGAAGCTCGCGAAAGATTCCCCATTTTGAAGTTGTCTTTTGGGATGTACTTGCGGAGCATTGGTAAGACGGGTTCGTATCGGTTACGCCCGAAGGCTTCGAACAAAAAGCTCAGGCGAATGAGATCCTGTTTGTCTGCTTTTTGCTCCGCTGCTAGGTAGTCTGTCAATCGCTCAGCATGAGGAACGAAGCCGGCGAGTATCGCCGGTTCGTTAGCCAACTCCATCAGCGCCCAACCTGCATTCATATTCACTTCGGGACGAGTGTGTTCGAGGAGTTCGATGAATTTCGGGCAACGGGAGCGATCTTGGAGTTCGACGGCAAGGACGATCGCTTGCTCGATCCCTTGCCAAGCTTGGGATGCAAGATTTTGGCTGACACAATCATCGACAACCGTTCGAAAGTCTTTGCCTGCGAGTTCAAGGAGCTGGGTTCGTGCGGTTTTCCGGACCTTGAGGTCCGGGTCGGCCAAGAGAGCCCCTTGGAGTTTTGTATTCTCTTGGCTTGGGGTATTTTTGAGAAGCTCGAGAGCAGCGAGTCGAATCGCATCGTCGGGATGCTTGGTCCATCCCACGACCATGGCCAAGCCCTGTTGCGGGAAATGCTTTGAAATGCTGCTTGCCGCTAGTCGCTGAGAAACCTCAGTACCTCGTTGAAGAATTGTCTCGAGAGTTTTTAGGGAATCTAGATCGGTGTGAGTGGCAACCAAAGAGGCGGCAAGCAAATGCTTGTCCGGATCCTCCGATTTGAGGATTTGGTTGGCCATTTCCGTAAGGCCGTTGGGTTGGAGAACGCCGAGGGTTTTCGCAGCCGCGAACCGCGTGATGGGACTCGAGCGGTTGGATTCGAGCCATTCCAAACAAAGCGATCGATCTTGCTCTTGGCCGACGACCGCAAGGCCATTGAGAGCGTTTTCGATTTGAGCGGAGGGGGATTTTGGATCCTTCAATCGCTGACGCCAAATTTCCAGGGCGACTGGAGATTTCCACTTGGTTAGGTAGGTTTCCACGATGGCACAAGCTAGAGGATCGCTTTGTGCTGCATTCCAAATGGCTTGTGCATTGGCCCCATCATCCAGCAGGCATGCTGCAGAGATCATCGATCTTTTGGCGAGGATGGTATTTTCCTGATTGCCTAGCTGCTCGAGCAGAAGTGCCATGGCTTTTGGAGAATTTCTGAATCCAGGACGATCAAAATTCAAGCATATATTTTGGGCCGCCTCGAAACGCACGATCGCTTGATCACTCTTAAGATCATCGATGTTGAGGAATTTAGCTCGCGGTTCTCGGACGGTATTCCAGACATCGCCAAATCCTGGATCAACCTCCCAACGGTGCTCTAGCGGAACGACGCGTTGAGCCCGCGCAAAATCAACTGCGAGAAAGACGAGCAATATCGGGAGTAGGATTCGATGGCTATTCATGATGGTTCTTATTCAGGACGTGTGAGCCGAGCAATTCGCAGTACAAGTATCACCAAGCCTGCCGCGCAAATCGACAGTCCTACATACCAACCGTTAGGGATGAGTTGAAAAGTCTCAAAGCCGGGGGCTTTCATCTCCGCCAGAGCCGTTGCTGCCGGGTTCAAAAGCAGCGCTCGCTCGACGAACACAGGGCCAAATGGGTTCCCGCGCCCGAGCCAGATCAGCAGGGTACCTGCGAAGAGAACGAGCAAAACCGCATAGCTTGCAGCCGTTGCAGCTGCGCTGGTTTTTGAGTAGGCGCTGACGCAGGCGCTCAGAATGGTGACCATCGCTGTTGCGATCAACAACGAAATAATCACATTGGAGACCTGTCCGCCAATGGCCGGTTGGATGTAGCTCATCATGAAGTACCCAGGCAAGGTTGCCATCAGTAGCAACAGTAGGGTTAAAAAGGTGCTCAGGAGTTTCCCCGAAAGGATTCTCCAGGGCGAGATGGGCGAGGCTCGCATCAACTGCCAGCCTCCACTCTCGATCTCCGAGGCGATCAGGTTGGCTCCCAAGCTAGGACCGAGCAACAGCAGGAAGCCGATCTGCATGATTACCATCGATGAAGCGATTCGATCGACGCCCCAGTTGACTGTGCCGGTGGCAGCTACGACCGTCAGTAGAATCGAGACGATGGCTCCACCGGCAATAAGCCGCAGAAGCCAGTGCAGACGGCCAAATTTGCGAGTTCGGAACTCTTTGACCATGACCGGATTGAGCCAGAAGGGAATGCCGGACTTTCGTCGGTTCGGGTCGACTAGGTACGAGAACCGTCGCAGCCAACTCGACTGCTTTGCCTCGATGACTTTTCCTGCATCGCGACTGCGGTCCATCATGTTCGGCTGGAGTTTGTACAAGGTCGCCAGGGCAAAACCGAGCGTCGAGACTGCGCACATGATTAGGAACTCGACCCAGCCGGTTGCAATACCGATGGATTGCGATTGGCCTTGAGCCCCAGTGATTTGCTGAAGAGCGGGAATAGGCGACAGGGTGGTCAAGGCTTGGGCGATCCAGGCTTTGAGACCTGAAAGTTTGCCCACAAGGACCGTAGGACCAATCGAAAGGACGACCAAGCCAAGCAGGATGCCATAGGTCCAACGAAGGCTCGCGTCGATCGACTGCGAGCGACTCGACACCCAAAGCCCTAGCGCGGAATACTGAAAGGCCATTCCAAGGAAGATCAGGACCAACGGGACGATATTCCCTGCGATGGAGATCCCACCCATGGCATAGCAAGCGAAGATTGCAGGAAGACTCACAGAAAACAGCAGCACGCTCAAGAGTACATTGGCAAGGAGTTTCCCGATGTAGATGACCCATGGTGGAGTCGGAGAGTTGAGCATCAGAACCAAGGTTCCCTTTCTGCGTTCCGAGACGATCGCCGTCGCAGGAAAGGCCGGAGTGAGCATCATGATCGCGATGGCGATCGCATAGGCCACCGGGCGGAAGACCTGAATCGATCCTTGGCTGACCAGATCGATTGTCGCTTCACGGGGCCAGCGCATCAGGACCAGGGTGCACGAAACGATCGCGACCAGAGCGATTGCAATGAGGGCTTTGGGGCTCCGCAGTCGACCGATGAGCTCGCGTTGGAGAATTGGGTTTTTAAGCAAGGAGAGTGAGTTCACGCCGAGAAGCTTTCAAGAGGGGATCCGAGTTTAATCCTTGCCCGCGACAGAGAGAAATGCGTCTTCGAGGTCGCTGGTCAGTTCACGGAATTGGGTCACGGGTAACTTGGCGGCCACGAGTTGGTTCAAAAGTTCGGCGAGCTCTGGCTCGGTGCGTACGGTGGGGAATCGAAGGGTCAATTCCGCAGGGCTATTCGTCAGGGGTTCGGAGTCCAAGAGCAACTGACCGAGCACTTTTTCAGCCTGGGCGACGTGCGAAGCGCTGGCCAACTGGATTTCGTAGCTCCGTTGCGGACAGAGCGAGCTCATGACTTCATCGACCGTGCCGAAGGCCCTGAGTTTCCCTGCGGTGACAATCGCTACGACGTTGCATATGCGGGCTAGTTCCGGCAAGATATGGCTCGTGACGATCAGTGTTTTTCCTCGTGCTGCAAGCTGCAAAAGGAGTTGCCGCATTTCGATACGGGCTTTGGGATCCAAACCGTTTGCAGGTTCATCGAGGATAAGAACTTCTGGATCGTGCAAGAGAGTCCGAGCGATTCCGACGCGCTGTTGCATGCCGTGACTTAGGCTCTCGACATAACGGTCTTGCATGTAAGTCGTGCTGGTCGTTTCCATGACCTCTTGGATGCGGGCCTTGCGCTGAGAAGCTGGGATCCCGAAAATGGCCCCGAAAAAGTCGAGGTATTCATGGACACGCATGTTGTCATACGATCCGAACTTGTCGGGCATGTAGCCGACAAGCCGTTTGATTTTAGAAGCGTTCTGGCTGCAATCGACCCCGGCGATCGTGGCGCTGCCGGAGGTGGGTTTCGAGAGCCCGACTAAGATCTTGATCGTGGTGGTTTTACCCGCGCCGTTGGGTCCTATGAATCCGAGGATCTGGCCTCGATTGACATGGATTGAAAGGTCGCTAAGGGCGGTAAAATCCCCGTAACTCTTTGTCAGGTTGGTGGTTTCGACGACGGTGTCGCTCATAGCAAATCAGAGGTAAAAGAGTTTGAAGTTCGAAGTGGTCGTTTCGCTCTAACGCTCGAGCGGATTGCTCGGCTGGGTCATCCCTTGGACATTGAGACGAAGATGCCTGATCCGCCAAGGAATCGAGCTTCCAGCCTCCTGGTCTTCGGCAACTTCCAAGCGGAGCGTCAGGAGCCCATCTTGGAATTCATCGAGCAGGGCAGGGTCTGTGCTGGAGGCTTTCCAAGGCAACGATGGGCCGTCAAAACCGATGATTTCCACCAGCGTTTTGTCTTGCGATCGAAGCCACGAGAGTTTGACTTTTCGGCGGGGGGCTTGCAGGTCCCAATCGAAATCGATTTGGGTAACTTGGATCGGAAGGACTTCGACCGGGAGTCGAAACTCCAAACTCGATTCGGCGCGGTTGGAGGATTGGCTGATCCATCGACCGGTGCCTTCAAGAAACACCGGCGAAGAGTTTCCATCCCGAGCGATTTTGATATCGATGAACGGATAAGGGACCGTAAAGAGGTTGCCCGTCTCTGGCCGTTGGAGGGTCAAAGGCATGGTGACCAGAGCGACTCCTCTGCGTTCGATATCGGAGCTCCACTGGGGACCTTGATCGAACAAATCGGTCCAACCCATCACGATACGAGAAAGAGTCTGAGTTCGATCGTTCGATTCAAGAGCTTTGCGGTAGATCGCACTGCGGCGTCGTTGCTCGTCCCCGACGATCGCATCGAGAGTCCAACGCTCGCCCTCGGCAGGGAATGTGCCGTCGATGAGAATCTGAGAATCCGTCACCGGAGCTCCTAAGACCGGGGCACCAGGGGTATAGGCGATGACCGGGTTTTGTAGTTTGGATGGAAGGTTCGTCGGCAAACGGATCAGAACACCATCCTTGTTGAATTCTCCTTGAGCCGTGGCTTGTAGGTCCGGGAGTGAGGATTCGGTTTGGTACCTCCAAGTTCCTGTAGGCCAATCCTGGTTGCTTAGCCGCCAGCGTTGAAGGTCCTCAGTCTGAAGCGTTTTGATTCCGCTTTGGATCTTAGGATCCGGGGCTGCGTAACCCAGCAGGTTGCTCTGGAGATCCATCGTTGTGCCCTGGGGCAGGTAAACGGCGGCCGACTCTCTGAGCATCGCACCGCTCTTGGACTCGAGTTGTAACCATTGAAACAAAGAGACCATGGCGGGGATTTCACGTTTTTGGGACCACGCCAAATAGACCAAAGGGATCGATGCGAGCAGCGCCAACCCAGGGGCGATCCAGCCCATGGCTTTGGCATCCCTGGCCGCCAACCGCCAGATGCTCAGACCGACTAACGCGGTGCAGAAACAAAGGAGTATCGCAGCGACAAGTCCGCGCGAGACGACCGGGTTACCAATCCTCTCGAGAGGATAGTCGAGGTCCTTGAGCGATACGATATTCGAAGCTCGCTTGGCTTGCACCGTATCGATGATGCTGCGAGCCCAGGGGCGTAATTCGTAGTCCGATTGGAAGAACGGATCCTCACTGGTTTGCACCTTGCGAGGTTTGATCCAAGCGCTGCTTTCAAGGGTCGTAATGATAAGTTCTCCCCGACCAACGGGCATGACCAACGAGGCCGGCCAACCGTCGATTCGGTGACCAACACTCCCCCCATGATGCATCAATCGCTTAAAGATCACCGGGTCTTCGAGGTCCACCCTTGCGTCTTGTTCCTGAATCGATGGTCCTGTTGAATCGACTCTAAAGTTGGTCAGTTGGACCGAGTCGACGGTGCGGAGCTGCTGGTTCGGTTCAAGTAGCGGCTGGAGATCCTGGGTATCGATGGCCTCGAGCATAACCCAAATGCGTCCCCCCGAATTCAGGAAGCTCTTGAGCGTTCCGACCGTTGCCGCATCGCGCAGGGGGGCTGGCTCGGCGAGCATCAGCAGGTCGGTGTTCTTCCAATCGTTTTGGTTCATCGGGAATTGGATCCCATCGAGTCCGATCGCTTCCTTGCTCAGTTCGCCATCGACACGACTGGCCATTGCCAATTCGTAAGTGTGCAGAGGAACCGTCTTTTCCCATCGCCAATCAAGAGGAGGTGCTAGTTCCCTGCCCAGAGCCGAGGCGGCGACGACAGGAAGCTTCGGGCCGCGAAAAACGGTCACTTTGCGGATGGCTGGTTCATCGCCCACGACCGAAAGCACTTCTTTTCCATCGACGACATTATAAAGGGATACTTCAACCTCGAACCTAGCATCTGGCAACGGGATAAGCGGACGCACGGTGATTTCGCAACTTCGAATCTGCTCGGGTTCCACCGTGATTCGGTAGCGATCGTCGTCGGTTAGATTCCCGGCGATGCGTGCCGAGACAAATCCGGTTAGCGTTTCTTTCGAGCCGTTTCTAACATTGCAGCGGATAACGATCAACGGATCGCCTACGAGCATGCTGCGAGGCGATAGGCTGGCCGAATCGAGCGATAAGCCTTCAATACCACTCGAAGCGGCAAATAGCAGATCCTCCTGCTGGGCAATGCCAACGGATGACGGCAAGAGAGGTAGGATCAAAAGCAGCCACAGCGCAGACAGGCCGCTGAAGGTAGGTATCGGAGAAGATTTCATCTTGGATTGGTCAGGAGGAGGGCTCGGACGAGAAAATCAATGTATCAGATTTCGATGAGCGGAACCCTCACCTAGTACATCCCTTCGATAGAGTTTTTTCCCCGTTGGTAGAGGTCGCCTAAGGAACCAGCGACCGCCCTAACGGCTTGCTCCTCCGTCCAGTTCCGGTAGTCCTCGGGTGGGATCGGCTTGCCAAAAACCACAGCGATCGGTTTTGGAAAGATCCACTTCGAACCCTTGGGCATGCACTCGAAAGCACCGACGATCGCCACGGGGATCAACGGGACATCGGACCGTTTGGCGATCGGAAAAAATCCGGGTTTCACAATCCCAATCGAGCCATCCTGGGTTCGAGTTCCCTCGGGGAACAGAAGGACCACCTTTCCAGAACGCAATCTAGAGAGCATCTCTCGCAAGCCGCTAAGGCCACCGCGTTCCCGATCGATTTCAATCGAGTCGACGATTTTCAGAAAGAAAGAGAAGGCTGGATTCTTGAAAAGAGTGCTTCTTGCAAGGAAGTTCAGGTTGCGGTTGCAAGCCAGACCGACCAAGATCGGGTCGAGACCTGACTGATGCGTCGACAGGAGCATTCCCCCCCCTTGGCTAGGAACATGGTGTCGACCATCGACCCGAATGCGAAACCACAGCACACACAGCATTCTTGCGATCAATCGCAAAAAACGATAAACGAATCGGCGCATCAGGAGGCTCAAGCGGCTTTCCTCGCCCTTGGGCTGTTGCGTGCCCGTATTTTCCCCTGCCATTTTCTTTTTTGAAGCGACTTTTGCGGCCGTGATCGCCTGATCGGAGTGGACTTCGTCGGTCATTTCGTGACAGGTTGGCTAGAGGGACCGCTGCGTCGCGAGCGGACGATTTCGAGCAGTTTATCGAGCACTTGCTGCTCACTCATGCCATCGGTTGCAACGACGATCGCATCGGGTGCGGCGACCAAAGGTCCGGCGAGGCGATTGGAGTCATTCTCATCGCGTTGATTTTGCTGGATCAAAATCTCATCGAAATCCGCATCGATGCCCGCATCGAGGAGTTGTTGATATCGCCTCCTGGCTCGTTCCTCGGCTGTTGCAGTCAGAAAGATCTTGCACTCTGCATTTGGAAAAGCCACGGTCCCTTGGTCTCTCCCCTCGGTAACGCAGTCTTGACCCATGCAGATTCGGCGTTGCTGCTGAACCATAAGCTCACGAATTTCGGGATTCTCTGCGATGGTCTTGATCGACTTTGCGACCGCTGGGTTTCGGATCTCGCGTGTCACGTCGAGCCGATTCAGCGCCACAGATCCCCTTGCCAGATCGATCTGACAGCAGTTAGCGATCTCGAGCGTTGCAGCCGGATCCTGGAGATCGACCTGGGCACGCATGCACGCGAGTGTAATGCATCGATACATCGCGCCGGTGTCGAGGAAGAAAAACCCAAGATTTTCGGCGAGTTTCAGGGCTACGGAACTCTTTCCGGCCCCGGCCGGCCCGTCGATTGTCACGATCATCGGTGTTTCTGATTACAATTGCGAACGTTTCACGGAGGTAATGCAACGGACTGTCAGTTTAACGAAAACTGCGTTTCGCTCAAAACGGATTCCATCGACTGGACGGGCAAAGAGGCACCAAAAGCCTGGGTCCTATTGGGGGAAGAGCTCAAGATCATCCCCTAAGGCAATCGGCCTTGCTACCGGTCTAGCCAATGGAGCAATACGGGAGCAATACGCTCGGAGTGCCAAAAAAAAGGGCGATGGTTTTATCCATCGCCCTTTTCGATTTCTTTTGCACTTTGCGGAAGACGCAATCAGAGCCAAAGCTGGTGAACCATCAAGGACTATAAAGTCACTTCCAAGTTCGACTGTCCTGCCTGGACCGTCACGGTCCGCTGCATGCTGGCTTCTTTGAGGGAGCCATCGAGGCCTTGAAGCGCCGATTCTCCACC
>Ga0315905_10003012_pt1 | contig 17530 bp, 11 predicted proteins | sample LakEriMetagenome_5_FD_203522 | JGI IMG/M metagenome (GOLD analysis project Ga0315905, IMG submission 203522) | Freshwater fungal communities from buoy surface, Lake Erie, Ohio, United States - Buoy 4 MA121 | ecosystem: Environmental > Aquatic > Freshwater > Lake | place: USA: Lake Erie, Ohio... | reverse complement strand
CGGTTCCACGAACTGTCGCGGGGTGATCGGGCGAAACGTTTCGAGGTCGCTAACGGTTGTCGGGCCGACCCCGCCCTTCGGTGGCGACGACCCCACGCATTGCCCGTTGACGACAACCGGACATTCGTCAGGGCCGTCAGCGTCGGCGTCACCTGACGAGCCTCCCGACGTCGAATCACCCCAGAGGTCCACGCCGGTGTCGGTTGTCCCGCCGCCAACCGAACACGTTCCCGCGGCGATCTGCGCCGCGGTGCACGAGGCGGCGAACGCCTGGGGTGAGATCGTGGCCGCTGTCGCGGCAAGAATCAGAGCGACGACGACACGGCGCACCACGTCGAGTCCTCCCACGGCGAAATCTCGGCGATGACGAGGGCGCCATCCCGCGGCACCACATGCACCGTTACGTGTGTCTGCGAAGTCGCACTGCCGAGGCAAGCCGAAACGACAGCGTCAACCACCGTGTGTCGTCCCCGCATCGCGGTGAGTTGCCAACGAGACATCGAGACGGCGGCCGCTTTTCCGCCCAAGGACTCGAGAGCAACGAAACCGTTCCTTTCTTCGACGGCCCACTCGGGAGTCGTAAGGTCGTTGATTGCCTCCACCGGAGCATCCCCGGAAACAATTCGATTCGTCAGGTCGATGTAGGACTCGAGCGTCGGACCAATCAGTGACTCGGCATCGGAAACGAGAACACTGGCGTCTGCGACTTTCGGTGGCGCTGCCGAGGGAGTCGTTTCCGGTGAGGTGACCGACGCACACCCGGCAAGGACGACCGCGGTGACGGCAATGAAAACAACGCGCATGCACCGAGGGTGTCACAACCCGGGATCGGAGGGGAGATTTATCCCCAACTAGAGAGGCGTGACCCCGTAGCGACGGTTTCGCAGGGCGGGGTTCGAACGACGTGCGGCTAAAACCGCGTCGGGATCAAGCACGACATCCACGACAATTTCGCCCGTGCTCGCCTCGATGACGATTTCCCCCAACGGGTCGATGACCATCGATTCGCCGATTCCGGACGACTCGGCGTGATTCGCCGCGACGACCCAGGCGACGTTCTCGATCGCGCGGGCCTGCAGGAGCGTGTGCCAGTGTTCGGATTTGTGCGGCCCGGGGACCCAATCGGCGGGAACCGCAAGAACGGTTGCTCCGGCATCCACCAGCCGGCGGGACATCTCTGGGAATCGGAGGTCGTAACAGGTTTGAACGCCGATTGCCCAGTCGTTCACGTCGACAATCAACGGAGACTCGGTGGGGTCTCCTGCGGTGATAACCGACGATTCGAGTGCACCGAACGCGTCGTACAAATGGACCTTGTCGTAACGTCCGATCACGCCGTTTGCGTTCACCGCGACGACGGTGTTGGTGATGGTGTCGCCGTTGGACACGAGCAGTCCAGCAAGAATCGTCGCCGAGAGTTCCCGCGATTTTCCAACCAGAAAAGTGACGAACGGCCCGTCGATAGGTTCGGCGGCGTCCTGCCAGAGTGCGGTGTCCTTGTGAAACCAGGAGGAGTATTCGGGCAGGACAACGAGGTCGACGTCGTGAAGATGCTCGAACGCGTCGCGCAACACATCGCGGTTATCGGCGGCGTCATCGGACGGCGAAAACTGAACCAAGCCGACGTTGAGGTTCTCCATGCATCGAGCCTAGCGCGCAGCAATTTGCTGAAACGAAAACGGTCCCGAACGAATTCGGGACCGTTTCTCTTGGTTGCGGGGGCAGGATTTGAACCTACGACCTCCGGGTTATGAGCCCGGCGAGCTACCGAACTGCTCCACCCCGCGTCACAAGGGTCGAGTCTATCACGGGGCAATTGCCCCACGAAATCGGGTTAGCGAGAGAGCTCGTACGCCTTCTGCAAAGCGGACTGCAGTTTCTTGTCCGCTTCGGCCGCGGCGACCAGGTCGTTCGCCTTGTAGGCCGCTGCGCGGTCGAGAAGTGCTTGGCGTGCATCTTCCAGGGCAGCCTGTAGTTGCGGCGACACGTTCTCGTTCGGAGTGCCCGGTTCCGTCGGCGTTCCCGGAGTTTCTGGATCGACGCCAGCGTTTCCACCGAAGAGCGTGTCGAGCGCGGCAGGGAGCGTGTCTTCGAAAGCGATGGAGTCACCGAACGACACCAGGATTTTTCTCAGCAACGGGTACGACGTCTCACCAGTCGACCGTACATAGACCGGCTGAACGTAGAGGAGTCCGCCACCAACTGGAAGCGTCAAGAGGTTTCCCGGGACAACCTCGGTCTGTCCTTGACGCAGCAGGTTGAGCTGCTGGCTCACGGTTGCGTCCGAGTCGAACTGTGCCTGAACCTGACCCGGCCCCGGGATAGTGGTCTGTTTGGGCAGAGTCAACAGCGTCAACTTCCCGTAGTCCGGGCCGGCATCAGAGTTCGCCGATAAGTAGCCGTAGAGGACGTTTCGCGAGTTCTCGCCGGTCGCCTGCGGAATGAAGGTCGAGTACAACGAGAACGCTGGCTTTTCGGCCCCCGGCATCTGCATCGTCAAGTAGTACGGAGGCTGAAGCGTGGGGTTTTCAGGTGCCGACACCGGATCGTTCGGCGTGACCCAGGTGTCTTCCGACGAGTAGAACGTTCCGGGGTCCGTCACGTGATACGAGCCCAAAACCGCCCGCTGGACCTTGAACAGGTCCGATGGATACCGAATGTGCGCGAGCAGGTCTGCGCTCATTTCGCTCGCAGGCTTGAGAGTCTCGGGGAAAATCCGTTCCCACGTCGTCAAAACCGGATCGGTCTCGTCCCACGCATAAATCGTGACCGTACCGTCATAAGCATCAACGGTGGCTTTGACCGAGTTGCGCATGTAGTTGGCGGGACCACTCGGCACGGTCGAGCCCAAGGTGTACGTGTCGAGAATCGCGGTCGAAATGTTCACTGACGTCGAATAGGGGTAGTTGTTGCTCGTCGTGTACCCATCGACAATCCACGTGATCCGTCCGTCCACAACGGCGGGGTACGGATCGTTGTCAAGAGTCAGATACGGCGCAACCTTGTTGACGCGAACCAACGGGTTCCGGTCGTACAAGATTTGCGAGTCATCAGAGATGGCGTCCGACAGCAAGAACTGCTCGGATTGGAAGTACATCGCGTAAATCAACCGCGTGAAGATGTTGTCCAACTTAGGACCGCCGTCACCTTCAAAGGTGTACTTCGCGTTTCCGGCTTCGGATTCAGAAGACGCCGACGGATAGTCGAGTTCGAGCGGTCCGTCCGGGCCCTTCGCGCCAACGATCGAATAGGCCGGCGAGGACTCACCGAAATAGATTCGAGGTTCGTATGTGCCAAGTGCGCCCGAAACAGGAATTCCTGATTCGAGGAACGTCGGCTGACCGTCGGCATTGCGTTCGTTTCCGAAGGCAGCAACGATTCCGTAGCCGTGGGTGTAGACAATGTGGTCGTTGTACCAGGAGGCCGATGACTGTCCGCTCAGGTCAAGTTCGCGAAGCGCCAAAACGGTGTCCTGCATCGTGCCATCGATCAGGTACCGATCGACGTCGAGGTGCTCGGGGAACTTGTAGTACTGACGGAATTGTTCGAGCTGAGCAAAGGCATCCGACACGAGCCCGGGGTCAATAATGCGGATGTGTGCGGTTGTTTCGGCGTCGGCGCGAAGCGCACCCGGCTCTGCCGTCGTCGTTGCGTCATAGACAACTTCGTTGACCTTGTCCAAACCGAAGCCGGCCCGCGTTCCATCAATGTTTCGCTGAATGTACTCGGCTTCCAGGGTTCGAGCACTCGGGTCAACCTGGAATCGCTGAACGATCCACGGGTAGGCGCCGCCGATGACGATTGAGGCGACGACGAGCATCGAGCCGCCGATGATGGGGAGGCGCCAACGGCCAATGAATGCGGTGACGAGGAAGAACACGGCAACGAGAACAGCGATACCCGCGAGAATCTGGTTTCCAGGGATTGTCGCATTGGCCTCGGTGTACCCGGCACCAGCGGCGAGGAAGCCCTCGGACGGCGACACCAGCGTGACGTACTGGTTAATCCACAGGTTTGCGGCCTGAACGAGCACATAGAGTGCGCCGAGAATCGCGATTTGAGCGCGGAACGGCTTCGAGATGATTACCTCGCGGTTCGCCGAGATGCGGACACCGCCATAGACGAAGCCAGCAGCAGCACCCGCGATAAGCGAGACGAGCAACGCACCCTCGACCTGACCGACGACGAACTGGTACATCGGAAGGTCGTAGACGAAAAACGAGACATCAAGACCGAACTGAGGGTCGGTCGTGGCAAAAGGCGTCTTGTTGAGCCACTGCATCACGATGGGCCAGTTGCTTGCCGCGGGAATCGCGGCGAACACACCTACAGCGAACGGCCCGAGGTGCATGACGAGCTTGCGAATCGGCTCGATTGCCAAGCGATAGCGCTCGGCACCTTCCGACAGACGAACCGTCAGCGGGCGCGTGCGGTAGGCAATGTTGAGGGTCAACCAGAGCGGCACAGACATAAGAACAAACACCACAACGCCGATCGTTCCCAATGCAATCCATTGCGTAAACAAAACAGAAGAGAACCCGACTTGGTCGTACCAGAGAACATCGACCCATATGCCGGCGAAGGTCACGAATGCGGCGACAAGGGCCAACACCACGCTGACGGTAACAATAAGAGGGGAACGCTGTCGAAGCGAAGTGGGAACGGTCACGGCATGAACTCCTTATGTTGATAAAAGTGTACCCGCCACTGCTGAAACGCTAATCGGCAGAGCAATGGGGAAGAGCCGACGTGCCCGACTGGGTCGAAATCGCCTTCAGTGCGGAAAGCGCGTCATCGAGAGTCGACACCGAGACATCGCGAAGCCCGTCGGGAACTCGCCCAGCGAGCGCCGCACAGTTCTCTGCTGGAACCAGCAACCAGGTTGCTCCGGAGTTCCGAGCGCCATAAGCCTTTTGGACGATTCCCCCGATTGGTCCGACCAGTCCGTCTGCCGAAATCTCACCCGTTCCCGCCACGTTCTCTCCGCCGTTGAGCGACCCCGGTGTGATGGTGTCGATGATTCCTAAAGCGAACATCATGCCCGCGCTCGAGCCACCGACGTCGGCGAGCGAGATGTCCACGTCAAACGGGAATCGATACGTTCCGCCGCACAGGATTCCGATCACCGGAGTCGTCCCGTCGTGTTCGGAGGCGACGATACCGACCGTCAACGGCACGGTAGCCCCGTCGCGCTCCACCACGAGTTCGATTGAATTACCGATTCCCGCGGTCTTGATGATGGCGCGAAGGTCAGAAACGTTGTAGATCGGGATGCCGTCAGCCGATTTGACGATGTCGCCGGGTTCGACCAATTTTTCGGCCGGATAACCAGGTGTTGCTTCGGCAACCACGATTTCGGATTCGAAAGGAATTCCTTGGCTCGTGAGTGCGGCCGCGATCGCTTCCTGTTGCGAATTGTCCATCTGAATCTTGGCGGCGTTCACCGAATCGGTCCGAGTTGTCCCAGCTGGGTACAGCGATTCCATCGGCAGCACTGCGTAATCAGGTCGAAGCCAGGCGGCCGCAACCTCGAACCAACTGGGGTGGGAATCGGGTGAACCCGTGACATACACGGTGAGCATCGAGAGCTCGCCATCGGTCGCAAAAGTCTCGGTTCCGGAAACCGAGATCATGGGAGTTTCCTTGCCGTCGACGTCCTCCGTGGACCCCAACGTGTTGTACACGGGACCCGGTGTTTCGATGACATACGGAGCTGGAACAACGGCGAGGCCTACCGTTCCAACAACACTCAGGGCGAGCAGAGCCGTACCCCACATCGCACGACTCGGACGTGATCGTCGCGGAGCAGTTTCGGTCAAGGATTCAGTCACGTATTCCACACTATGTCACGGAGCGAACAGGTACGGTTGTTGACATGGCTGATGACAGCTCCGACGAGTTCCAGGAGATGCTGCGCAAGTTCCTCGAGAGCGGCGAGCACTTCGACATCACCGAACTCGCGAAGGCGGCCGGGCTTCCCGGTGACGCTGCCACCATCGAAAAGATGCTGATGCAGTTGCAAGAAGCGCTGTCCCACGGGAACGAAGGCATCACCGAACAGATGGTTAGGGACACCGCGACGAAGGTAGCAAATCTGCAGTCCGTAACAGTCGACGCGGCGACCGTGGCGGCCGCCGAGAACGCCCTCCACTTGGCGTCCTTGTGGTTGGACGAGGCGACCTCGATTTCCCCGCTCACTGTGAGTCCGTCGACAATGACCCGTGGCGAATGGGCGCGGGCAACCATTCCGGTGTGGATTCAAATCTCTGAGCCCGTCGCGAAGTCGATTTCGACGGCTGGCGAGCGCGCGTTAGGCGACAACATCCCCGAGGGTGAGTCGGCGACGGCGGCCGGCGCATTTGCCGCACTTCGACGACTCGGAGGAACCCTGTTCTCGTTGCAACTCGGCCAAATCATCGGCCAGTTGTCCGGAGAGGTTCTGTCGGGAGGCGACATCGGAATTCCGCTTCTCGACGGCGTCCTCGAGCACGAGTTGCGTGCAGTTCTGGTCCCCCAGAACGTATCGGCTTTCGCCGAAGGACTCGACATCCCGCTGGACGACGTCATGCTGTACCTCGCAATCCGCGAGATCGCCCACGCACGACTGTTCAAGCACTCGAAGTGGCTCAAGTTGGGGCTCGTCGCCAGCATCACCGATTACGCAAACGGGATTTCCATCAACGCCGAGAGCATGCGCGAGGCGATGAGTGACATCGATTTGTCGGACGCGGAAGCTCTCCGCCGGCTCGTCAGCGACGGGTCGTTGATTCCACCTAAATCAGAAGAACAGATTGTCGCACTGGGCCGAATCGAGACGCTGCTTGCACTGATTGAGGGGTGGGTCGATGTCGTCGCCGAAAACGCCGCTCATCGACTACCAAGTCGGAATGCGATTGCGGAAATGGTGAGGCGAAACCGCGCTGCCGGGAGGCCCGGTGAGAAAGCGCTCGCGGGTCTCATTGGAATCGATGCCCGCCCGCGGCGGTTGCGCGAAGCGGCAGCGATGTGGCGTGCACTTGATGCCGCCGTGTCGCCGGAACAGCGCGACAGCGTGTGGAGCCACCCCGACATCATGCCCACCAGTGACGACATTGACGACCCCGATGCTCTGATTTCTCGATTGTCGGCAAAGGCCGTAACGCCCGACGCCATGGACGACGCAATTCGTCGGTTGATTGACGAAGACGGGACTGTGGACGGCGACTGACGTCGCACGGCGTGGTGCGGGAGAATGCCACGGTGTTCATCCGCATCGACCCTTCGATCCCGGTCGTGTGGCGCGATTCCGAAACAGTGCAGTTCGGGCTTGACCCTGAGTACGCACGAATGGGTTCGATTGATTTGACCGGCGCGAGGGGAATCGCCGAGTTGGTTCGGGGGACGAGTGTGGCTCGGCTCGCGTCGATTGTGGGCGGAGATGACGCGGCTCAATCCCTCATCGATTCCTGCGGCGATGTTTTCCATCGAACACCTCGAGCGACTCTGCCGCGACTCGCCGTCGTTGGAGTCGCGCCAGCCACCGACACCATCGCCCGCACCTGGGCTGGGTCGACGCGATCGACGGTTGTCGCGGGGTCCAGTTCAGACCTCTCTGCAGTCGACGTCGATTTTGTCGTGCTCGTCAGTCACTTCGTCGTTTCCCCGATCGACGTCCAGCCCTGGCTCGGTCGGGACATTCCGCATTGTGCAATCGTCTTCGGAGAATCGAGCGTTCGCGTCGGACCTGTCGTGATCCCTGGAGAGACCGCGTGCATTCGCTGTGTCGAGCTTGCGCACATCGACGACGATCCAACGTGGTCCGCTGTTGCCCCGCAAATGTGGCGTCGCACGGCCGCGGCTGATTCCGTCGATCTTGCGATTCACGCGGCCGCAGAATCACTGAGTATGTTCCCGATGGGTGGCGGGTATTCGGTTCGAGTCGACGGTGTGACGTTCCATCGCGCGGTGTCGCCACACGCTCTGCATCCGAAGTGCGGTTGTCGGGCTATTCCAGATGTTCCGGAATGAACCGACTGCGCGTGCGGGCGGCGCTGGAGGCCTTCTGGCGTTCCGCCCAACTCAGCGTGAGTGATCGGCCCGCCCGAGTGAACGCAACATAAGCGAGGCGACGTTCCTCGTGCATCGGACCATCTCCCATCGCGTAGGACAGCGGGAACAGCCCGTCACTCATGCCGATAACAAAGACGGTGTCCCACTCCAACCCTTTCGCGTTATGGGTCGTCGACAGCGTCACCGCCGCCACGGCCGGTTCCATTTCGTTGTCGGCCCGGTGCTTCAAATCAGCGGCCAGGTCAATGACGGTTGCGCCGGCTGGAAGGTTCTCTGCGATCTGCGCGAGCGCCGACATGATGTTCCAGGCGTGCCGGTCAACGGGGTTTGCCGGCGGCTTGGACAACCATCCCAGATGTTCGCGCAAAATGAGCGCCATGGTGTCTCGGGCGTTCGCGGCGGGATCGGTTTGAAGTCGACCCCGAACCAAGACGAGTGCCTGGGTGACCACGGGTTCGTCGAAGAATCGTCCTCCGCGGACTCGAAACGGGATTCGCATCTCCCCTAAAACTTCTTCTAACACGAGGGACTGAACGTTGATGCGATACAGCACCGCGATATCAGCCGCGTCAGTGCCCGCGTCGATTGCAGTCCGAATAGCCGTTCCGATCGAGCGGGCTTCGTCCTCGTCCGTCGCCGACACGATGACCCGGGGTGCTGGACCAGATTCGCGCATCGACACGAGCTCCAACGGCGAATTGGGAACCGTCGAGTTCGCCAGTTTGACGATCTCGGGGGTTGACCGATAATTCCGATCCAGTTGGACCGTCGTCGCACCGGGGAACTCCGATTCGAACCGCAGAAGGTGCTCGTCCGACGCACCCGCAAACCCGAACACCGTCTGGTTCGGGTCGCCCACGACACAGACTTCCGAGTGGTCTCCGCGCCAGGCATCCAACAGTGCACGTTGGACGGGCGAAATGTCCTGGTACTCGTCGATCACGAAAAAGCGGAATTGCTCACGAACACGGTCGGCGACCCACTTTTCTGAGTTCAACATTCCGAGCGTCGCAATGAGCGTGTCCTCGAAGTCGAGATTGCGTTGATCGTCCTTGAGCTCTTCATATTTGTGGACGAGCGTGAGCGTCGCATCCGCCGACAGTCCTCCGGGGAGCGGTCTTTCGGGTAACACCGTCTCGTACTGGTCCAGTGACAGAAGTCGCACTTTCCGCCATTCGATCTCGGCCGCTATTCCTCGCAGCAGTTCGTCGGTCGCCCGAATGTTAAGTTGTGCTGCTGCGCGCTTGAGCGTCGCCGCTTTGGAATGCAGAACTTTCGGCAAATCTCCGCCGATGAGATCCGGCCAGAAGTGCGCCAGTTGTCGCATTGCCGCGGAGTGGAATGTGCGACAGGCAACACCTTCGACACCGAGTTCGCTGAGCCGACTTCGCATTTCACCCGCCGCTTTGACGGTGAACGACAGTGCGAGAACTTTTTCTGCACTATAGACGCCGGTTTCGACGCCGTAGGCGATGCGATGAGTGATGGCTCGAGTTTTTCCGGAGCCAGCGCCCGCAAGGACCCGGACCGGACCGACGAGCGCGAGCGCGACCTTCCGTTGGTTTTCGTCGAGAGATTCAATGAGTGCGCTCATCGTGTTCCTCTCGCGTGGCAAACCTGAACGGACGCGGGTTCGGCTTAAAGTACCGATATGGCATTGTCCCCCATCATGCTAACCGCGTGGGCGGTTGCAGAGATCCCGTCTCTCGAAATCGACGGCTATCGGGACTCATCGACCGCCGAGTTTGATCGCGTGACGTGCCGAACCGCGGACGATCGCGTGATCTCGATTTCATCACCCCTCACCGCACCCGCCGCGGACCTGCAGAACGCAGAACACCGTGTCGGACAACTTCTCGGAGCGGGGGTGCGTGAGCGGTTGCCATTCGGAGTCCCCCACACTCTCGCCGCGGGCACCCATGACTCGAGACGGATTGTCGTTACCGAAGAAACGAGCGGGACGCCGTTATCGAGCTTGAAAGACGCACGTGTCGCGATTCCCTCGCTTGCCTCGGCAATCGCGGCAATCCACAGTCTTCCCGCGTCAATTGTCACGCGGAACATTATCCCCGCCACGACCTCACTGGACAGCCTGCGTGACGCGGCCGGCATCATCGACCGAGCGCACCAGACGACCAAGGTTCCTAGCGCCCTCCTCGATCGCTGGGATGCCGCAATCGAGGACGCCGGCATGTGGCAGTTCACACCCACCATCACGCACGGAAACCTGGATTTCGATGCAGTCCTCGTCGACGGAGCAACAGTGTCAGGGGTCATTAACTGGGCTGGCGCTCGAGTGGCCGACCCCGCCGACGACCTGTGGCGGGTGTTCGCTCGGTTCAGCGCAGATGACGCAGCGGAATTCATGAGCATGTATGCAGCCGAACGACCGACCAACGACAGGCGCCTCGCACATCGTGCGCGTTTCGCCTCGGAACTCGATGTCGCGCGCTGGCTCATTCACGGTACCGATTCGAACGATGATGGGATTGTCGCCGACGCGGTCGTCATGCTGAACGACCTCCTCACCGCGGTGACGGACAATTCCGCGACTGATCTCGGTGCACCGCCGAAATCACCAACCACCCTCGTTTTTGGCGAAAGCCCCGCGCCCACGGCAGCCGTGCAACCCGAAGAACCGACGACCGAACCCCTGTAACTAGTCGATCGGGGGAAGTGCGTCGAGGCGCGCGAGCCGCTCGGGCTCAACTGACCATTCCCAATCGTGAGCGATGTAATACAACACCGCGTCAACCTCGGTCACGTCGATTGACAACAGCGCGGCGAGTGCGCGGCGGTACAACACCAACTGCATCGCCTTGGCGTCCTTTTCCGCCTCGGACGGTTTCGCTCCGGTCTTCCAATCGACAACAACCCAACGACCGTCGATTCGATACACCGCGTCGATCTTGCACACCACGATGTGTTTGCCCTGGGGAAGCAGGATTTCTAGTTCGGTGTGCTCGGGTTTCAGTCCCGGCCATCGCGACGCTAGGTAGGCGTCTTTCAGCTTTCGCATTCCGTCATCGGAATCGGGAAGGTCGTTCGCTTCATCCCATCCGTCGACGAAGTCGTCATCGACGGCACCGCGTTCAATCCACAAGTGCACCTCGGTTCCCAGCCGCGCGGCCCGGTAGGGGCGTGTGGGAACGGGACGCCGGTTGCCTTCGCGGACTTTGGCAAGGTCCATCGACCACTCAGCATAGCGTGATGCGGGAATTCGCACGGGAATGTCCGCAGCGCCGAGGGTTTCGTGTGCGAGAAGTTGCTCGATGGCACGAGCATCGGCGGGGTTGACCGAATCCGTTGAGGACTCGATGGCGTGTGCTGCGGCGTCGTACGCGGCGCGATGCTTCGCTCGACCGAGCGGGTCGCGCGGGGGCCACTCGACCGCGATTCCCTCACCGTCGGGGTTGGATTCCGGAACCGGATCGATGATCGCCTTGTCCAAGAGCCCCGCGGCATGAAGTTCTTCCCAATAAGTGCTCGGAATCTTGGCGGTCTTGCCTTTGCCCTCGAAATGCGCACCCGAAATCCAGAGGTGGTGGCGGGCGCGCGTCACGCCGACGTACATCAGCCGGCGTTCTTCGGGAAGGATCAACCTGGTTTTGAGGCGAAGCGTGTAAGCGTCGGATTCGGTGAGGAGTTCGTTGATTGTGGTCGCCGTCTCCCAGTCGAATTCGGGCAAGTACTTGCGGTCGCTGCGGAATTTACGCGGCAGTGCCCCGAGTTGCAACCACCCCATCTCGTTGGCCGCTGTGGACTTGTCCCCGCGCAGATTCCCGTTGGCGGGAATGGGTGGTTGTGTCCAACGCGGCAGGGCGACAACATCCCACTCGAGTCCCTTGGACGAATGAACGGTCAGCACCTGGACGACCCCGGGTTCCGGCTCGTCGGTTCGCGGAGTCATCCGTTCGCGCTTTTCCACTTCGAAAAGCCAGCTGACAAAACCGCGGAGCGAATGATCGGACGGAATCGCGAGATACGAGTGGACGAGATCGTCGAAGGCTTCGCGATAGGCGGCCGGTGAATGATGAAGTGACGCAGCACCTTCGATATCGAGCTGAAGGGCGGTGGCGGTGAGATTGACCATGTCGGGGATCGAGACGTCGACGTGCGACCGCAGGTCATGGAAGAACTCGGCGGCGTTGACGAGCCGTTCCCAACCCTCGTCACTGAACGAAACTCGCTTGTCGTACTCAGCGTCCGTCTCGACGATGTCGCGCGCGGTGTATCGAAGCGAATCGAGTGCGTCCACGAGCGAGTCAGCTTCGTCCTCGACGAGCGAACTGCCGAGTCGGGCGCGTTGGTCTTTTGTCGTGTACGACTTCGCCACGTTACGCGCGTGGTTGTGAAGCGACCAGAGGTCGTTGACCGATACTTGCCAGCGCGCTCCGCCTAGAAGGCGAACAAGTCGCGCTCCTTTGCCCGGGTCCGCAACGACCGAAAGTCCGCAGTACAGATCCGCGATGAACGGGTTGCCCAAAATGCCGGCCACACCCAAGAGGCGATAAGGGACACTGTTGTCGTCAAATGCGCGAAGAAACGTGTCGAGATGAGTGCGGGTTTGAATGAGCATTGCCATTGTTGGTGGCACGTCGGATGCTTTTCGTCCCGATGTGGCCGGGTCGAGGTGTCGCCGGAACCACTTCGCCAGGCGATCCGCTTCGACTGACGTGCTCGCGGCGAAGGTGCCCTCGATGTCAAAGCCAGACGCGCCAGGGAACGAGTTCAATCGAACGACGTCCAGGGGGTTTTGTTCGGTGCGATTGTCAAGAATGACGTTCGCCGCCGCCAGGATTGAGGTTCCGTTTCGCCACGAGGTGACGAGCGGGCGATGTGTCCGCTCGCCTTCGGCAACTCGGAAGTCATCGTGGAACGACGCCACGTTCGCGGGGCTCGCACCGCGCCAACCATAAATCGATTGATTCGGATCGCCGACGGCCGTGACGCGCTCGGGACCGAAGAGTTCTGAAAACAAACTTGTCTGCGAAAACGACGTGTCTTGGTATTCGTCGAGGATGACGACCTTGAAGCGGTCGCGGTACGACTGAGCGACACTCGGGAACTGCTGGATGATGCGACGAGCAAAAGTTACTTGATCCGAGAATTCGACCACGCCTCGGCGCTGTTTTTCGAGGATGAACCCCCGAGCGAGGGGAAGCAATACCTCCAGCGCACCGACAGCGTTCAACTTCGCTCGCAACTTTTCGGTGTCGAGCGTTGACTTTCCGGGTAACTCGCGACGCTCCGCAACCGCGCGCGCGTAGGTGATGACCTCGTCGTCATTCGTGACGTCGAATTCACCCAGTTCCGCCGCCAGTCGAATGACCGCATCGATCACGGCATCGAGTGAAAAGTCGTACTCGCCCAGGCGGGGATCGGTGCACGCGGTCACAACCTCGCGGGCAATCGCATACGCCGTCGCGTCGGTGATCACGGGCGAATCGGAGTCCCACCCGATTCGAGCGGCGTGCTCGGCAAAGATTTCCGAGGCGAAAGCGTTGTAGGTGGACACGGTCGGTGTCGCAAACCCATGGTCGTCGTCGGACAGGTGGTCGATGTTGACGCCCAGTGCCGCAAACTCGGCGCGACGGCTTCGAAGGAGCGTGATTCGGCGTCGGAACCGTTCCGCAAGTTCACGGGCCGCCTTTCGGGTGAAGGTCAACCCGAGAACTTCCTCCGGCCGAATCCCCCGGGTCGCGACGAGCCACAGCGCGCGCAGCGACATGGTTTCTGTCTTGCCACTTCCAGCGCCCGCCAGGACAAGGTGGATGCCCTCGGGGCTCATGTCGATGACGTCGGCTTGTTCGGGAACGGGTTCGAACCCGAGCCCGAGGAGTTTGTCCAACATGCGGGGATCGAGATTATTCATCAGAGCTCACCTCCGGGATTCTGACCCATGTGGTTTCGAGGTCGCGAACACCCGAATACTCGGGCGCGATTTCGGGTCCGGTGAACCGTTCGGAATGCATCGCCACGCCCATGGCGATGACCGTGGTGGTGAAATCGTCGAGCGCGGCGGCATCCATCGCTGACTGGGTGCGAACGGTGTACAACGAGTTCTTGTTGGCAACGCGGGGGTACAGCAGTCCGGCCGAGTGAAGTTTGGTTGCTTCGGCCACGGCGTCACCCAGCGCCTTGTGGCTGAAGGCGAGTTGGTAGGCCTTCAGTTGCAAATGAGCTTCAGTGGCTTTGACCGATTGTGGCGTTTTCGCCGTCTTGACATCGATGATGGACACTGATCCGTCCGAATGTTGCTCAACTCGGTCGATTGTTCCCCCCACCACGATGTCAAGGCCGCCCTTCGCGTTCGTGGTGAGAGTGACGGTGATGAATTTTTCGCTGTCCAGAACCCGCCTGCCATCGAGCGCCACGTCGCGAACGTAATCCGCGAGCGCATCGATCATGGACCGCGTCGTCGCGAGCCATTGCATGCGAAGCCAAGGTGCGTCGAAGTTGACTTCGTTCCACTTTTCTTCGACAGCGGCCCACATCTCGTCGCGAGTACCATCGGGGGCAACTTCGATTGCGCGGTGAACGAGGGTGCCAATCGCTGCGCTCAACCCGGATGCACCGCCGGCCACGCTGGAAACGAACCAGTCGAGCGCGGATTTTTCGAAGGTGTCCAGGTTGGATGGCGACACGGGCACGTGAGTACCCGAGAACAATTCGATTGGGGTCGTTTGGCGATACCCGATCCAGGTGTCGGGATGAGCGCCCGCAACCCCTCGATTCGCCAGTTCACGGAGAGCCGCGGCGCATCGTGCCCGTTCGGCCGCCGAGGTGGTCGATGACATGAGCAGGTGTCGGAGGCGCCCGACCATGTCCCCGATGCTGGCGTCGATGTTTTCGGGGACAAACACTCCGCCACGGGCATTTGCTGCGGGAATCGCGCGAGAAAAGTCATCACCTGCGGATTTTTCGCCAGCGACCATTCGAAACAATCCGCTCGGCGTTTCGTCTTCCGATTGAATCGCGGTGACCAGCATTCGATGCCGCGCCCGCGACATCGCGACGAGGAACAATCGCACCTCGTCAAAAATCACGTCGCGCCGGTGATCCACCGTTCGCTGGTCGATTCCCGCGTGAACCAACGCGAGTTCGTTGGCTTTGAGCAGCGCGCTGCGGGCACGCGTGTTGGGCCACACGCCGTCGTTCAGCCCCGCGACAACGACAACGTCGAACTCACGGCCGACCGTCGCCGAGGGAGTGCACACCAGAACCGAACCAGAGGTGGCGCGGGGCGTGAGTGAGTCGTTGGGCACGGTTTGCCCGAGAACACGGTCGAGGAAGACATCGGCGGATTCCGTCGGAACGTTCTCGAGTGAGGTCGCCGCGACACCGAACAATGCCATGATCGCGTCGAGCGATTCGTGTGCCTTGACCGCGGCGGGCCCGGTGCCGAGTGTCGCCGTCGCCCACGACTTTGCCCGGTCGCTGCGTGCCCAGACGGCCCACAGCAGTTCGTCGATTTGCCGATCGGCTACGAGCCGAACTGCCCTTAACGTGTCGACAATCCAGCGCACGCCGGGGGCAGCGAATTTCACCTCGGTTTCAAATGTTCCGAGTTCCGTGAGCGCCTCGAGCATGAGGTCATCGGCGAGCCGATTTCCGCCCGACGCGATTTCGGCCTTACGGAGGTTTCGCCGGAACCGCCGCAGATCGAGAGTTGTCAGTCGACCGAATGGGCCGAGCAGCAATTCCTGCGCGAGTTCGGCGGTCAACGGTTCGCGCCCAATTCCGATGCTGACGAGGTTGAGGAGGGACCACACTGCGGGGTGGTCGCGAAGGGGCGAACCCGTCGTTTCCGAGAAGGTGGGAATTGACATCGAATTGAGGTGGGTCACCATCGATTCGGCCATCGACCCGCTCCGGACGATGACGGCGATGTCACCGTAGGAGGTCCCGCGTGCAACTGCGTCGCGGATATAGCGGGACACGACGTCACGTTCGTGCGCTGGCGAGGCTGCGGTCGCGCTGAGCAAATCGAAACCCGGAAGAGATCGAGCGACGGTTGGTTCGGGGGCGCTGGGATACGCTCGACGAATCTCCGGCACACCACCGCCGATCGTTGATGCGATCGACCCGAGGAGAGAGGGCATGACGCCGCCTTGTCGATGAATCGTCGTGAGGGCGTGGGTGGAACCCCACGTGACATCGGCGTCGTCAAGGAAGGTGACGTGACCGCCACGGAACCCCGAGGTCGCGACGTCCGGGTCTCCGGCGGCGATGACCGGGCCGCGATGTTTCGCCCAGGAAATCACAAACCGCCATTGTGATGGAGTGAGGTCGTGCGCATCGTCAACAACGAGCGCCATGCGCGGCGCATCGGATGCCGTGGATTCAATGATGTTTCGTGCGCGGTCGACCAATTCGGCCGGATCGACCTGGCCCGCGCGTGAGCGCGCGACAAGCCGTCGGTAGGTCGTGAAAAAGGTCGCCGCAGCAGCCCACCCCGCGTAAGGGCTTTCCGAGTCGTCCGAACGCGTCGATGCGAGTTCTGCCGTGGCCGCGAGGTTGGCGAGCGCCGCGAATGGAGCATCGCTGGTTTCGTCGACCAGCCCGAGGTCGCGGCTGCGTGACAAGAGATCGCGAAGTTGGGTGCGGAATTCGCGAAGGCGACGAACGTCGGCGTTGAGCGACGCAGGCCAGTACCCGTCCGTGCCGTCAGCAATTTCCCCGTCGAGAAGCGCTTTGATGTCCGAGTCTTGTTCGCCTCCGGACATGAGTCGAGCGGTGAAACCGTTGCCTTGTTCTGCACTGACGATTTCGAACGCGAGCGACGAAACGCTGCGTGCGAGGGGGCCGCGGGTGGCGACACCGACCCGAAGCGCGACGAGGTCTCGAAGGCGCGTCGCCGCTTGGCGGGATGGCGTCAGGATTCGGACCGCGGATTCACCATCGCGCGCAATGAGGGCCGCGACAATTTCGGTAATCACCGTTGTCTTGCCGGAACCCGGCGCTCCGACGATGCGGAAATGGACACCCGAGGCAGCAGCAGAAACGGCTGCGCGTTGGGATTCGTCCAATTCGAAAGTTGTCATTGACTCGACTGTACAACTGAGCTCCGACGCATATTAGCCTTGACGTATGGACATTCGTATTGGAATTCAACACGCCCCCCGTGAACTCGCATTCGACACGGACGCGAGCGTCGCCGACATCGAGCAAAAGTACACCGCCGCTCTCGCTGCGAACGGTGTTCTTCGACTCAACGACGCCAAAGGTCAGGAATACCTGATCGCCGCGAACAGTGTCACCTACATCGAGTTCGGCACCGCCCAGTCGCGGCCCGTCGGCTTCGTTTCCTAGGCGGTCAAACCCAGCGCATCCATTCGTAACGAATGAGAGGCGATGAGCTCGGTGAATACCGGCCCGAGACCGTCTTCTTTGGGTGTCGGGTTCGGGTTCGCCAGCAGAGCGCTCTGGGCCATGAGCATCGTGTCACCGACCAGTCGTCTTGACCACATCGCCAGGG
>Ga0315905_10003011_pt1 | contig 17531 bp, 12 predicted proteins | sample LakEriMetagenome_5_FD_203522 | JGI IMG/M metagenome (GOLD analysis project Ga0315905, IMG submission 203522) | Freshwater fungal communities from buoy surface, Lake Erie, Ohio, United States - Buoy 4 MA121 | ecosystem: Environmental > Aquatic > Freshwater > Lake | place: USA: Lake Erie, Ohio... | reverse complement strand
CCCGGCGCGAGGGGCTGCCCGACAGCTTCGGCGAAGGGCTCGAAGCGCTCTGGGACAAGCTCGATACGGCCAAGATCCCGCAGGAACGGCTCGATTGGGCCTGGTCGCTGCGCGATCCCGCCTGCACGCTGGACCGCGTGGAATGGGACCGCCGCGCCAAGTGGGGGCATCTGGCCGATCACTTCCTGCTCGACTGGCTCGAATGCCGCGACGCGCAGGTCGAGGAGGCGATGTACCACTTTGCCGACGAGCTCGATTTCCTCGAGCAGTTCAATGCCGAGGCGCGTGCGCGGGCGCCGGGCAAGGGCGTGGTCTATGCCTCGGCCCATATCGGCGCGATGTATTTCGGCCCGCTGGCACTCGAACTGATCGGCGAACGCTCGCGCTGGGTCGCCTCGACCCCGAGTGTGGCCCGCACCTCCTATTCGGAAACGTTGATCTCGACGAGCGACCAGACCGAGACGCAAGTCGTGCGCGCGTTCATGCAGGCGCTCAAGCAGGATTGCATCGTCGTAATCGTCGCCGATGGCGCGATCAACCTTGCGGCGCCGCGTGTCGAGTTCGAAGGGCAGGACGTGACCTATTCGCAGTTCGCGGCGCGCACGGCCTATCGCATGGGCTCGCCCTCGGCGTTCGTCTCGCCGGTCTGGCTGCCGGACAACCACCTCGGCTTCGTGCTGGAGCACCTGCCGATGCCCGAGGAGGGCGAGAGCGTGGATGACTATGCGCAGCGCTGGCAGGACGCCTATTTCGGCCACCTGCGCCGCTTCCTGGCGGGCAAACCCGAGAATCTGCGCCTCGCCGGCGGGATCTGGCGCAATATCCGCTGAGGCGGCGGCGCTCAGTCGCGATCGCGCCCGGGCCGCAGCAGGATGCGCGCCGAAGTGGGCGGGACGATGACCTCGCCGATCACAGCTTGCCCGTCGAGCCCGTTCCATGGCCCCTCGTCCAGCCGGTAGCGCATGCTGGCGGTGGAGGACGGGTTGACCAGCACGAGCCCGCGCCGGAACGGGCGGACCCAGCCGCCGCCGGGCAGTTCCTCGGCCAGGCCTGCGGGCGCGCCGACCTGCGGATTGAGGCTGGGCGGATATTGCAGTTCGGGAATGCGCACGCCGAGCTGCGTCGCGCCGAGATAGCTTTGCGGGCCCCGCGTCAGCAGGAAATTGCCGACGATCCATTGCGCCTCGTCATCACCGAGATCGTCAGGCACGCCGCAAGTCTTCTCAAGCGAAATCCAGGCCATGCGCTGCGCCGCCCAGCGTGCTGCCTCGAACTTGGCGCGCCAGACCTCGTCGCTCGCGCGGCCGGTGCAGCCACGGTTGTTGCCGGCTTCCTCCAGCCAGATATCACCGAGCGCGATCAGTCGACGCGTCTTGTTGGCATCTTCCGGCACGACCGTGGCGTTGAGCGCAAGGAGGCCACCGCGGGCGTGGATTGCGTCCGCCAGCCACTTGACCCAGTCCATCACCGCCTGTTCGTAGACCGGATCCTTGCCTTCGCCCGAGAACAGCTGGACCCACTGGCCATTGCGGTAGACCCCGCAGCGTCGGCCTCCGTTGCGCAGACTGACGTTGTCAAGCGCGATCACGCGGGTGCCCGATTCCAGTGCGGGGGCGATGTATCGCTCAAGGATATACTGACGCACCGCCGGATTGGCTGTATCGATCGGGGCGTAGAAACCCCAGACATAGGTGAACAGCGGTGCGGGCGTGGTCCTGTCGCACTTGTAGACGATCTGGTCCGGCGCGTTGCGGGCATACCATTCGGGCGTGTGGCTCCGATCGAAGTCGCGGTCCATCGGATAATAGTAGCTGCCGATGGCGCCCCGGTTCGGCGGCGTTCCGCCCCACACGAACCCGACTTCGCCCCCCGAACGCGAAGTATTGATGCGGCTGTGGTCGGTCATCTGGGCGAAGAAGATGGTGTCCTCGGGCAAGAGCGGAAAGCCGCGCGTGCCGCCTCCCTGCCTGTCCTCGCTCGTGCCTTTGTCCGGCCAGACCGGCGCGTCCTGCGCGGTGTTTTGCGCTGGACCATGCCGCCTGAATTGGGCTGCGGCAGTTTCGCTGCCGCAGCCGCCGAGCAGCATCGCACCCGCAACGACCAGCAGCCAAGCGCGCCCGCGCGCGACAAGGAAAGGGGGAACTGGCAAGGGCGTTTGCTTTCTCCAGATTGATGATTGCATCATGGCAGAGCTTCTCGTGGATCCCATCGATTTTCCGGTCCCGCAAGACTGGTGTCGCACCGCGATCCTGAACAAGGGATGATCCGGCTGGGGAAGCCCGCGGCAACGTGTGGAGGGAAATGTGGTGGACGCCTCGGGACAATTCCTGCAAGGGACCGACCCGTCATTTCAGAGGCGGTCAGATTCATAATGGATAGTAATGCGCCCCGTGTTCCTCTTCGAGTCCAGTGGCGGAATGCGCGCGGCGAACGGTCGTTTGCGACCGTCGATGAACTGGCGGACATGATCCTGAAGCGCAATCCCGGCGATTTCTACGTCCGCCGCAGAGCCGCGCGCCAATACGAAGTTCTGGGCAAGGCAGATGCAGCGGAGCCGCACTGGGCCGCGCTGGTGGCGGCCGATGCATCCGATTTCGAAGCCGCCTTCCATATTGCCCGCAATGCCATTGCCGGCGGCGCTTCGCCTGCCGACGCCGCTGCAGGGGCAGCGCCGGAGGCTACCGAATGCTTTCGTAACGCGCTGGTCGATGCGCTGGCGCATCCGGCGCCGGCGCTAGAAGGGCCGTATCAGCACATCGCGATCTGCGGTGCGGCCTTTTGCGGCAGCACGCTGGTTGATCGCGTGCTCGGCGGGTTGCCGGGGGTCAAGAGCATCGGGGAATCGCATTGGCTAACCAAGGTGCGGCACGATAGCGGTTATGGCCCGGTCGATTGGAACAATCCGATCGAGGCCGCGCGCTGGGTGCCATGCACTGTGTGCGGCGGCAATTGCGACGTTTTGAGCCCGTCGCTGCGCCGTGCGCTCGCTGCGGATGCGGCAGACTGGTACCGCAAGATCGCGGCCCGGCTCGGCACACGCATCCTTGTCTCGGCAGACAAGAACCTTCCCAAGCTGGTCGATCACGATCCGCTGCTTGATCTGTCGGCGCTGGTGATCTTCAAGTCACCCGAGCAGGCTTGGCGCTCGCATCTAGACAAGCTGCCCGAGGGTCGCGATCCAGAATTCTACGAGGCGGCCTGCCGTGATTACCTTGGCGTCTGGGTCCGAAGCTACCGGCCGTTTCTGGATCATTTCAACCCGCAGGGCGAAGTCGTCTATCTCAATTTCGACGCCTTCACTCGCGATCCCGGGCCTCTGCTGCTGGCGCTGTGCACCCGGCTTGCCATTCCCTACGATCCGGCAGTGCTCCAAACCACGGTGCCGGGCCACGCGATCGGCGGTAATGGCCGATCGATGCGCCGGCTGCGTGACAAGAACTATCAGGTGACGATCGAGCCGCTGGCCGATCCCGCCCTCGAGCCAGTCCACGCTGCGTTGATTGCGGCGAACGAGGACGTGCAGCAGACTTGGCGCGATCTTGTTGCGCGCCACAACGCTCTGGTCGAGCAGGCAGCTTCCGAAGGGCCTGGTCAGGTCGCTGCGGCCTGATTTGAGCCTGCCCTTTCGCAGATGGATGCGCCCATGATCCGTTACCGTGTCGAACCCTTCGATCTGCCGAATGTGCTGCCGATGCATTGGCCCGGCGTGTTTGGCGAGTTTACCGATGTGGTTGGCGACGTCATCGACCGGCTCGAGTGTGCCACGACCCTGTTCGATCAGGAGAAGCTGCGGTTTTTCCAGCACCTTCGTGAAACCGTCGACACCGGGAAGTTTGGCGCGATGCAGGAACTCCACTTGTCGCCGGGCAGGTTCAGGCAGGCATCCGATATCGCCAAGTACATCGATCCGGCCGCTTGGTTTGACAGCAAGTTGCGCCTTGCGCTGCGGGCCGAACTCCATACGCGGGCGCCGCTCGACATTCTCGATCTGGGCACGGGCCCGGCGCATTGGCCCGCAGTCGCCCAGTTCTATGGCCACCGCGTACTGGGCAGCGATCTCCCGCAGCGAACGACGGGCCAGCTTGAGCGCGGGCACCTCTATGATGCGCTTGCCGATATCTACGGCGTGCGTCGTATCCCGCTCCGGATCAGCGCGTTCACGCCGCTGCCGCCGCTGGAACGGCGCTTCGAAATGGTCACCGCTTTCCTTGCTGCGTTCAACGTCGATCCGGACCAGCGGCCTTGGTCGATCGAGGCCTGGAACTTCTTCCTCGATGATCTGCGCCGCAATGTCCTGACCGAGGGCGGTGAAGTGTTCATGAGCCTGACGAGGGGGAAGCTGACCGATGAAGTCTGGGCCTATCTGAGCAAGCATGCCGCGTGGACGGACGACAACTACAAGCAGATCCGTATTCTCGACCTCACCCCGTTCAGCGTCTAGCTCGCTGAAGGCCCGCGACCGATCCACCGCTTTCGAAAGCTGCCCATAATGATCCGCAACCGCGTCAAACCGTTCCATCTGCCCAAAGTCAGGCCCGTTCACCTGACCGGCGTGTTCGGCGAGTTCGCCGATGTCGTGGGGAACGCGATCGACGGACTGGAAGGATCGACCGAGCCTTTCGATGAACATCGGCTGCGCTTCTACAGATTTCTGCTCGAGCGCGTCGATGCGGAGAAATTCGGTGTAATGCAGGAAACCCAGCTGGCCGAGGGCAAGGTCAATCTGGCCAGCGACATCGTCAAATACATCGACCCTGTGGGCTGGTTTGACAGCAAGCTGCGCCTCGCCTTCCAGGTGAAGCTCAATACCCGTGCGCCGGTCGATATCCTCGATATCGGCACGGGCCCGGCGCATTGGCCGGTCGTCGCCGAATTCTTCGGACACCGCGTGCTGGGCAGCGATCTTCCTTATCGCACCACCGGGAAGCTCGAACGGGGGCACATCTATGATGCTCTGGCGGAAATCTACGGCGTGCGCCGCATTCCGCTCAAGGTCACTGCCTTCACCCCGCTACCGCCGCTGGAACAACGCTATGGCATGGTCACCGCGTTCCTTGCTGCGTTCAATCTCGATGCGGAAAAGAAGCCGTGGACGATCGAGGCGTGGCGCTTCTTCCTCGATGATCTCTATCGGAATGTGCTGACCGAGCACGGCGAGCTTTTCATGAGCCTGGCCGACGAGAAGTTGACGGACGAGGTTTGGGCGTGGCTCAAGACGCATGCTGTGTTTGCCAACGACGTGTCGAAACAGATCCATTTCACCGATCTGTCGCCGTTCGGGGTCTAGCCCAAGCGCGACGGGGAAATCCGTTGCCTGCCAACCACCGGATGGTTAAAGATCCGTATCGATATCGGCGGGGCTTGCAACTGCATGAGTTTGATTGGTTCTGAGCGTTGCCACCAGACGGGGTTGTCAGCGTGGTCGGGCTGGTGCCTCGCCATGGTGCTGCTTCCCGTCGTCGCGCTGGGGGGCTGCGCTTTGCCGCGAAGCGGGCCCTCTGCCCGCGATTTCGCCCGGGCCGATGCCGATCGCTCGATCCAGCTGATCGAGGCGACCATGGCCGATGCTGCGGCCACTCGGCAGGCGGGGCCAGCGGGCTTCGATCCGGCGTGGCGGCTGGAAGCTGCGGCGACATTCTCGGCGATCGGGGTCGGCGACCAGTTGACGGTAGTGCTGTTCGAGCGCGACGGGCTCAATGTCTTTGCAGCCGGTCCGGACGGTTCTTCGCGTTTCGAAGGTGTGGCGGTCGATGCGGCTGGCATGATCCAGCTTCCCTACATCGGGCGCGTCCACGTTGCCGGGCTCACTCCGATCGAGGCGCGCGCCGCGATCCTGCGGCCGCTGCGGCGGCTGGCGTTGAGCTCGGATGTCACTGTGGTGGTGACCGACCGGCGTAGTGAGACGGTGACCGTGCAGGGCGATGTCAGCAAACCTGGCCCGGTATCGCTTTCGCAACAGCTGAGCCGGCTGTCCGCTATCCTCGGCGTTGCCGCGCCGACCACCGCCAATATCGAACTCGCCACCGTCACGGTCCGCCGCGATGGCCGCAATGCGACCGTCCGGCTCTCCGATCTCTATGACGTGCCGCAGGACGACATTGCGCTGAAGGGCGGCGATATGGTGATCGTTCGTTCGGCGCCCGGTGCGGTCAATGTGCTCGGCGCAGCAGGTGTCCAGGGCCGCGTCCGCATCACCAAGCGCAACTACAGCGTCGTCGACGCGGTGGGCGATGCGCGCGGCCTCAACGATTCGCTGGCGAGCCCGGCTTCGGTCTACGTGATGCAGCTCGGAGCCGGCGGAAACGCGCCAGCGGCAAACCCGAGAGTCTATCACTTCGATTTCCGCAATCCGGCACAGATAGCGGTGGCAGCGGCCTTTGCCGTGCAGGACGGCGATGCCATCCTGATTTCCAACGCACCGTTCGCCCAGTCGCACAAGGTGCTCTCGACGTTCAGCGGTGTGCTCACCACAGCGCGGTCGGCTACCGCACTCACCCCCTGAGCCGGAGTGGTGGCGCACAACGAGGACCGGATCGCCAAATGGCGTGAGCGCCGCGAGGCAGAACGCGTCGCGCGGGAGACCCACGGCGATCTTCCTACCGAACTGGCGCTTCTCGCTACCCGGGCCGAGGCGCTCTCCACCGGCAGCAGCGAGGATCCCGAGCCGATCCTCGCGCTGGTCAGCGAGGGGCTGCGCCGCCTGCCAAGCGATTCGATCGCGGATCGCCGCGCCCTGTTCGATGCGGCGGCGCGCGGGGTAGAGCGCGGGATCGACAAGGCTGATCCGCATTCCGACTATGCCGAGCTGCGCCGCCGGCAGCTGCGCACGATCATCCGGCTGATCGAAGGCGATGCACGGGCAGGTCTGGCTATTGCGGCGCCTGGTTATCGCCCGACCGGTCTCGAGGATGCGCTGGAGCCGCTGCTCAAGGGCTACCAGCGTCGCCGCAAGATCACCGACGAGACGCTCGCCAGCGAGGCGCGGCGCCAGGCGGTCCTCGCGGGCGAGGCCTACACGATTGCAGTACCGGCCGACGAAGAGGCGGACCTCATGTTCCTGCGCGAGAGGATCGCGCTGCTCGATGCGACAAGTGGACCGCGCACTGCGCGCCGAGACCGACCTGACCTGCTGGCGGTGCTCGCACTGCTGAACTACCAGTTCGTGCAGCTCAGGTCGGAAAGCCGCCTTGCGCTGGCGTGGACGCTGATCGGGCCGGCAGTCCTGATGGGGCTGCTGTCGATCGGCTATTTGCTCACCGGAATCCACTCGATCCTCAACATGGACGTGCCGACGTTCGCGATGATCGGGGCCACGGCGTGGTTCATGCTCCGCAACGTGATCTTCCGCACAACGGCCACATACCTGTCGCAGCGCTCGATGCTCACCTTTCGCGCTTTCAACCCGGCGCTGATCGGGATCGCCGAAGGGTTGATCTACATGTTCTCCTATGTGCCGGTCTATCTCTGCCTGATCATTGTCGGCCACATCGCGGGCCTGTTTACTTTGCCGGACAATGTCCCCGCCGTGGTGTTCTGGATCGTCTGCATCGGCCTAACCGGGCTGGCGATCGGGACGATCTTCGGTTCGATCTCGGTCGTGTGGCCTTATTTTCCGCGCTTTGCCCCGGTGATCGAGCGCTCGTTGCAGATCGTTTCGAGCGTTGTTCTCGTCACCGAGCAGTTGCCGACGGAATACCGGCCTTACCTGCTGTGGTCACCGCTGGCGCATGCCATGCAGCTGCTGCGATCGGCCTATTTCGAAGGCTACAAGTCGGAGGATGCGGTCCCGCACTATTTCTTCATCGGGTTCGGCGTGCTGGTCATTGCTGCGGTCGTCGCGCAGTGGTCCGTGCGTCCTCGCTCGGTGCCGCTCTAGGGCTGCCGCGCGATGATCGATCTTGTTGGCGTGACGGCAGAGGCCGAGGTCTTCGGGCGGACGGTTACGCTGTTCGCGGAGACCGATTTCTACTTGCCGCCGGGCCGCTATGCCTTGCTTTCGCGCACGCCAGAGTATCACAAGGCGGTGGTCGATGTGCTTGCGGGCCTGCGCAAGCCGCGCCGTGGCCGTGTTGCCATCAGTGGTGCAATGTCATGGCCGATCGGGCGCAACTCGCTGGTACGCGGCAAGGCCACAGCGCTGGACCTGACCAACTTCGTCGCCGATCTCCATGATCTCGACCGCGGCTACGCCGGCGATCTCGTGACGATGCTGGTCTCGCGCCCGGATTATATGGCCGAACCGCTCGAGACCTGGCCGCCGTCGGCGCGGCAGGAATTCACGTTCGCGCTCGGGCTGGTTCCCGAGTTCGACATATATGTGATTGATGCGCCTATCCCTTACGAGGAATCGCGCTTCACCCGGCTGTGGCAGGCGATGTTTGAGGAACGGCTGGTGGGCAAGACGCTCATCCTCTCCTCGCCTAGGCAGAAGCAGATGCTTGATTATTGTGCCAAGGGGTTGATCTATGAGCAGGCCTCGCTGGGTATCGAACATGATCTTGAACAGTGCATCGAGCGGTTTCCAGCCCGTCCGGCGCGCGAAGCGCTTGCGGTAACAAGCAATGTCGGAGGCTACGATGACAGCGAAGTCCTTTTCTGAGGACGTGGAAGGCGCAGGCGTGAACGAAGCGGGTGGTTCGCGCGCGCTGACGATTGCGCGCGGCATGCGTGAGCGCACGCTGCGAACGCGGCGGCGCCGCCAGTGGCTTTCGGTCATCATCGTCGCCGCGTCGGTGCTGGGCGCGGTGGCTTGGGGGGCTTTCGTCATGCAGCCGCGCTATGCGGCCGAGACGCGCTTTTCGGTGCGGGGCAGCAGCATGCCGTCGCAAAGCGGGGCGAGCGGCTTCGGCGGTGTTCTTGGCGGCGGGGCCGGAGCCTCGGCCGGCGTCGGCTTCGTTGACGGCTACGCCGTGAACGACTTTCTCAAGTCCCGCGATTGCATGCAGCAGCTGGCCAAGCGCGTCGATCTGGCACGCCTGCTGGAAATTCCGGCCTCGCGTGGGACTGAGGCGCTGTACCGCGCCTATCGTGAGACGGTTAGCCCCAAGTTCTTCATGGTCGAGCAAGAGAACATGATCGAGGTCAGCGGCTTCGAACCGGCGCGGTCGCACCGTATTGCAAGCGAGCTTTTGCATATTGCCCAGAACTTCGTGGAGCGCATGGATACGCAAGGCGTGCAGAATGCCCTCGATGTCAACGCTAGCCAGCTGCGCGCTGCAGAGAAGCAGGCGGTGAATGCCGCCAATGCAGTTGCCGCCTGGCGCGCGATCAACCGCAATGTCGATCCCGAAGCGGAAAGCACCCTGATCATGACGATGATCGGGCAGGTCGAGCAGGAACTCAACACCGCCCGCATCAACTTCGAGAAAGTGCAGGCTTTCGGTAATCCTGATCACCCGATGCTCCGCCCGGCGAGGATGCAGGTCGAGGCGCTCGAGCGGCAGCTCGCGAGCACGCGTGCACGACTGGCCGGCGGCAACGGTTCGGCCGCAGCGCAGCTCAGCGCCTATAGCCAGCTCAAGAATGCGCAGATCTTTGCCGACAGCAATCTTGCCGCTGCGCGCGATGCCTATCAGCAGGCCTATCGCGATGCGACCCGGCTGCGCCGCTACCTGACGGTCATTTCCCAGCCGGTGGCGCAGGATGTGCCGAGCAGCCCCAATCTGGCTCTCCTGGCACTCGAGGGATTACTGGGCGGGATTGTCCTCGCGTTCGTCGCGTCCTTGTTGCTGAGCTTGCGGCGCCCCGAACCGGTCTGACGGGATAGCGGCGTTTGTCACAAATCAGCAGGCGAGTGGAGATAGCGGACGTGCATTCTCGTCATTTTTGAGCAGCGCCCTGTCGTGACCCATCCTTCATTCGCCGCATGCGACAAGCACTTTGCGAAAGTGGAGCCTGGATGGCTGCCTGAGACGTTGTCGGAAAAGGGCGGCTTATTCCGACCTCGGGATGTGTTCGCTTCGGTCCGCGCGTGGGCTGCCACCTCCCCGCAGCGTTGGGGCACTGGTGCAACGTACGCAGTTTTGCTCATGTTCTGGCCGCAGGGGACTTGTCATAACTGCCGATCTGTAGCTGAAGTTCCAAGCGGAAGTTCGGGTGCGTGACTTGAACATGTCATGTGGATTGGCCCACGAGGCCGAGAGAATAACGGGAACAAAGCGATTGCGCAAGATATCGATCCTCCCCATTGGCACATGCCGCATCAACACCCCGCTCAAACGGGGCACGGCACGTTATCCCGTGCAATTGGATTTCCGCCGGATCTATGGCTTCGTGCATACCAGCGAGGAAGCCGTTCAGCAGTTGCGCTACCGCAGCGGAGATTTGTCGTTCCCGGAAGCGATCCTCCCGATCCTGTTCCGTCCGGGTCTTGAACATGGGATCGAGCCGGTTCCAGAGCGGCCTGCAGACCTCGCCATCATCGAGATCAGTTCGGCGAAATCGTACATGATTGGCGACATCGCGGTGCAGGGCAATTATCTCCGGCGCCATTTCGACGATTTCTTTGCATCGGTGCCGCGCGCGCGAAAGTACCGGGAACTTGCCCGGCTGGGGGATGCCGCTTCGATGCAGACCTTCCTCGCGAAGGACCCGACTTACCGGCTCTATAGCGAGGCGGATCAGGATCTGCTTTCGCGCATCCGCATGCGCGAGCAGACATTTGACGACGTCCGGGCCGATATGGCGACGATGGTCGACATGCTGGGCAAGGACCGCGTGCTCTTCGTTACCCATGTCAATGCTGTGACGCCGGACGGCAACATCATCGCATCGCGCGACAAGCTGATCCACTGGGTCAAGCGGGCTGCCGGGGACCTCGGCGTGGAGTGTTTCGATCCGACCGACCTGATGAACACTTTCGGTCAGGCGCGCGCGCTTGAGCGCGAAGGGCTGGACCTGACCCATTTCACTAATCCCTTCTGCGACCGCTGGTATGCTGCCGTGCAGCGCAACTATGTACTGAAGAGCCTTGCCGAGGGTGACTTGGACGAAGCCGTCGCGGTGCAGTTCGATGCTGCGATCCTCGCCGAGAGCATCGCCACTTCGATCGCCCACGACGATTTCTTCGATGGCGCGCACCAGCTGTTTGCAGCGATGAAGGTATATCCAGACAATGTTGCGCTGCATCTGCTTCATGGACAGGTGCTGGCCCGGATCGGTGACTTCGAAGGCGCCTGCCGCGTGCTGGCCCCGCATGTCGCCGCGCCCGAAATGACAGCGGAGCTGCGTCAGGCGCTGATGCGCGCGCAGTTCGAGACGGGTGATGCCGTGGGCGCGCTTGCGTTGGCCAGCCAGTTGCTGACCGACGAGTACGAGACGGTCGAGATTTACGAGATTGCAGGCAAGGCCGCCGACCGGCTCGGCTTTGCCGACGATGCGCTGCGCTATCGCAAGCTGGCGTTCCGGCTTGACCCCGCCAACTACGCAGCCGCCATTGCGGTGCTCGAGCACTACAGCGCAGCCGGCGATCACGAGGCCCATACGATCTGGCTGGCCGAAGTACTCGATCAGCTCGAAGCGCGCGGGCCGGCGGCCGCAGCGCGGGCGCTGGCAGAATGGGCGCTGACTCGCAAGGAATCTGCCGCACTCGGCCGCGCGATGGTCTCGCTGGCGCGGCGCGACATGGTCCAGATTCCCGCTATTGTCGAAGAAACGGTCCGGGCCGGGCTGCAGTCAGTGCTTATGACCGTCGCAGCGCCGATCATGACCCTGCCAAACCTTACTGAAAATGTCCGGCGCGTGTTGCAGCAGATTGCTTCCGGCTGGGCCGCGGAGGCCGAACGGCTGGAAGCAGCGGGGCAGATGCTGGAGGCACTGACTTTTGCCAAGGCGACGCTTGGTGTGCTGTCCCGCAATGGCCCGGCGCGGCGGTTGCGCCGCGCTCTGGCGGGTAATCTGCTCGCCAAGGTGCGCGCAGCGTCCGGAGATGCCGAGGTCGTGGCGCTTTGCGAAGCGGCGGGTGAGCTCGTCTACGATCTGCGAGCGACCGCTCAGGCCTATTCCCGTGCCCTGGTCAATCTGGATCGCTTGGCCGAAGCGCAGGTGGTCGCGGGCGAGACCTTAGCGAACGATCCCGACTCGATCGAGGCGAGGGCCAACCTGGCGCACATTGCCAATCTCAACGGCGATTTCCTGACAGCGCTCAAGCTCTATGCTAGCTTTGCGGACGAACCGGATGAGGCTACGGCACGCCACCGCATCCGCATTGACCGGTTCATGGCCAGCGCGCGTTCGCGCGGCATTCGCAAGATTCGTGGGCTGCTGGGTGAAGGCAACAACGGCGAGGCCGTAGCAATATGGCAGATGCTGGGCGCGCGACCGGACCATGCGGCTGCGATGGCGGTCGAGGCATTGCGCATCCGCAGTGCCTTGCGCAGCCAGCTGCGCCGGATCGACGACGAGGAGGACGAGCGTGCGGCTGCCGGCAGCACACTCGCGATTCTCGATTACCTGCTGGTTCTGGCGCCGGAAGATACAGTCATGCTACGCCGCGCAGCGCTTGAGGCAATGAAGCAGCAACAGTTCCAGCGCGCGGCCGCCTACTGGCGCAGGCTTGATTCCGTCACACCCGGTCTTCACGAGGTCTCGGTGTTTCTCGAGCGTTGCTCGGTCCGCGCGCGTCGTCAGGCACGCGATCGGGCGGCGTCTCCTGCCGGCCCGCAGCTGGCGGCTTGAGCAGGCAGGGGCAGATGATCATGAAGGGGGGGGCGGATATGGCCTATAGAGGCACTAATGCGGACCTGGACGAGCCCGGGACACCCGCGGCCGAGGCCGGCACTGCCTTTCCGGCGATCAACTTGGGTACCGTTTCCGCAAGCCTTGTCCTGCCCGTGGCGTCGCCCGCTGAACCGAGCGCGCCGGCGGCGGAGCGGTCAGAGCGGGCTGCCGAGGGTGATGAGGTGCCTAAGGGACCCTTGCCCGAAGTCGAAGCCCGCATGCAGGCCGCGCTGGCCCATCTCGCGCGGCGCGAGTTTCCCCCCGTCGCTGAACTGCTCGATGTCAGCGCGCTGGATCCCGAGACGCCGCTCAACACGAAGATCGAATGGGCCGAACTGCTCGCGCGGGCGAACCATGTCGAACAGTCCGATGCGCTGTTCGAGACTTTGCTTGCGGATTATCCCAAGTCGCGCCGGCTGCACTTTATGTATGCCCGCCGACTGTATCCGCGCGGGTTCCTTGTCCGGGCGGTCCAGCTTCTGCGCGGCGCGGCGGCTTTCCCCGAAGGCAGCACGCAGCGGGCCTACGCCGATCGCCTGTACAGCCTGCTGGACCGCTTCGAGGCGCGCGAGGAGCGCACCCTTGCGCCGGACGAGGACTGCCGCATTCTCGCGATGAAGTACGCGATCCTCGCCTACCGGGACCGGCAGGTGCGGCAGGTTCCGAACAGCCAGGTCGGGCGGATTTCGCTGGTCACCGGTGGCCTCGGCCCCGGCGGTGCGGAACGTCAGCTTTCGCGCACCGCGATCGAGCTTGAACGGGCGCGCCTGGCCATGGGCGGGGTCGGCGGCATCGCGATCGAACGACCGGTGGAGGTGCTGGTCCGCTCGCACAGCGCGCGGGGGCAGCGGGACTTCTTCCTGTCCGAACTGCAGGTCGGGGAGGTCGATGTCCGGCAGATCGACGAGATGCCGGTGGCGAGCACTGAAACGCTGGGTATCACCGATCCGGAACTGGCTGCGCTGATCGACTACCTGCCGATCAAGGTCAATTTCGGGGTGCGCCGCCTCGTCGAGCATTACCGCGAAACCCAGCCCGAAGTCGTCTCGCTGTGGCAGGATGGCGCGTGCCTGTTTGGTGGGCTTGCCGCGATCATGGCCGGAGTCCCGCAGGTCCAGATGGTGATCCGCGGCCTGCCGCCGATCATCCGCCGCCACATGCTGATTCCCGAATACGAGATCATGTACCGGGCTATCGCGCAGATCCCGGGGGTGGCGTTCATCAGCAATTCCAAGGGCGCAGCCAAGGCCTATGCCGAATGGCTCGACATCCCGCTCGAGCGTTTCAAGATCGTCTACAACGGCGTGCCGAAGATGGCCTGCAACCCCACGCCCGAGGCGGACGCGATGTGGGATGATTTCCTCGCGCGCACGCCCGGCGGCGATCACGTGGTCGGCGGGGTGTTCCGCTTCGATACGGACAAGCGCCCGACCTGGTGGATCCGCTTCGCCAGTCACTACGCCCGCCGTCATCCCGATGCGCGGTTCCTGCTGGTGGGCGATGGCCGCCTGTTTGGCGAATGCGTCCAGATGGCGAAGGACCTCAAGATCGACGACCGCATCCTCTTTGTCGGGCGGTCGACCAACGTCGGCTACTGGATGAAGAAGATGGACGTGCTCGTCCTCATGTCGAGCTTCGAGGGACTGCCCAACGTGCTGATCGAGGCGCAGTATCTGGGCGTGCCGGTTGTCTCGACCCCGGCGGGCGGCGCATCCGAGTGCTTTATCGAAGGCGTGACCGGCCATATTCTGGGCTCGGCGGACCGCACCGACTTCGAGGAGGCCTGCATCAAGACAAATGCCCTCCTCGGCCGCGCGCAGCGCGAGGAGATTTTCGGTCCGGCCACCAGCGATTTTCTGGAGCCAAACTTCTCGATCAACCGCATGCTGGAGAATTTCCTCCGCGCGACTTGCAGCCCGAACTGAGCCGAAGTAGGTCCGGCGCCGATAAGGCAGTCGGCATGTGCCGAGGCCTGCCGCGCCGGAGAAACAGATGGCAATCCTCGTAACCGGCAATGCCGGCTTCATCGGCTTCCACACGGCCAGGACCCTGCTGGAGCGCGGGGACGACGTTGTCGGGCTCGATGTTGTCAACGATTACTATGATCCCGCGATCAAGGAAGCGCGTCTTGCCATTCTGGAAGAGACCGCGCGGCGCACGAACGCCAAGTACACCTTCGTACGCGCCAATCTGGCAGACCGTGCAGCGGTCGAGCGCACGTTCGGCGAGAACGACATCCGCCGGGTGATCAACCTCGCCGCACAGGCCGGGGTTCGCTACTCGATCGAGAACCCGCACGCCTACGTGGAAAGCAATATCATCGGCTTCACCAATATCCTCGAAGCCTGCCGCCACGGCGGGGTCGAGCATCTGGTCTATGCCTCGACCAGCAGCGTCTACGGCGCCAACCAGGCGATGCCGTTCAGCGAACATGTCGGCGTCGATCACCCGCTGCAGTTCTATGCCGCGACGAAGAAGGCGAACGAGCTGATGGCGCACAGCTACAGCCATCTCTACCGTCTGCCGACCACGGGCCTGCGCTTCTTCACCGTCTACGGGCCGTGGGGCCGGCCGGACATGGCGCTGTTCCTGTTTGCGAAGAACATCATCGCGGGCAAACCCATCGATGTGTTCAACTATGGCAACCACACGCGCGATTTCACCTTTGTCAGCGATATCGTCGAAGGCGTTATCCGCGCCTGCGACCACCCGGCGCAGCCGAACCCGGACTGGGACGCGCACAGGCCCGATCCAGCGACGAGCAATGCGCCTTACCGGATCTACAACATCGGCAACAACAGCCCGGTCAAGCTGACCGAGTACATCGAGGCGCTGGAAGAAGCACTCGGCAAGAAGGCGGAGCGCAATCTCCTGCCGCTGCAGGCGGGCGACGTGCCGGATACCTTCGCCGACGTTTCCGATCTCGAGCGCGAGCTGGGCTACAAGCCCGCAACCACGGTGAAGCAGGGCGTGGCCGCCTTCGTGAAGTGGTATCTCGAATACATGGCGGGGCCTGCTGGAACCGCGGCTCGCTGAGCACGGCCACCCATGCGCATCCTGCTGCTGACCCGGTCCTATCCGGCACCGGGGGATCTCTACCAATACCCCTTCGTCCATCGGCGTGTGCTGGCCTACCGGGCCCTCGGCCATGAAGTCGCGGTGTTCCGTTTCGATCCGGAGCGCCCGTCCGGTGAGCACCACTTCGACGGCGTGGTGTGCGAAACCGGCGGACTGGATCAATTCCGTGCGGCGCTGGCGCGGAGCTGTCCCGATGTCGTCGCTGTCCACGGGCTGAGCGAGGTGCTGTGGCCGGCCTGCGTGCTGGTCGATCCGGCCATCCCTGTCTGCGCCTGGCTCCACGGCTCGGAGATCCCCGGCTTCCTGCGCGAGAAGGTCGTGCAGATCGACGACCCCGTCCGGCGCGGCGAGCAGGAGCGGTTGCTGGCGGGCCGGATCGCCTTCTGGCGCGATGTCATGGCGCGCTGGCCGGGCAATCTGCATCTCGCCTTCGTCTCGGCGGATTCGCGCGAGCTGATGCGCCGCGATCTGGGCGCGCTGCTTCAGGACGCACGCACGGCCGTGCTCCACAATCCGATCGATACCGATCTCTTCACCTATCGCGCCAAGCGTGCCGCCGACCGTTTTGCCGTGCTGTCCATCCGCCCCTACGACAGCCGCACGTATGGCAACGATCTTGCGGTTGCGGCGATCCTCGCGGTGCGCGGCGCGCCGTGGTTTGGCCAGATGCGTTTCACGCTGATCGGTGATGGTCCGCTCTTTGCCGAAACCCTTGCCCCGCTGGCAGGAATCGCCGAAGTCACCATTCGCCGCGGCTTTCTGACGCAGCAGGAGATTGCCGCCGAACATGGCGGCCACGGGCTGTTTCTGGTGCCGACCCGGCTCGATACCCAGGGGGTCTCGCGCGATGAGGCGATGGCCTCCGGTCTCGTTCCGGTGACCAATGCCGTCCACGCCGTGCCCGAATTCGTTGATCCCGCATGCGCGGGGTTGGCCGGGCCTGACGACGCGCGAGCGCTTGCGGAGGCAATCGCGGAGATGGTGGAGAACCCGGCGCTGTTTCTCGCCCGCTCGGCGGCGGCGGCGGCGCGGGTGCGGGCGCAATCGGGCCATGAGCGGATCATTCCGGCTGAACTGGCGTGGATGGCGGCGTGCGCGGCATGACAGGCGACGAACCGCTCGCAGCCGATCTGCCGCGCCCGGACTTTCTGATGGCCTCGATGGGCCGTTCGGGCAGCACGATGATCGCCAACTGGCTGACCGATCCGCCGGGGCGCGTCGTGCTGATCGAACCGTCGCTGTTTGCGCTGCGCAATCCGAACATGGTGCGCGTGCAGCTGCCCGAGTTCAGCGCACCTGCGAGCGATGCCGAATGGACACATCCGGATGCGGACTGGCAGGCGCGCTTTCGCCGCCTGTTCGCGCCGCGTCTGGTCGGGCGGCGCTGGGCGCTCAAGGAAGTGCTGGTTGCCGAAAGCCGGCGGATCATGGAAACCTTCGCCCCGCCGCGCGTGGTCGTGACAGTGCGCGATATCGGTGCGATCGCCGCCAGCTTCCTCGAAAAGCATCGCCGCCAGAACAACCGGGACCGTTTCGATGCCGGCTGGGTCGATGCCTATTGCCGGCGCGAGAGCGCGGCCATGGTGGCGCTGTGCGATGCGATGCTGCGCGCGGGACTGCCGCATCACGTGGTGCGGTACGAGGACTTCGTAGCCTCGGAAGCGGTCCGCCAGCAGCTTGCCGCGTTTGTCGGCTGGCCCGGCGGCGGGCTCGCCCAGCGCCACTTCGGCAAGCTT
>Ga0315905_10003010_pt1 | contig 17532 bp, 21 predicted proteins | sample LakEriMetagenome_5_FD_203522 | JGI IMG/M metagenome (GOLD analysis project Ga0315905, IMG submission 203522) | Freshwater fungal communities from buoy surface, Lake Erie, Ohio, United States - Buoy 4 MA121 | ecosystem: Environmental > Aquatic > Freshwater > Lake | place: USA: Lake Erie, Ohio... | reverse complement strand
CACAGATGCCAGAGCAAGCACCCCAGATGCCTCCGCAAATGCAACCAATGCCACAGGAAATGCCACAAGATATGGGAGTGGCTCAGTTACCTATCCCAGAACGTCAGTATGCTGGCGGTGGCATTATTGCGTTTGCTGATGGCGGTATGTCTGATGAAGATCAAGATTATGAAGATGCTTTAGAAGAAGCTGACTATGACGCAATGATTGAGCGAGCTATGAATGCGGGAGAAGATGACTACACTCCATCTTTTGAGACTCGGCAAGCTAAAGGTTCCCCACAAAGCTTTGCAAACTCAGAAAGAAGTGTAGGAATTGCTTCTGTTCGTCCAAAACAAGACGGAGATATAAGATCACGTCTTCTTTCCACCATTTTGCAAAAAGAAAGTGGCGGTAATCGTTATGATAAACAGGGCAACTTATTAACCTCGCCTAAAGGTGCTGAAGGCGAAATGCAAGTTATGCGTTATACCGCAAGAGATCCTGGTTTTGGTGTTAGACCAGCTCAAAACAATAGTCCAGATGAATTAAAACGTGTTGGTGACGACTACGCAATGGCGATGTACAACCGTTACAGAGACCCTAAGTTAGCAATGATTGCTTACAACATGGGACCTGGTGCCACAGATAAATGGTTAGCCTCTGGTGCTGACCCACGCAGACTTCCAAAAGAAACTCAAGGCTACATTAGCGGAGTTAACTTAGCTCAAGGCGGGGAAGTACGTCATTTTGCCAATGAAGGTTATGTAGATCCTATGGGTGTTTATGGCGGTGACAATTACGATATGGATAGATTGCGTATTGAAGAAATTCAAGCAGCTAAAAAACGCAAACAAGAAGAAGATCGGTATGAATTCTTAAAACAAAGTGCCCCAGAACTTGCGGCAAAAAGAACCAATCCAACTAAAGTAACTCCGCCAGTATTGCAAAATGTTCCTATGCGTGGCAACGCTCCTAGCCGAGATTTTGACTATATTGAAGAAGAAAACATAAGCAAAAATGCGCCAACACAAGCTCAAGAAGCGCCAAAATCTCGCCTTGATGAGTACATGGAAAGAATGCTTGCTCGTGAAAAAGCAATAGAAGCACAAAGAGGCGATGATAAAAACATGGCTTTATTGACTGCTGGCTTAGGAATGCTTGGCGGTACATCTCCGTATGCTATGGCTAATATTGGTCAAGGCGCTTTAGCTGGTGTTCAACAGTTAAACGAATCCAAAAAACAACGTGCCGCTGAACAATCTGCTCTTGATAAGAGTATGTTGTACGCTACCCGTTACCAAGGCGCAGAAGAGCTTAACAAGCAAAATGCAGCTTATAATCGTGCTATGAAAGAAAAGCAATATCTGTTAGATGTTGCAAAACATGGCACTGAACAAGAGAAAATTGCGGTTAACCAATATAATACTTATATTCAAGGTAAATTAAATTCTCTAATTACTAAAAACCCATTGCTGGCTACCGATGAGGTTGCAAAACAACAAGCAATTGCTAACATTGAAAATGAAAAAATAGCTATAGCATTACGCAATAAAGCATTTCCTGGTTTACAAATGGATTCGCCAAGTAATGTTACGTTTACACCAAAACAAGAGTCTTTATTAAGCAAGTATTTACCTAAGTAAAAATATGGCAGAAATAAATGATCTTTTTCTAGCTTTAGAAAGAGCGGATGCCGCTGGTAACAAGGAAGACGCTCGTGAATTAGCCAAGATGATCTCTATGGTTTCTGGCGGAGTTTCTGCTTCAACAGAACCAGCAGTTAAACAAAACACCAGCAACTTGGGCGACATTGCCACTGCGTTTAAACAAACAGCAGTTGGTTCTGGGAAAGCAATTACTGATATAGCTGGGGCAGATAACGCTGTTTCCCAGTATCTTGGCGGTGTTCAAGAAAGACTGGGAAAACAATATAGACCCCAACGTATTGAAGAAATTCAAAAACGGCAACAGATCATCGATGAAGCCGTTAAATCAGGCAGCACCCTTGAAGAAATTAAAGCTTATTTAGGTGGTGTTGCCGAAGCTCCAATTCAATCTGTTGCCCAAGGGCTGGGTTCTACTGCGCCTTATCTAGTTGCTGCAGCCACTCAACTAACCCCAGTTGGTCGTGCGCTTGGTCTTGGTACTAGAGGCGCTATGACTGCATTAGGTGCGATACAGGGCGCTGGCGCAATTAAAGGGTCTATATACGATACCGTCAAAGCAGAGCTAAAAGCCAAGGGCGAAAGCGAAGAGGTGGCGGCAGCAAGGGCTGCTGAAGCCCAAGCATACTCAGCTGAAAATGCATCTCAACTTGGTTTAGGAGCGGCTTTAGGTGCTGCTGCTGGCAGATTTGGTATTGAAAGTATGATCACGCCTGGTGCTGCAGCTCGTTTAAACGCTAAACTAATACCTAGAGTTGCGGGTGCTGTTGCGGCAGAAGCCCCATTAGAAGCCTTACAGGGCGGTCAAGAACAATACGCTACAAACCAAGCTTTAATTCGTGAAGGCTTTGATATTGACCCTATGCAAGGGGTTTATGGATCTGCCGCTAGAGATGCCGCTATAGGCGCATTAACTGCCGCCCCTATCGGAGCTATCAGCCGAGGTGAAAAAGCGCCTCCTAAGCCCGTTTTAGAGCCTACAAAGGCACAAGAAGCAGAGGAATTAGCCAAGCAATCCGACCCTAACATCTATAACCCAGCAGTCAGGGAAAGTGCCCCTCAAATTGCGGCAATGCTACTGCCCGAAATGAAGCGTTTTGGCTTGGAAAACGTAGGTCTGAAGGTCATGGATTCTATCGAAAACGGTAGAGCCGATGGTATGTGGGCTAATCAGCTAATCCACGTAGCCCTAGACAAGCCTAACCCTATGGGGTCTATGCGCCATGAGTCTATCCATGCGTTAAGAGAATTAGGTGGATTTCAAGACAATGAATGGTCAGCTTTAACCAATAAAGCTAAAAGCGAGTGGCTAGACACTTTTATTAAAAAAACTGGCAAGTACGAAGATTACAAGCAGATCTACCAAAAAGATAACAAGACATTAGCTGGCTTTGACAGCTATATTCAAGAAGAAGCTATTGCCGAAGCATTTAGGTACTTTGACAAGAATGGCGCTCCAGAGGGCATGATTGGTGCTATTTACGAGAAGCTTAAATTAATGTTTGAAGCTATGCGTAATGGCTTTACTGGTGCTGGATTCCAATCCGCAGACAGTATCTTTAGAAGCATTGAGTCAGGCACAAGAGAGCAAGTAGCCCCAGCGGGTGAAGTTCTAAATCCTGCCCGATTCTCCCAGCCTGATACCCGCAGATTGGACATGAATTTCAAAGATGTTACTAAGCGTGTACCAGAATTGACTGAGGCAGCTAAAAAAGTAGAAGCTGGCGAAATGACTGCCGCTCAATACGATAAGCTGGTAAATCGTTACAAACCAGTTACCCCATATGATTTTGTTCCGCAGCCAGCTACAACAGAAGAAGCGGTAAATGCTTTAGATAAAAACAAAAAACTTAACTATGGCAAAGGTAAGGAAATCCCAGCTGGCGAGCAAACAGATCTACGTTTAGATATTCCAGCCTATAGGGATCACGGTGTTTGGATAAACTCTATTCACCGCAATAAACAACCTACAGTATACGATTCGGTATCTTCTGTAAAAAATGCACAGATGATATTGCCAGAGGATAAAAGTTTAAAAGTTGCTACTAATGAAGCAACCAAATCTCCGTTTGGAGTAATTCGGGGAACATGGAACCCGCTTAATGAAAAACAAGCTATTGCACAAGCAAAGAAAGCTTTAAACGATCCAGCGTGGACGCAAGTAGGTATGGATCCAGAGCGTCATAGCTATTTCTATGACCGCAAGACAACCCAACCAATTCTGTCTGCTGATGAAGTCATTCAGATTGGTCCGCTCGTGCTGGCTAAAAACGCAAAGTTTGGCTCAAAGAAAGACTTTAAGTACTCAGTAGACACAAATAAAAAACCAGAAAAAGAAGTAAAAGCTAGAACAATGCAGGACTTGAACGAAGCAATTCCCGCAAAAGATCGAGTTGTTTCTAAAGATCCTACTAAGCTAATTGACGGCAACTCATTCTTAGAAGCTGATTTAAATGAAACTGGCGCTGGCTTCTTGCCATTTGAAGAAATGGGAGAGACTGAAACAAATAGAGCTATTTTGGAAATGTGGAATCAATCCATTGAAGAGTCTGGTGGAGATTTTGTAAGGGATATTGTTAAAGATTTAAACGCAACGCCTCCAACAGCAGAATTTTTAAATGATGCGTTTTCATTGCCAAATTCAGCACGGTATTGGTATGAGTTATCAGCACAAAAAGTTAACAGTCTACCGCTGCCCAGTCAATTTAAAGATTTATTAATAAACCTTATTTCTGCAACTAGCGGTCAAACTAAGCCGCTAGATAACATGAAACGTGCAATTAGCATTTTGTCAGAGGTTATTCAAAACAAACCAGTAGAAACAGATTTAATTAGTCCTAAAACTGTAGAAAATGCTATTCGCAATCCCGACCTAGAAACACTTAAGTTTGGTAACTTTGCTGGAACTATGAAGTATGTTGCTGGCATGACAAACAAAGCACCAACCACTACTAATGATTTGCAAGTAGCTGACATCTTTAACATGGACGCAAATGCTTTTGGTACAAATCCAGTTTTATATGAAGTTGTTTCTCGTTTTTACAATAAAGTTAGAGATTTACAAAATAGCTTTATCCCAGAGGAAATGCAACCTTATGAGTCTTGGCAGATTCAAGCTTTAACGTGGGTTGAAAACCGTGGCGATCAAACAAGTTATCAAGAAAAAACAAATGATGACTATGCTCAAGCTATTGACAGAATTACTAAACAGTTAGCCGATGCTGATATACCTTTAGTTAATGAAAAAATTGGTTTATCAACATTAAAAAATCCAAACTTAACTAGAGTTCTTAGACCAACCGTTGCGTTATTCCAAGAGTCGTATAAAGCTACCATTGAATCCAATACCCTTCTTAATAAAGAAGGTAAGGAAGCTAATGATGAATACGAGTTAATTAAAGACTTAGATTCACCTTGGGCAAAAAAACTTGTAACCAAGTTTGAACGCATTCAAAGAGAAGCGTTTGAAAAAATTGCTTCTGACAAAATTGTTAATCAACTGATTAAGGCAATTGTTGGTCGTGCAGCTAACGTAAGCCGCATTGATTCTTCTTCAAATGGTACATATGAGGGTAAAGTTAGCCCCAATATGCGGATTCCAATGTTTTATAAAGGTTCACAAAACATTGCTTTTAAGTTGGACAAATCAGAAATAAACGTTTTATTGGCAATTCTTGGAAAAGAATTAGATCAAGCTGCAATGGCGGCATCACTGTTTACTCCTGTTGATGGCAATGGAGATACCTTCCGTATATTGATACCTAATAAAACAGTTTCAGAAGACGAAATTTCTGCATTTGACAAAGCGGTTGGTTATCCTATTAATTTCTACCAAGCACCTAATGGCGGTGTTTTAGAGATTAATGTTGGTGGATATGAAACAAAACCAACCATAGATCAAGTACAAAATGCTATTATGAACGTGTTTGGTAATGTAAAAGCCAAATACATTGAATCGGGTTACGATTCTACATATATTACAAAAGATAAAGTTGATTACGCACAATCATATGAGGAGATTATCAATGAGTTTAGAGAAAGTAAGCTTGGAGGAAGCGATAAAGCTAGGCTTCGGACAGCCTTCGATAGTATTGTCGAGCAGGAAACCAGCAGACTCAAGAGCATTGCCGAAAGAAGAAACAAAAGATTTGAAGAGTTTACTGAGGAATCCAGAAAACGAAGAGCAAAAGAAGAAAAGCAACAAGTAAAAGGTAAGCTTTCTCTTGTTGCACCAGACACTAAAGAGTTTAAACAATGGTTTGGCAACAGCAAAGTCGTCAACTCTGATGGCAGCCCTAAAGTTTATTATCACGGCACTGCACAAGACATTACAGAGTTCAAGCCTAAGCAAGCTGGCGCTATATTCTTAACAGACAATCCAAAGTTTGCTGGTAGCTTTTCTGATTTAAGCAAAAACTATATGGAGCGAGATGCGTTTGAGTCCGCAACTCCAGAAGAGCAAATCCAGCAATTACAGGACGTAAGAAGGTTATTAGAAGAAGACGGCAGAGACACCGACTCTATAGCAAAGGATATTAGAAAGCTTAAAAAAGGTGAGAAGCTATCAAAAGATTTTTACTACGATGGCGGGTATTCTGACTTACTAGATTATGTCAATAGAGATACATCTGGAGCGCAAAATATTCTGCCTGTTTTTGTAAAGGCAGATAATCCTTTTGACTATCAGGTCTCTAGTAATGTAGATACTCTTTTAAATAGCGCAACAAAAGAAGAGATGCAGAAAATGCTACAAGGTTCTTCTTTTGATCCAAATAGATTAAAAAGAATGATTGGCTCTGGCTCATGGACAATGATTGAGTCTCCAGAGTTTCAATCTGCAATTAAACGTGCTGGATTTGATGGATTTTATGTAAGCGAAGGCGGTAACAAAAACCTTGCGGTTTATGATTCCAGCCAAATTAAGTCGTTTAGCAACCAAGCGCCAACAGAATCCAAAGACATCCGTTTCTCCCTTGCTTTAAACAGTTTAGAGCCTGATACATTCCTTACGTCTGATAAGAACCCTAATGCTCTAGGTAACCTAGGGTTTATGCCAGTAAATTCTCCATTCCCTAAAAATAGACCTATTCGTCTACCAGTTGGAATTCAAAAAGATTACATTCCAAAAGGTAATGGCAAACCAATTAAGGCATATGGAGCTAGACACATTTTGACTAGGGCTTTAACGGATGTTGGTCATAGACCAGAAGAAGTTACCAAAGAGGCTTTGGAAGACACTATTCTGCATATTGAAAACCTTTCCAAGCGTTTTAATCGTGTTTATGAGGATCGAGGATCATTCGTTCTTTATGATTCACAGAGTGATGACTTAATGATTGTTTCCCCAATTACTGACAAAGTTAACGGTGATTACTACGGTGTCACCACCATGTACAGTAATCCAGACGCACCACGCAAATATGGCAATCCTAAATGGACGGGCAAAAACATCCAGCCACCAGTAGTAGAAACAGGCTTGAAGGCTAAAGGCATTTCTGTACGTGCCAACGAAGAGGGTGACATTGTTCCCTCTACCGTACCAACAGCCCGCAAAGAATTTAAAACAATCTCCCCAAGTCAAATTGAGGAAATAGCTGAAGGTCAAACACGCAAAACTGGCACTCTAGGTGTTAAGAAGAAGCTATCCGTAGCAACTAACGCTCCTCCACAAGGCACGTTTACTACTCTTGTACCAAATGAAACTGCTGGCAAGCGTTTAACTGACACCATTACTAATGTAATGAAGTTCTTTAAAGATCCAGAAGAGCGCATAAAAACTCGTATAGCGTTTATTGATCCTAATTCGGGACTAGCAAGAAGCTTAAAAGATACTCCAATCTACGATGCTAATGGTGTTCTACGTGCTGATTTGTTGGCTAGAGGTAAAGCTCAGACCATCAACATCATTCGCAATGGTTTGCAAACGGGAATTCCCATCATTAATTCTGATGGAACTGTCATCATTCAAAGAGATGACGTAAACAACCTAGCCAACAGCCAGGCAATAGCAGATCGTTTAAACGACAACCAGTATGTCAAAGACTCTGGTTTAAGCGGTAGAGGCTATGTGGCTGAAGTGGCTCGTGCCCTTCGTGGTAAAGAAATCATGGCAGAAGATGCCGCATTCAACAAAACACAGAAGAATGTTAAGAATCACGTAAACAGAGAAAAGCAGATCAAGCCTGAGCAGATTGCGTGGGCAGAGCAACAACTCAAAAACGTACCTGAGTTAGAGCAGATCTTTGATATTTGGAAGAACGTCAATACTGGCTTGTTAAATCTATGGGAAGAAGTAGGTCTTTTAGACAAGAAACAAGCTGATGAGTACCGCTCTAAGAAGTACTACGTATCTTTAGCGGCTTCTAACGCAGACTTAGAAGAGATGATGGAAAACCAATTAGGCTATACTGCCGCTGGTTTGAAGTCCACTCCCAAGATCCATAAGCTCAAAGGCTCTTCTGATTTAGAGCGCAACATTTGGGAAAACATCGATAAGCAGTATGCATCTATGTTAGCGGGCGCTTATCAGAATCAAGTGCGTAAGCTTGCGGTAGAACAATTAATTGGTGCTGATGCGGCTAGTATTCCTTCAAGAATGAAGAACGGCAAATTAGTTGGAGCACCTTTAACTGAAGGCATCAACCTCCGTTACAAAGACCCAACCAACCCATTGGCAGATAACAAGGGTGTGGTTCATGTCATAGTGGATAACCCTGTAGACCTAGCCGCATTTGAGACACACCATTATGAGTTAAGCCCATTGCTTAAGTTCTTTGGCGGGGCTACTAACATCCTCCGTGCGGGTGCTTTGATTAACCCAATGTTCTGGATACGTCAGCTTATTCGTGATCCAATCCATGCGGCTTTGGTGGCTAATAGCGGTATTACAACCCCATTCCACTCTGCTAAAGAGTTTATCAATGTGCTTGCAAATAACTCGCCAGAGGCTCGTATCTTGGCTGAACGTGGAGTTATCGGACAATACGATAGCACCCTAGACTTACATTCATATCTTGAGCAAACTGGTAAAGAACAATTGCCTAAAGGCAATTTAAACAAGCTCTTCCATAAGTTAATGCAAATCCACGAAGCATCTGATGCATCTACTCGTATCGCTATCTTCAAGAAAGAAAAAGAAGCTGGTTTAAACAAAGGAATGACCGAGGAACAGGCTGTTAACTTTGCGGTTATGAAGGCACGTGAGTCAATTAACTTTATGATTCATGGCAACTCAAAGAGTTTAAACGCTATGCGCCAGATGATTCCGTTCCTGTCTGCGTCTATAACTTCTTTGGATACTGTATACCGTGCAGCTACAGGTTACAACTTGCCACCAGCAGAAAAAGCTGCGGCACAGAAGCTGTTTAAACAACGTGCTGCGTTAATGCTCGGCAGCAGCATTGCCTACGCTATGTTGATGCAAGACGATGACGAGTACAAGAAGCTACCTGACTATATTAAAGACAATAACTGGCTGATCAAGAACCCGCTAGGCGAAGGATTTATTAAAGTAGCAGTTCCTTACGAGGTTGGATTCCTGTTTAAGACTTTGCCAGAGGTGGCTATACGTGGTTTGTATGGCAATTCAACAGGCAAAGAGATGCTCAAGTCTTACAAAGATGGCTTCTTGCATAACTTACCTACTGGTGGAGTGCCTGTACCGCAAGCCGTTAAGCCCGCCTTGGAAGTCATTACTAACTACTCATTCTTTACTGGTAATCCAATTGAAAGTATTGGCGAAAGCAGACTACCAATTGAGATGCGTGGTAGAAACGCAAGCGAAACTGCCAAGTTCCTCAGTCAGTCTGGTTTAGGTGTAATAGGTCTATCTCCCGCTAAGATTGATGCTCTGATGCAAGGCTACCTTGCAGAGGCTGGTACATTTACATTTACCTTGGCTGATCAGCTTGTGACTACAGTACAAGGCAAAGAGCCTACCTCTAAGAATTTGGCTAAACAACCATTCTTCAAGGCATTCTTAACCGACCCTAACTCTAATAAAGCCGTTGCCGATTTCTATCAAATAGAGCAGACCGCCAACAGGGTGGCGCAAGAGTTCAGCACAATGAAGAGTACTGGATTAGGCAAAGAAGCAGTAGAAATAATAGAAGATGAAGACAAACGTAGGCTGATGGCATCTGCTCCCGCTTTACGCAGAGTAGCTACATCCATGACCGCTATTCGTAAGGCAATTGAAGCCACTAATAATAACCAAAATATCCCGCCTGATGAGCGTAGGGAAATGGTTAATAAATTGACCGCCCAATACAATCGAGTAGCAGAGCAAGGTGTCAAGTTAGCAAATACCCTAGGTATTCGATAAATGATTCGCATTTGTCACAATATAGATATATGATGTACGTGATTTATTGTTTTAATTCAATAATTTACGGAGGCTTCTTGTGACAAAATATTATCTTACGGACGACCAGTTTATAGAGTCGTGGTTAAAAATAGGTAGTCCGCAAAGATTTGCGGCAGAACATCGAATGGATGTCCGTTCTGTATATAACAGAAGGCGGTCTATTGAAAATAGATTAAAGATTGAGCTACCGACCCTAGACGATAATAGGGTTTCCCCGCTTAAAAAATTAGAACAAGTCATAGGCAACGCTAGACGTGGCATAGAGATGGAAAAAGGCAGAGTTGTCGTGTTCTCAGACGCTCATTTTTGGCCCGACCAATACACTACCGCCTACAAAGCCTTGCTAATGATTATTAAAGAGTTCCGCCCTAAAGTGGTAATTGCTAACGGAGATATTTTTGACGGCAGTCAAAACAGTAGGCATCCAAGGATTGGCTGGACACACAGTCCCACAGTCAAAGAGGAGCTAGAAGCCTGTCAAGACTTCATGGAGAACATCCAAAAAGCCTCTATAGGCGCTGAACTCATATGGACGATGGGTAACCATGATGCCCGCTTCGAGACGTTCCTAGCCGCCCAAGCACCACAGTATGAAGGTGTATCAGGGTTTACCCTTAAAGACCATTTCCCGCATTGGAAACCATGCTGGTCATACTGGATAAACGAGGATACGTGTATCAAGCATCGCTGGAAAGGCGGTTGGTCTGCTGGTCGTTCAAACAGTTTAAACAGCGGGGTCAATATAGTAACTGGGCACACGCACCAGCTCACCGTACATCCGCTGAGTGACTATAATGGAACGAGATATGGCATTCAGACAGGTACATTGGCTGACCCAAATGCGGAACAATTCATCCATTACACGGAAGACGGACCAAAAGATTGGCGCTCAGGCTTTGCCTTGCTATCGTTTGAACGGGGTAGACTAATGCTTCCAGAGCTAATACAAGTCTGCGGTGAAGATGAATTTGAATTCCGTGGCTGCATCAACAAGGTTTAAACATGAAGCTTACCTCGTCAATACTTCGCAATCTCTATTCAGCGATCTACTGCATGAAGCCGTTTGATCGTTGGGATATGCCTTTGCCTGAGCAAATTAGCTTTATAGTTGACCAAGACCCAGAGGTAATGGGCACTTATCTATATGACGATGGGGAGCAGTTTGAACACGTCATCACCATTTCAACCAAAAAGTGTGGTCATTTAGCAACAGTTATTAGGGTGCTATGCCATGAATGCGTGCATATGAGTCGTTGGAAGACCAATAAATGGTCACATCACGATGCAGAGTTCCGTAGGCGCACCAAGGTCATTTCAGACGAGCTAGGCTTCGATCCGCTAGAGCTTTAAGGTATATATTAAATATATACGTTTGTACCTAAAAGTGTTCATTGCGTATACATATTGCTATCCATATGTATAAAAAAACGCAAAAAGTATACATATCCCGTTCGGGAATATTTACCTAAAAATGTAGCATATATTACACATTCTTCCCGTTCGGGAAATAAAAAAAGGTTGCAAAAAGCAACCTTTTGGTACTAATTGGGGAGTCATACCCCCCGTTAAATCACTTCTTTTTTGGCTTGTACAAGTCTTCAAAAGTAGATGTTACCGCTTTAAGCCAAAACTCATAGGCTTGTTTAGTGCGGTCTAATAACTGCTCATACTGCTTTTGTTGCTCTTCAAATGTAAACATGGTTTTCTCCATAAATTATGTTGCGATGCACCAATTATACAACAACTTATATATTTCGGTGGTAGATGTCGTTGGGATTATCCAACATTGCTTTAATAAGACTTTCTATATTAAAGAAGTATTGAATAACCCTCATGCCGTCATGCGTGTATATAGTAAAGCTCATTTGGTAGCAATCAGATAAGCGCCATAGTTGGCAAAACAGTACCCAGAGTACATACAAGCAAGCCCCATATTGCCCTTAAACGCTTGTTCTATGGCTATGTAAGCATAGATTAGCCCTGTAACTATGATGAGCCAGCTACTCACTTTCTACACTTCTTCTGCACGTTTATAGGGTCTTGTTTAGTAACTTCAGAGCAAGCGTAAACAGGCTCTCTCAGAGCCATTTCCATTGCAACAGACATTAGGTTAAAGAAACCAATGAGGAATAGGGTAAACCCTACTACACCAAAGAACTTCATTTCTCTTGTGTCTTTCTTAGATTAACATCTACCATCTGGGTCTTCTTCTTTCCGCTTCTTTTTCGCCAAAGGCTTTTCGTTGGCAATTGCTCTAGCCCGCTTAATAATAGATGCGCTGTCCTCATCGGGTCTAACTTTGTACTCATCAATTGCTTTGGTAAGCATAGCAATGATTCCCCATTGGACAAGGACTTCAAGTCCTTCTTTGTCAAAGTTAACCTCAGCGTTGGCTGAACCATCTTTATTTTCCTTAATAATTTTTACTGAAATTTCCATGCTATTCTCCAAAAGTTAATATTGGTTTATCTAAAGCCTCTAATGACCACGTTAAATACCGCCTAATCTCTTCTATATTTTCTCCACCAGACGTGGCTCTTGTATGACCTAGCGGTTTCCCTAGGTTATCGTAGAAAACCTCTCTGATCTCAAGATATAGATCGTCTGCGCATTCCTCCGCCACCATCTCAACTAGTCGTAGATTCCACGTCATGATTTTGCACCTTTCCATAGACTTGTAAAGTAACTTTCAAAATATATTGTATGTCGTTTAAACTCAGCTGCCCAAGCAGTTGAAGAATCTTCATTACCGCAATGTCGTTATCTAGGGGTTGCGGTTTTACTATCGTTTCAATCATTTCTCTTGTGCCTTTCTTAGTTGCTCATCAATGTATCTATCCAAGTTATCTTCGCTTGGTATTCCCTCGGCTAAATACGTTTCACGACCATTTGCAAATTCTTTTCTTAGCCATTGATAACGGATTACATCTGTTAGTTGATTTGTTTCTTTTCCTGCATCAAACCCATATTGCCAACCCATTTCAATCAATAGCAACTCATCTTCTGTATATGCTTTAGTGCGTGGTTCGCCATCTTCTAACCATTGACCAGCTTTCCATTCTTCAAATGTTTTGTATATCATTTCTCTTGTGCCTTTCTTAGTCTTTAAATATATCTTCTGCTGATATACCACGCTCTTCCAGTATCATTCGCATCTTTTCTAATGCCCGCTTTTCAATATTGCTAACAGTATTCTTGCCAAGAAACATTGTTTCTGCCACTTGTTTTTGACTCATTTCATACTGCTCTTTTGGATAATTCATTTTTCTTTTGCCTTTCTATCGTTCCCAAAAATAATTTTTTCAAACTTTTTCATATCATCCATGACTTGTTTATTAGTTTTGCCTGATTTAAGAGCAATCCATCTAATGTTTTTCTTTAATTCTTGTTTGATATTCATCATCTTTCCTTATAAATTTGGTGGAGGGAACTTGGCTGATACCATTTCCAAGAGTTCCTCTTCTGTCGTTTTAAAGGTTCGCTCAAACAACTTTCGACCCAATCCGTGAATACTGGAATTTCCCCGATGATGCTCGGTGCAGAGCGGGATAACAGGAGACTTGCTTCGTATGCCACCTCTCCTAATGTGATGGATTTCCGCTGGAGTCCCCTCGTAGCCAAGCGTGTAGCAGAGCGCACACCCGAATTCTGCAAGTTTTCTAAAGTGATCTTTTTCATCTTTGGTCGTCATGTTTAAACGTTACTTAATGCGTTTAGCTATCTCACGCTGGACATACCAAACCGCCTTGCGTAAGTCTTCTACCGCATTATCTTTCTCGTCTGCCCGCCATATGTATTTCATAGCGTTACCAAGATTGAACCCCATGTGTTCAGTAATCTGAATGCACTCTACCCCCGATGGGTGGGTGGTGTAGTGCCTAGGGTGGTTTACAGGGTCGTGTTTGGCTTTCATTTCAGTAACAGTATCGTCACTATGTTGCATCCAACCGCCAAAAGGTATCGGTTCTCTTTCCATTTAATCCTCGCAATAAATAATAAATAAAACATAAAGAAAAAAACAAGTTATGACAAACCCTATAAGGGCAAAAGTGGTTACTAATACAGTAATCATTTGTTCACCAATAAAATAATGAGCAATATAGAAACAAGCAACGCTTTATAAGCAATCCAAGTCCAATACTGTCGTTTAAGCATGGCGGGATCACCAATAAGATAAGTCTGTAGCCTTAACATATCGCTATCTTCCTCCACATACTTGGGCGGTTGATAATACTTCCCTATCTGAATACCAGTAGTAGTCATATAGGGGGTTTGACTGGGGCTAGACTTAAGCAATTCTTTTTTAGAAACTCGCTTTGAAACGCTTCGGAACATATCCCGTAGAGTCTCTGCGTTTAAACGGTCATCAGTTGTAAATGTTGTCATGCTTTCTCCTTAAAGGATCTGTCATCAAAAAATACATATTTAAATTTATCGGTTGGAACATCATAAAAGTACTCTCCCTCAGCAATCGCAGTATTTCTTACCTCAATCTGCTCATGCTTAAGAATCTCATCTGTGTTTATCCATAGTCCATGTTTAAAGTCTCCGCTTACAACAAAGTAAATGGTAGGCAAATCATTGTTAAATAACTTGGCTTTCCTAGATGGAATATGAATTGTTGAATACATAATAGGAAAACCACAAAACCATTGCCGTACCTCTATCTCTATATAGCCAACATTAATTCCATCCCTACTACAAACCAAATCTACTTTGTACTTTTCAAAGTCATCTGCCTTGACGTTCCAATGAGATTCAACCCACCCCTTTACCACCATTCTTGATGGTGGATCACAGGCATCGTGAACCTCTTGGTCAAATGGTTTGTATGCGCCAATCATTTTAAGTATCGTCTAGTCCAAAGAAACTCTTCTTTTTCTTTTGCGCCCGCATCAATTAACTGTTGCTCTTGATACTTCCTACTGGTAAGACCAACGTATATGCCCTTATCTATATAACTTGGGACGTACAATAGATCTCGCAAAACATAACACTTGTGTGGTGTTTTTGGACAAAATTCTTCATATAAATTCATAATAAATAGTACCCCGCCATAAATGTATTAACAAGAATCTTAAAGGTAATACCTATTAAGAATAGCCCAACAAAAAACGTAAGGATTAGTCCAAACCACAAAATAATGGTGCAAGCTAAATCCCAAATAGACTGCAAAAATATATTCATACTAGCTCCAATGATGGTTGTTTAAGTCTTTCTTTTTGTAATGCTTCATACTCAGGGTTCAATTCGCTGCCAAGATACAGCCTGTTTAAACGTTGTGCTACGGCAGCCGTAGTTCCTGAACCCATAAATGGATCTAGCACAATGTCTCCTACTTTGGTACTTGCAAGAATGCAAGGCTCAATTAATTCGGGCGGGTATACGGCAAAGTGCGCACCCTTGAATGGCTTGGTAGTAACAGTCCATACAGACCGCTTATTAGCCATCTCGTAGCTCTTCTCTAGTCCAGAATGGGGACTAAGCCCTGATCCCTCGTTGTGGTACTTGCCATCACTCCTATCCCTTGTACCCCAATCTTCTTTAACAGGCTCTTTAATAGCCTCGTTGTCAAAGTAATATTTGGAGTTCTTGGTGAGTAGAAAGATGTATTCGTGGCTCTTGGTGCAACGATCCCGCACAGACTCAGGCATGGGGTTAGGCTTGCTCCAAATGATGTCCTGACGTAGATACCACCCATCCGCTTGCAAGGCAAAGGCAACCCGCCAAGGGATTCCTATAAGGTCTTTTTCTTTAAGCCCTTCCTGTTTATTCCCTCGTCTAGCACACACTTGCGGTAGGTCTTGTAAATTATTAGAAACAGTTTGCTTAACCAAAGCCTGACCCTTGCCACCCCTATAGTTATAGTAGCTATCACCAAGATTTAACCAAACTGTTCCGTCATCCGCCAGAATGTCTTTAACTCGTTTAAACACATTAACTATAGCCGCCACGTATTCATCGACTGTTTGCTCAAGACCAATCTGACCATCGACTCCATAGTCTCGTAACCCAAAGTAGGGGGGAGAAGTGACACAAGTTTGTACTGTAATGCCTTGCTTGTGCCAATCCTCCATGATGGTACGGCAGTCTCCGAACTCGATGCGGTTCATCTTCCGTAGCCTACTCTGTTGCCATTGTTGTCGTAGATGTTGCGAGTGCCCTGACTATTCTGCACTTCATAGCCAATGCGGTTGCCTTGGTTGTTGTAGATGCCGTTCTTGGAATCCATGTTGTAAGGACTATTCTCCCAGTTATATTGACTGTTCTTATAGTTGTACTGACTGTTGTCGTAGTTATAAGGACTGTTTTTATAATTGAGTGGATTGTTCTCCCAACTGGTCTGAGCGCAAACCTGAGTAGACATAAGCAACATAAAGGTAATAATTGATATAGACACTAGTAAGCCCGCAACTACACCCATGATCCAATCTTTCATTTTGTATTCCTTTTCTTTTTGATTGCAACAATTCCTTGAGGCTCTTCCTTGATCCTACGTGCCTCTAGCATTTCATCTGCCATCCTGTATGCAGTTTTTGCTACGGAATAGTCGTTAAGCCCGCTAGATAACATTCCATTCATTGCAAACATAGCAAAACAGTCCCGCAAGTCTTGTTCATTCATCTTTATGCTCTCTTAAGAACTTCTCGATGTCATCGCTAACAACTTTGGCAAACGTCTTGCCCGATGGAAACATCATGGTTGCACCCTCACAGGAATTAGTAATACGGATAGCCTCGTTTAAACCTTGGTTAAACCCTTTGTTAAACGGGTCATTTCCTCCAGCCATCCGCATTTTGAATGCTTCCCTTGCCAATTGACCCACGCTAATATCCGATTTTTCTGCAAACTTTGTAATGCGTTCTTTTTCGGATTGCTCAAGGTAAATTGTTATGGAATTGCGCTCGTTAAAAAGGCTCTTCTTCGATCCATTGCTCATAATCATTTACCATTTCGTCAAATTTTTGTTGTGCATCTTTATTGCCGTTGAGTTCGGTTCGTGAATTGATACCGCAGATTCTATGAATAGCATCTACCGCATCGTCTTCACTACTAACTGTGAGTTCGTTTTCTTTCTTAAGCCACAACTGGAATTGTTGAGACCGACACAGGATGCCCGCTTTCTTAACACGATTGTCGTAGTGCTTGGCAGTCTCGTTGTCTTCGATACGTGCCATAGCCACACCATATCGTGCCCCAACAAAATCCCGCATTAATTCATCGGGGATCTCGTCAGGGTGGATATTAAGTGTCAGTACGAAACCAGTCTTGTCTTGTTTAAGGGCAATCTTGACTGCTTCAAACTGAAGTGCGTTCATTTGCTTTCCTATATTGTTCTTCCAAGCGGATTTCTAAGTAATTAATAATGGTAGACAAACCCACAATATCAACTTTAGATTGCTCTAGTTCCGCTTGAACACCTTGCAGTTCAACTAAACGCTCACATACACGCTCATAATTAGCGTATGTTTTCTCGTAGGCATCTACCCAACTAAATGCACCAAGCGGGATAGCCTTTGG
>Ga0315905_10003008_pt1 | contig 17541 bp, 15 predicted proteins | sample LakEriMetagenome_5_FD_203522 | JGI IMG/M metagenome (GOLD analysis project Ga0315905, IMG submission 203522) | Freshwater fungal communities from buoy surface, Lake Erie, Ohio, United States - Buoy 4 MA121 | ecosystem: Environmental > Aquatic > Freshwater > Lake | place: USA: Lake Erie, Ohio... | reverse complement strand
CACCTGTGGCGATGATCAGCGCATCGCAGGTGTATTGGCCTGCATCGCCAATAATACGGATGGGTTTCTCCGCAAGCTTGGCGGTATGAATGTGATCGAAGATCATCTGGGTCTTAAAGTGCTCGGCGTGGGCCAAGAACCGCTGCATGAGTTCAGGGCCTTGAACGCCATCGGGCTCGGCCGGCCAGTTCTCAACATCGGTGGTGGTCATGAGTTGGCCACCCTGCGCCAACCCAGTAATCAACACGGGGTTAAGGTTTGCCCGTGCTGCATAAATAGCCGCGGTATAGCCGGCAGGCCCAGAGCCTAGAATGATCAATCGGTGGTGCTGGGTTGGGGATGCTGTCATTGGGCAGGCCTTTATAAAAAATAAGGGTGAATCGGTGTTGAAATAGGCGCTATCGAGGCCTCGCGGGCGAGAATTGTCGCGACACGGCACAATTATAGAAATTCACAGGGGCTTGCGCCGGTTTTGGCCCAGAAAAGGAGTTCATGGCTAGTCGTAGTGCTCGATCAACAACACGCTCTGCGGGCAGGGTTACCCGCCGCGGGTCCGCACGGTCCTCGGCCATCGGCGCGGGGCCTGAGGGCGATGAGCCCAGGCCAATATCGGGCTTTGCGGCCGAATTGCGATGGCTGGCATGTGCAGCGGCTTGCATCTGGACCTTTCTGTCGCTGATTTCTTGGTCTGCCCAAGACGCGGGTTGGTTTCAGCAGGGCTCACAGGCCGCACCCTCGAATCTTCTAGGCCGCTTTGGCGCCTGGACATCAGATTCCCTATTGTTTGGTTTCGGATTCTCATCAGGATGGCTCGTGGTGCTCATGGGCACTCTCGCATTCTCTGGGTGGCGTTATGCACGTGAGTTGCGGGAACAACAGCGGCTCGGATTGGGAGCGACGACTGGCATTGGGGCAGATTCCCGGCTCATGACCGGGTTGCAGTGGTTGGGCTTTGTCATTTTGGTAATCGGGAGTTGCGCCCTCGAGGCGCAGCGCGTGAGCCTTGGGTCGAGCCCCATTGCCTTTATGCCGGGCGGTGTGTTGGGCAGTGTTGTGGGCAGCTTTGGCGATTGGGCCCTTGGGGCAATTGGGCTTACCCTCTTTGCCTTGGTCTGTATTATCTTTGGCCTTGCTTTGTTTTTAAGGTTCTCGTGGATCGATGTCTCAGAGCGGGTTGGCCGTGCTGCAGAGATGCTGGTGGTGGCCTTGCGCGAGAAGCTCCAGGATCGCGAGGATCGTAAACTCGGCGAGTCTGCCGCCACTGAGCGTGCGGATGCACTCGAGGAGAAGCGTCGCCAGCGAGAAGTCGAGCATGGCCTTGAGATTAAGCCCGTCGCTGTGGCTGAGCCCTCTAAAAAAGTAATTGAGGCAAAGCAGCGCGAGAAACAGCGACCCTTATTTACTGAGATCTCCGCTATTGGCGGGCTGCCGCCATTGTCTTTACTTGATGATGTGGTCGCTCAGATGGAGACAGTCGCCCCCGAGACTCTGGAATTTACATCACGGTTAATTGAAGGCCGCTTGGCAGATTTTGGTGTGCAGGTAAAAGTGGTGAGTGCACAGCCAGGCCCCGTGATTACCCGCTACGAGATCGATCCCGCCCTCGGCGTGAAAGGTTCGCAGATTGTGAATCTTGGAAAAGACCTTGCGCGGGCACTCTCCTTAGTCTCCGTGCGCGTAGTGGAGACTATTCCCGGCAAAAGCCTTATGGGTTTAGAGCTTCCCAACCCGAAGCGTCAGATGGTTCGTTTATCGGAGATCCTTGGCTCGACAATCTTCCAAGAGCACGGCGCCGTATTGCCGCTTGCGCTTGGTAAGGACATTGCGGGTGCACCCATGGTGGTCGATCTCGCGAGAATGCCGCACTTATTAGTGGCTGGTACAACAGGGTCAGGCAAATCGGTGGGCGTTAATGCGATGCTTCTGTCCTTACTTTATCGAGCAACACCTGCCCAGGTTCGATTAATCATGATCGATCCAAAGATGTTGGAGCTTTCAATCTATGAGGGCATTCCCCATCTTCTGACGCCGGTCGTCACCGATATGAAGCTTGCAGCGAATGCGCTGCACTGGTGTGTTGGTGAAATGGAGCGACGCTACCGCACCATGAGTAAGCTCAATACCCGAAACCTCGCGGGCTTTAATCAGAAAGTCGAAGAGGCTATTAAAAAAGGTAGCCCAATTCGCGACCCACTTGCCAACCCAGAAGATCCCGAGGCGCCAACACTTGTAGCGCTGCCACAGATCGTTGTAGTGATCGATGAGTTGGCTGATCTTATGATGGTAGCCGGCAAAAAGATTGAAGAGCTGATTGCTCGTCTCGCACAAAAGGCACGTGCCGCCGGTATTCATTTAATTCTGGCTACTCAGCGGCCATCGGTCGATGTAATTACCGGATTAATCAAAGCAAATATTCCAGCTCGAATTTCATTTCAGGTCTCCAGCAAGATCGATTCCCGTACGGTGCTTGATCAGATGGGAGCCGAGGCCCTGTTGGGCCAAGGCGATATGCTGTTCTTGGCGGCCGGTACGGGCCTGCCGATACGAGTGCATGGCGCGTTTGTTGCCGACGATGAAGTGATGCGGGTTGTGAATTACATCAAGCAGACGGGCGAGGCCCAATACGATGAATCCATTCTCGATGGCGCCGACCAGAGCACTGGCGGCACGTTTACCGCAGGCCTTGGCACAGAGGGTGGTGGCGGAGAGTCTGATCCGCTCTACGACGAGGCCGTGGCGATTGTGTTGAAACACCGTCGTGCATCAATCTCGCTGGTTCAGCGTCATCTCCGCATTGGCTATAACCGCGCTGCGAGACTGCTTGAATCAATGGAGCAGGCTGGGGTGGTGTCGCCTATGCAGAGTAACGGCAACCGCGAAATTCTGGCCCCCAATTCATCGGCCTCATGATGAGGCGCATGATCAAGCGTGTTGTGATCATGAGTCGTGGCCCCAGCCATAGCCTGTTAGCCGCGATCTGTTCTTGGGCCCTTGTGGCGACCAGCCCCGCGGGGGCGCAGTCTGCGGTGGTGGATCGGATGATCGAGAGCTTAGCCTCCACCCAGACCTTATCTGCTGATTTTTCACAGACTACGGCGGCGAAGTCGGCACGTCTGCGCTCTGCATCGGGTACGTTTTACATCTCAAAGCCGGGGCTATTGCGCTGGGAGGTGAAAAAGCCTTATCCACAGATTCAGCTACTCAACGATAAGGAGTTTTGGCTGTTTGACGTTGATCTTGCACAGGCCTCAGTGCGGCCAATTCATGCCGCAAACCTCACGGGAATTGCAGCGCTACTTCTCAATACCAATAGCCTCACCCGAGAGCAGCTCCTGACTCGTTACGGGTTTTCAGATCTCGGCGCTCGCGATGGCTTGCAGTGGATTGGTGTCACAGCCAAAACTCCGGAGCCTGGAATAACGAGTCTGGCTGTGGGGGTCGATTCTGAATCGCTCTTACGACGGTTTGAGATCCACGACAATCTCGGCCAGGTTACCCGCATTGAGTTGATTCGTATTTTAAAGAACGTGGCTATCGATCCTAAGCTCTTTCAGTTCACCCCGCCTGCAGGCGTGAGCGTGCTTCGTGCGCCCTGATCTGCCCCTGGCCGAGCAGTTAAGGCCGCAGTCGATTCAACATGTTGTGGGCCAGGCCCATCTGCTCGGTGTCGGCAGACCACTGCAGGCCGCCGTCGCGAGCAGACGGCTGCATTCCATGATTCTCTGGGGTCCTCCCGGCGTTGGCAAGACAACCCTTGCACGGCTATTGGCGCTGGCCTGTGGCGCAGAGTTGATGGCGATCTCTGCAGTCTTGGGTGGTGTGAAAGAGATTCGTGAGGCTGTTGAGTTTGCCCAAAAAGCTAAAGAACTAGAGCGGCCCTGTGTGGTGTTTGTGGATGAAGTTCATCGGTTTAATAAGGCCCAGCAGGATGCATTTCTGCCTCATGTTGAGCAGGGACTCTTTGTATTTATCGGAGCAACCACGGAGAACCCCGGCTTTGAAGTCAATAGCGCATTGCTCTCAAGGGCAAGTGTCTATGTGCTAAAACCCTTGGACGACGCTGCGATGCAAGAGATCATTGAACGCGCGGTAGTACTTTACGGTGCAAGCCCAGCGCTAATCGAGCCAGTGGTCACACAGCGCCTAATAGCCTATGCCGATGGTGATGCCCGCCGCCTACTCGGCGCGCTTGAGTTATGCATTCCAAGGGCGTTGCAGGCGACACAGCCGATCGATGATGCTTTACTCGATCAGATGTTGCCTCAGTTAATGCGGCAGTTTGATAAAGGTGGCGACGCGTTTTACGACCAGATCTCAGCCCTCCATAAATCAGTGCGTGGCAGTGACCCAGATGCGGCCCTGTATTGGTTTGCACGCATGGTCGACGGTGGTTGTGATCCCCGCTATATTGCAAGGCGTGCGATTCGAATGGCGATTGAAGACATTGGATTAGCCGACCCGCGAGCGCTCACCATAGCCTTAGAGGCCGCTCAGACCTATGAGCGGCTTGGTTCTCCCGAGGGAGAGTTGGCAGTTGCGCAGGCCTTGGTGTTTATGGCCTGCGCGGCAAAGTCAAACGCGGTCTATGTGGGCTACAAAGCGGCGCTCGAGTTTGTGCGAGATCGTGGCTCCGTGCCAGTGCCGGACCATCTACGCAACGCACCCACATCGCTTGCAAAGTCTATGGGCCATGGTAAGGCGTATCGCTATAGCCAGGATGAGCCCGATGGGTTTTCAGCAGGTCAGCGCTATTTTCCAGATCAAATCAAGAGCCCGCCAGAGTTTTATAGGCCTGTAGATCGGGGAATGGAAAGTAAAATTTCAGAAAAGCTTGCCGTATTGCGTAGTCGAAACCAGAAATCCTGAGTATTAAACTAAAGAGCCATCATGATTGATCCACAGTTACTAAGAAAAGACCTTGATGCCGTGATCGCGGGACTTGCCCGTCGGCACTACACGTTCGACGGACAGGCCTTTGTTGCCTTGGAAGGCCAGCGCAAGGCTGTACAAGTCGAGACCGAGACTCTTCAGTCTCAGCGTAATGCGTTATCCAAGCAGATTGGTGTCGCCAAGGGCAGGGGTGAGAGCGCAGAGGCCTTGATGGCCCAGGTCAACGAGATCGCCCGCAGACTTGAAGCACAGGCGCAGACACTTGAATCTGTGCAGGCCCGGTTAAACGATTGGCTGCTCACGATTCCAAACATTCCGCATGCATCTGTCCCAACAGGAAAAGATTCAGATCAAAACCAGGAGGTTCGCCGTTGGGGCTCGCCTCGGGATTTTGCATTCGAGGTCAAGGACCATGTCGATGTGGGTGCCGCCTTAGGCCTTGACTTTGAAACAGCAACGAAGATTACGGGGAGCCGGTTTGCGTTAATGCGGGGTGATATTGCACGGCTGCATCGGGCACTTGCGCAATATATGTTGGATACGCATACCACCGCGCATGGGTATCAAGAATGCTATACACCCTATATCGTTAATGCGGAAAGTATGATGGGGACGGGCCAGCTGCCCAAGTTTGCGGACGATTTATTTGCCGCCAAAAAAGGTGGCGCAGAGGGAGCGGGTGAAACTCTCTATTTAATTCCCACCTCTGAAGTGTCATTGACAAATATCGCGCGCGACGTAATTTTTGAGACTTCTCAGATACCACTAAAGCTCACTGCCCATACACCTTGTTTTCGATCTGAAGCGGGCAGTTATGGCCGCGATACCCGAGGCATGATTCGCCAACATCAGTTCGATAAGGTAGAGATGGTTCAGATCGTTGATCCCGATCAGAGTTACGTAGCCCTCGAAGAAATGGTTGGCCATGCGGAGGCGATTTTGCAAGGCCTTGAGTTGCCCTATAGGGTTATGGCGCTATGTACCGGTGATATGGGTTTTGGTGCGGCCAAAACCTACGATCTTGAGGTATGGCTGCCTTCGCAAAACACATTTCGCGAGATCTCCTCGGTGAGCAATTGTGAGGCGTTTCAATCTCGTCGCATGCAGGCCCGAGTACGCAAATTAGGCGAGGGCGGAAAATCCCGACCCGAGCTTGTGCACACCTTAAATGGATCAGGGTTGGCGGTGGGCCGTGCACTGGTGGCAGTTCTTGAGAACAATCAGCAGGCCGACGGCAGCGTCACGGTACCCAAAGCGCTTGCACCTTATATGGCGGGTAAAACCCTACTGATTCCTGCGCGGGTATAATTCGCGGCTTGCTTACGGTTGCCGCGGAGAGGTGGCAGAGTGGTCGAATGTACCTGACTCGAAATCAGGCGTGGGCGCAAGTCCACCGTGGGTTCGAATCCCACCCTCTCCGCCATATCCCACTAGGGTCGCTGCGCTAACTTCACGCGATCTGAGGTTTCAACCACCTTCAACGGTGGGCCGAAGATAATCAAGCAGATTGCAGCTTAAGGGCCTTAACCCGGGATAGGGCTTTCAAAGCCTTCGCTGTGGTGCCTGCCTTAGTGCAGAATTACACTGTTGACGATCTTTCTAGTAGGAGTTCCGGTGAATCTTTACGCAAAATTAATGCAGCGCAAGGCCGATGGTAAGCCGATCCGCGTGGGTCTCATTGGCGCTGGAAAATTCGGCTCAATGTACCTGGCCCAAATTCCGAAAACGCCCGGCCTACATTTGGTCGGTATTGCAGATCTCTCTCCAACTAGCGCGAAAGCAAGTCTTAATCGCGTCGGATGGAGGGTAGAACAGTATTCGGCCAAGTCTATTGACGATGCAATTGCCAAGGGCACCACGAATGTCGGAGACAACTGGCAGGCACTAGTAAGTCATCCCAAGGTGGATATCATTGTAGAGTGCACTGGCCATCCGATAGCTGCGGTCGAGCACTGTCTCTATTCTTTTGAGCAGGGTAAAGATGTGGTGAATGTCACGGTAGAGGCCGATGCATTCTGCGGTCCGCTCCTAGCTAAAAAAGCGGCGCAGGCGGGTGTGGTCTATAGCCTCGCTTATGGTGATCAACCCGCGCTGGTCTGCGATCTCGTAGATTGGGCCCGTGCAGCAGGCTTTAACGTAGTGTCTGCCGGTCGGGGCCACAAATGGCTACCGCACTTTGCGCAATCCACGCCTGAAACAGTCTGGGGCTATTACGGCCTTACGGCTGAGCAGGCCAAGGTCGGTGCGTTGAATCCGAAAATGTTTAATTCATTTCTCGACGGATCAAAACCCGCGATCGAGTGCACTGCAATTTGTAATGCCACGGGGCTAGTCGCACCGCCAGATGGTTTAACGTATCCGCCAGCATCGGTCGATGACATTCCATTTGTCTGCCGCCCGATTTCTGAGGGCGGCGTATTGCATCAAAAGGGTCAGGTGGAGGTGATCTCGTCCCTAGAGAAAGATGGTCGTGCCATTCCCTATGATATTCGTTTCGGGGTGTTTGTCGTCTTTGAAGGGGATACCGAATACATTCGTAACTGCTTTAAGGAATACATGGTCCGGACAGACCCGTCGGGCCGTTACGCCTGTCTTTACAAACGCTGGCATCTAATTGGCTTAGAAGTGGGGATCTCTGTGGCCTCAGTTGCCCTGCGCAGAGAGCCCACGGGTGCCGCTATTGGGTTGAACGCCGACGTCATCGCCACTGCCAAGCGAGATCTGAAGGCTGGAGAAATGCTGGACGGCGAGGGAGGCTACACGGTTTACGGCAAGCTCTTTCAAGCGAAGAAGTCCCTCGAGATTGGTGGGGTGCCCCTAGGCCTCGCGCATAACGTGAAGTTGTTGCGTGACGTTTCAGGAGGGCATCCCCTGACTTGGGACGACGTTCAGATGGAGACCGGGTTGGCTGCCTACCAGGTGCGCAAAGAAATGGAAAGCGTATTCCAGTAACTCGAACGTGCAACAGGCATAAGACTCTAACCTTAACCGTCTAATTAACGCAAGAGACTACAATTCGTGGGCCGTGCTTTAGTAGTGCTCAGATAACGACAATCCCTTTGACCAGTCGTAATGCGCACGCCAGGGTTCTCCGAACTGCATAACAATTTCCTCGAGCTTATTAATGCGTTGGGCGCCAATAGTCTTCAGATTCTTTATAACCTCGGTCTGATCAGGGTAGGGTTCGATGAGGTCGGCCCACAGCGCACGGCCTGCAAGAAAACCTGAGGCGCCTGCGCGGGCCGCAAATGTCATGGCCCGAGTAAATTCGTCAAAGCCTGCTCCAGCTGATAGCAAGACCCAGGGTAGCCCCTGACAGGCTTTGCTAAGCGCATTAAAAGTGAGCTGAACAGAAGCAGCATGCTCTGATTGGGGATCAGGTAGCAGCGGTGCGGGAATCGGGCTTTCTAGTTTTAACAAGTCCACCTGATAGACTGGGTTTGAGAATTCTAAAACACTATTCACAACATGTTCAGCTTGCTTATTTGGATCCTCAAGATAATCTTTGAAGCTTCCAGATGCGGATCCAAAGGGGTAGACGAGGAGTTCGAAAATAAATGCGATGTCATGTTTTGCGCACTCTTCGCCAACACGGCGGACAAACTCGTGCTGGTGGGTCAGGCTATCGGCGGATGCGTCGGGCCGATACCAGGCCAAGAGCTTTACGGCATCAGCGCCCATGCGCCGAATTTTTTCAACCGACCAGTTTGCGATAAGGCGGCTCTTTCGGCCCCTATTGCCCTCCTCAAACCGGTGGTCTTCCAGGGTAATTAAAAGCCCTCTATCGGGCCTTAGGAATTCGGTAGCAGCCGAATAGCCATAGTTCGGGTCGACCAGTAATGCGCCAGCACTTGGAGCCAAGCCCTGGGCGAGCAGCCCCTTAATGGTCGAGATCTCTTGATCAGAAACATCAGTCTCGGCGATGCAGCGTTTGCGGGCGATAAATTTACTGATTGGCGGACGCTGATCAATCGCAGCCATTGTAAAGAACCCCTCTGGGGTCGCAAGACGTCTTAGTCCCCAGCGCTTTCCGGTCTGCTTCATGATGGTCCGATCGTCATTGAGATGTGTTGAGTTGTTCAATCGCGGCCTGTACCTGTCGGGCGTAGGGCGCCCCAAGGCTGCCCAGGCCCTTGTGAACCTTATCGCCAGCAATGGCGTTTGCAAACTCCAACAGACGCCTGGCAGACTGAAGCCCACTTGCGGCAAGGGCAAATGCGAGCGCCCCATGAAATACGTCGCCAGCGCCTGTGGTGTCGACCGCTTCAACGGGCATAGCAGCGATTTGTTGTTGTTCAAGATTGTCTATCCATTGAACGCCCGCTTGACCACGGGTCACTGCGACATGCCGTGCGCCAAGCGACTGAGCAGCCAATAACTGAGCGTTCTCGGAGAGTCCTGGAAACAGATGGGCCAAGCCGTGGGATGAAAATACCGCCCAGTCAACGAGGGGCATGAGACGCGTAATAATCTCGCGCGGTGCGATGTCTGCATCCAGCAGAGAGGGAATGCTGTGCAGGCGGGCCCACTGCAATGCCGCGTAACTGGCCTCGGGCCAGCGAGGATCGACGAGGAGTGCGTTGGCCAGAGGGAGTTGCTCGACATCAATCGGATGGCCACGGTGAAAAGCCTCGGTGGGCGCATGAACGACCTGCCGCTCACCATGCGGGTCGATGTAAATCGACGAGACTGCGGTGTGGCAACCCTCAACGCGTTCAATAAATTGCGAATTGATACCTTCGTTAGCCAAAAAATCGAGAAGCGTATCGGCGGTTGAATCACTGCCAACCCTGCTGACTAGCACAACGCGTGCCCCGAGTCGCGCGGCCGCAATCGCGGCCCCAGCGGCCATTCCCCCAGGGAGCGCTTGAAAACTGCTAGCTCTATATTTTTCTGCCCGCGAGGGTATCTGGTTGACCGTAAAGCGATAGTCTATGACTGCCTGGCCAATGCAGACAATGGTGGGGTTAGGGCAAAACATATGAGAAATTAGTTTGCCATCAGGGGCTTAATTAATTCACCACGTGAGAACTCTGCGAACCGCTGTGGCAGATCATCTAAGCTAAACACCTGATCAACGATTTGTTCATAAAGCGCACGGTGGCGGTGCAGGAGGTCTAAGTTTTTTGGATAATCGGATTTTGGGAAATAAAAAGACCGCATCATTACGAAATCTTTACGGCGTATCGGCTTTGTTTCTTCAATAGTCCACGGCGCATCATTTTCGCCAAGTAACAAGACAATGCCATGGGGTCTGACGATCTGTAATCCACGATTGCGTGCCGAATGGGCGCCGCTGCACTCCAATATCAAAGAAAAACGAGTCTTATCGTCATCCATTGGATGGGCTCTCGCCCCGAATCGCTGGGCGAGCGTAAGCCGGCTTTCATTTGGGTCGCTAACATAGACCTCATGAAATCCGCTGTCTTGTAGCGCGATGATTGCGCCAAGCCCAATTGGTCCTGCCCCCATCACCAATACCGGCCCTTTGGCCACTTGTGGCCCGGCCACCCGAATACCGTGGGCAGCTGTGCCGATGGTATCGAGCAGCAGGGGTGCGAGATCATCGGGAACCCAATCGGGTACCGGTAGCAGGCACTGCTCAGGAACACTTAGCGCCTGTCCATAACCTCCAGGCCGATTCCACCCGATTAGAACTGATTCGGTGTCGCAGAGATGGGTATCCCCCGCAAGGCAGCTATCACACTGGCCGCAATGAACAGGAATGTAGACCAGGCAACGCTGTTGGTGAAGCGCGTGGCCGGGACGATCGACCACGCCAAAAATCTCGTGGCCGGGGATCCAGCTGGCTCCCTTATGCCAGAGCTTGATATCGCTCCCACACAGTGCGGTGCGTTGAACGCGAAGTAAGACTTCGCCGGGGGCTACTGCTGGCTGTGGCCAATCTTCAATCGTGACCTGTCCATTACCCGCAAAGCGTGCACCCCGCATCACCGCTAGGCCGCTTCCGGAATAAGTAGTAACTTGGCAGAGGCAGTTTTACCCAGATGCAGGTCTTGAAATGCGGCTGCACCTTCATCGAGAGACCGCTCTTCAACCCAGCGAAGATCGCCGAAGGCCCCCTCGGCGAGCTTTTGCACGGTAGCCCGCAGATCTGCAGTGGTGTAGGTGTAGGTGCCCAATAGGGTGATTTCGGAAAGGGTGAGCTTTCGCATATCAATCTCACTATCCCAATCCTGCAGACCAATATGCATGATCACACCGCCCGGCTTAATCGCTTGGAAGGACGTTTTGCGCGTAACTTTAGAGCCCACTGCATCAATGACGTAATCGTAGTGACTCTCGTTGATTGAGGTGGTTAGTGGGTTGACTGTTGTGCAGTCAACATGCGACTGAATTGAGGTGAGACGCAGCGCGTTGGCCTCGCTAACGGTGAGCTGATGAACGCCGTAGCTCTTTAATAGTAAGGCGGCTAGCATACCAATTGCGCCGCCACCAATGATTAATGTCCGACACTCGGGCAGGGGGCGGGCAAGATTCTTCAGCGATAGATTAATGGCATGTACAGCCGTTGCCGCAGGCTCGGTAAGTGCGGCTACCCGTGCCGACATGTCCTGGGGAATATCAACTAGCGATGCCCCCGGAATACTCATGAACTGCGCAAAAGCACCAGGACGCGTCATACCTACCATCGTGCGGTTACTGCACAGGTTGTTGCGGCCGGTGATGCAGTACTCGCAGCTACCGCAGGTAATTAAAGGGTTGCCAGTCACGCGCTGGCCTAGGCAATAGGCAGGGTGTTGCGATTCGATGACTTCGCCGCAGAATTCGTGGCCCAGCACAAGACCCGGCTTTCGACGCGGGTCGTGGCCATGGTAGGCATGTAGATCACTGCCACAGATACCCACAGCCTCGATCTTGAGAACAACCTCGCCGTTGGCCGCTTTTGGCATGGGTCGCTCTTGAATCTGGACTTCATTGGGCTGGGTGTAGACCAAGGCTTTCATAGGCACTCTTTCATAGAGGGGCGGTCGTTATTTTGCGGTGAAGCCGCCATCAATCATCAGGGTCTGGCCGGTGATGTAGGCCGATGCATCGCTTGCAAAAAATACGGTGATACCCGCTAAATCAGCAAGCTCGCCATTACGACCAATGCAGGTCTGGGCCGCATTCTTGGCGGCGAGCTCCGGGTTATCAAATACGGGCGCTGTGAGCGCAGTTTTAAAAAATCCAGGCCCAATTGCGTTACAGGTGATGCCATGGGCCGACCACTCCTGGGCGATAGCCCGAGTCAGTTGGACGACACCCCCCTTTGCAGCGCCATAGGGGGTTCCATTAGCAAAGGCGCGGGTACTTTGCAGCGATGCTAAGTTAATAATTCTGCCCCAGTTATTCTTCTTCATTGTGGGCGCGAGGGCCTGCGTCATAAAAAATGGCGCTCCCAGATGGAGAGCTAAGTGAAGATTCCAATCCGCTGGGCTGTTATCCATAAAGGATTTGCGAAGGTTAATGCCTGCGGCGTTGATTAAGACGTCAGTATGTTGGTGACGCTCAAGACACAGGGCGCCGCAGGAGGCTACGGCCTCTGGGCTTGCAAGATCACAGGCAATCCAGTCGGCACGGATGTTGTCTTTGCCAAGGCGGGCTGCTGCGGACTCTAACTCTGATGCGCGGCGGGCAACAAGGGTCACACTCGCACCGGCATGGCCCAAGGCCTGAGCCATCGCCAAGCCAATGCCTGAGTTGCCGCCCGTGATTAGGGCATGACGGCCCGCTAGACTAAAGAGAGCATTAATGTCCATTCAGACAATCGTCTTGCTTAGATCTCGACCGGAGCACCGAGGTCGAATCGCTCGTTTGGAAAGTATTTGGCGAGCCGATCATCGGCGGTTCTTGCATGGCCCTCCATGCCCTCAATACGCGAAATACGCGCAGTCACCTGAGCAATTTCTTTGTTCGCCTCCCGGGTCATTTTCTGCCAGGTGAGAGTCTTCATAAATTTATGAACTGACAAACCACCCGAGTACCGGGCAGCACCCTTAGTCGGCAGCACATGATTTGGGCCGCTGGCTTTATCGCCAAAGGCTACGGTAGTCTCTTCACCTAGAAATAGAGAGCCGTAGCAGGTGAGATTGGCGAGCCACCAGTCGAGGTCCTTGGCGTGAACCTCTAGGTGTTCGCTTGCGTACCGATCAGAAATTGCAGCAATATCTTCGCGGGTTGAGCCCACAATAACTTCGCCGTAATCACGCCAGGCACATCCAGCCGCATCCTTGGCAGTCGGCGGCAGTTGATCGATCAATCCAGGCACAAGCGCGATTACCTGTTTGGCTAAGGCTTCGGAAGTGGTGAAGAGCCAGGCGGGGCTCTCGTGACCATGCTCGGCTTGGCCCACCAAGTCGCTTGCAACAATCGCCGGGTCAGCGGATTCATCGGCGATAACGGCAACCTCTGAGGGGCCGGCAAAGACATCAATCCCAACTTTTCCAAAAAGCGTGCGTTTGGCTTCTGCAACAAATTTATTGCCGGGGCCCACGACGACATCGGCGGCCTTACCCGTAAACAAGCCATAGGCCATTGTGGCAATTGCTTGTACGCCACCGAGTGTCATGATGGTGTCAGCGCCGGCCGCCTTAAATGCATAGAGAACATAGGGATGGATGCCGCCACCACGGTAGGGCGAGGAGCAGCCGATGATGTGTTTTACACCGGCCGCCTTCGCGGTAGCGACCGTCATATAGGCGGATGCGATATGCGCATAGCGACCCGCTGGGGCGTAGCACCCAACAACATTAACGGGCAATACCTTCTGGCCTGCAATCACTCCGGAATGCAACTCGGTTGAGAAATCCTGAATGGAGTGGCGTTGCGCCAGGGCAAAGTCGTAGACCTGTTTGGCCGCAAATTCAATATCGCGACGAACGGATTGAGGCACATCCTTTATCGCAGCCTCGATCTGCGCGGGAGTCATTAGGATATCGCCCGTCCAGTGATCAAGTTTTTCCGAATACTCGCGAACCGCTGCTTCGCCGCGGGCCTCGATATCGGAGAGCATCTCGGTTACGACCTTCTGGGCGGCTACAGTCTCGGTTTCTGGGGTTTTCGTAGCTTTCTTAAGATAGTGAATAGTCATTACATACTTTCTACTAAAAATAATCTCGGGTTGTGGCGCTAACGAAGTGTGAAAAGCGATATCCATGGAATAAAACCGATGGTGGCTGATGCGATAATCATGGCGATCACAAATGGAAACGCGTGCTTTGCGATCTGAGACACAGGCGTTCGGGTTAGCCCGCTCATCACGAATAGATTTAGGCCAAAGGGTGGTGTGATGAATCCGAGGCCCAGTGTGGTAACCATAAAGATGCAGAAATGAATTGGGTCCATACCAATCTTCTGGGCCAAGGGCATCAGCAGAGGGCCTAGCACGACAATATTGGGCCCCGTCTCCATGAAGCAGCCAGCGATCACGAGAATCACGAGCATTAAAAGGATAACTTCAGTTGGGCTGTCGGCAAGTTCCATCACGCCGGCGACAAACTTCTGAGGTACATCCATTACGGTTAAGGCCTGCGCAAAGAGCAGTGCCACCGCGATAATTGGCAGGATCACACCGCAGACACGGGCCGATGTCCCTAACATTGCAGGAAATTGCGTAATTTTTAGCCGGCCTTGGGCTAGACCAAATGTGATCGCTATGGCGGCAGCGACGGCCGCGGATTCCGTGGGAGTGAAAATACCTGAGTAGATGCCGCCTAGGATAATGATTGGAATAGACAGAGCATATTTCGCCTTATTAAGTGCTTTGAGCCAGACTTTGAACGAAAACTTACCGAGCGAATTCTCGTAGCCCTTGATTCGATTCATGATCACATTGGTGATGATCACGGAAAGCAAAATCAAAACGCCAGGAACGAAAGCAGCTTGGAATAGCGTTGAAGACGATATCCCAAGTACAAGGCCAATAATGATGTAGGCAATTGACGGCGGAATGAGGATTCCAGTGCAAGCGCCTGAGGCAACAAGTGCGCAGGCATAGGCCTTGGGGTAGCCACGTTCTTGCAGCCTTGCCATGGTGATGCGTCCAATTGCAGCAGCATCGGCAGCGTCACTGCCTGAAATACAAGCAAATAAACCACAACCCATCACGGTGGAAGTCCCGAAGCCTGACTTTAGGCTTCCGAACGTAGCTTCCGCGAAGCCCAAGAGATCATAGGCGAGCTTTGAGCGCACCATAATGTCGCCCGTGAGAATAAAAAGTGGAATCGCAATGAGAGCAAACGAGTCCACGCCCTCAAAAAGTGCCTCACCAATCAGGGTAAGCGGTAGCGCCGATGTAGTTGCCAGCATAACGGCGGTACCCAGACCGAGGCTTACCCAAAAAGGCACACCCACCACGAGTAGTAAGACAATCAGAAGTAGAGAAAGAGTAATCGCCATAACTGCGCCTTAGTGATCGAATAATGCTTTTCCAGAATTCGCTGGGCGGCCAGCACGCAGATCTGCAATATCGCCAATCATGGCTTGAATCGAACGCACAACAATCAATGAAAATCCAATAAACACTGCAGCCTCGAACCACGCCTTATTGATGCGTAATACCGGTGTCGCGGCCTCAAATTGAATGAGTTGCTGCATCGTGTGGGTGCAGAAGTAAAGCGCAATAAAGGCAAAGGTTAGTGTCGCCAGTTCGCCGAACAGATAAAAGTAGCCGTGCAGCCTTTTAGGTAGAAATTGCAGCAGGATATCGAAACGGATATGTGCGCGGGCTTTTACAGCATAGGCAGCGCCAACCCAGCCTAAATAGATAAATGCGTAGCGGGCAGTCTCCTCGGCCCAGGCCGAGGAGTAATTCAAAACAAAGCGACGCAAAACTTCCTGAACAATTGCAAAGCAACAAAACGCATACGCAATCAGCATGAACCAGCGCTCAGCATTCATATCGAGTTGCTTAAGTAGTCTCGAATTTGCCATTGTCAGGAAGGCCTTTCTCGTTAAGGAGCTCGTCAGATTACAGGTTGAATTCGGGCACCGTAATCGATCCCTTAGTGTTCGCAGCTTTCTTGAGCATCTCGAATTTATCAAGAGAACCTGCAAAGGCAAGCTTGAACTCGTCATATTCCTTGCGCTGCTCACCGCATGCGTCGACCCACTGCTTCATCTCAGCTGCGCTAGGGTTATAGAACTGGCAGCCACCCGCACGCATTAGTCGCATCGATTCTGTTCGAGCTGGCGCAATCTGTGCAAAGGTATCGATCTGCGTTTTGATTGCAGCTTCATCAAAGACTTTACGCAGATCGCTTGGCAGAGCGTTGTACCAGGCCGCATTGGCCGAGAAGAGTTGTGCATCAGGAACTGAGCGGATGTAGCTAACATGGGCCAAGATATCCACGAATCCAAATGTTGCGAGCGCTGCGATGGCAGGGTCAAGCGCATCGGCTACACCTTGTTTGATTGCGGAGGCTGTCTCACCCCAAGCCACCACCGTGGGGTTTGCACCCGCCAGGCGATAGAAGGTCTGCAGCAGTTTAGATGGCGGAACGCGCATCTTCACACCCTGCATATCTGATGGCGTTTTAATCAGTTTGAACCCCTTGCGAGAGGCAATAACACGGGGATCCACCGTGTAATAAAACAGAGGCTGGTAGCCTTTCGCGGCAACCTTGGGGGTAATCTCGTCGTTCCATGCCTTGGAGGTAACCAGGTTTGCATAACGCTGGTTATCGCCACACCAGTAGGGGATATTAATTAAGTCGACCGCTGGAGCGTAAGGCGAGAAATTCGATAGGCTAACTGCACCTCCGTTTACGGTGCCAGCCTGAATTTTCTGCGCCAAGGCGGCACCAACGCCGAGTTGGCCTGCCGGGAAGAGTTTGCAGAAGATCTGGTTCTTGGACAGAGTCTCGAGGTTCTCTTTCCACTTCGCCTGCATAACGGGGTATTTCACATAGTCTTCAATCTTGTATTCGGTTGCAAAGTTCATGCGGACTTTTGCATTTTTTTCCTTGCGCTCTTCATCTGCAGCGGTCTGGGCGACTGCGCTGTCACTCCAGAGCGTTCCGCTCATTCCCGCGATTACGGCGGTGCCAAAACCAAAGCGCCCAGCAACTTCTAGAAAGCGGCGACGCTCTTGGCTGAGTTCCGAGGTGAGCTCGACGAGTTGTTTCTCATTCATATTAAATCTCCTGTAGTGATTAAAGTGAGGTGTCTTGCTCGTCGCCAGGCTTTTCATTGAGTAGCAAGGCGGTTACAAAGAAACCGACCGAAATAAAGACCAGTAAGAATTCCCCGAGGTCCCCGAGCCGCAATGGGAGCTTTACGAACTTCGTGATTACGGCATAGATGACGTAGAACCCGATGCCGAGAGCAGACAGGCGATAGCAGAGCTTTGGGAACAAAATGGGCCTCCTTTGTAATCGGTTACAGACCGATTCTCAGCCCTCAAGCTATTTAAATCAATGAATCTAGTGGATTATCCTAGTCTCAAAATATGATAACTTGTAACCGAATACATTTTTGCGATGCGTCAATTGCGTCGCAACATATCGGATGTTTTCCCGAGGTGCGTTCTGTGCGCTGCATATGTTGAAACCAACACCAAAAGTAATCGATGTTGCCCGCCGTGCTGAGGTCTCAACGGCGACGGTCTCCCGGGTCTTAAATCGACCCGATTCAGTCCGGGCGGAGCTC
>Ga0315905_10003007_pt1 | contig 17548 bp, 8 predicted proteins | sample LakEriMetagenome_5_FD_203522 | JGI IMG/M metagenome (GOLD analysis project Ga0315905, IMG submission 203522) | Freshwater fungal communities from buoy surface, Lake Erie, Ohio, United States - Buoy 4 MA121 | ecosystem: Environmental > Aquatic > Freshwater > Lake | place: USA: Lake Erie, Ohio... | reverse complement strand
AAAAAATTAACAGATATAAATGTTCTTTTAAATTTAACAGATAAGAATTTAGCTTCGTTTGGAGCATCTTTATTTGACATAGCTGGAAATACAGCACAATCTTTTGATGTTGTCGCAGAGGCTGCTACAGAATTATCTCGTCAGGGTTTGGGTGTAGAAGAAACTTTAAAAAGAACTGAAGCGGCTTTGATTTTAACACGCTTAAGCGGTCTAGATGCTGCTTCTAGCGTGTCGGCCCTTACAGCCACAATAAACTCATTTCAAAATTCACTGTTAAGCGCGTCAGAAGTAGTTAATAAACTTGCAAACGTCGATGCGGCATTTGCAGTTAGTTCTGCTGATTTGGCAAATGCATTAAGTCGAGTTGGATCCTCTGCTGATGATGCTGGAATTTCATTTGATGAACTGATTGCCCTTGTAACAACAGCGCAGCAAATTACTGCGCGTGGTGGCGCAGTTATTGGTAACTCTTTAAAGACAATATTTACAAGGCTTGGAAGAGGAAAAGTACAAGATGTTTTGGGTGGGCTTGGAATTAGCGCTACTGATGAGCAGGGACAAGTTAAAAATCAAGTTCAACTTTTAAAAGAATTAGCTCTTGTTTATGATACTTTAAGCTCAACGCAAAAAAATTATGTAGCTGAACAGGTTGGCGGCGTTTTTCAAATTAACATATTAAAAGCTGCTTTGGGTGATCTTGGTAAAGAATATTCTATTTATGACAGGGCTCTTGCAACATCCTTGTCAACTACAGATCAGGCAATTCAAAGAAATGAGCAATTAAATCAAACATTATCTGCATTAGGATCACAAACATTAGCTAATGTTCAAAAAGCTGCTTCATCTGTTGGGGAGGGGCTTTTTGGAGAAGCTTCTAGAAATGCATTAAACATTACAAATTTTTTAGCCGAAGGCGTTAGTAATTCAGATACGCAAAGCGTTGGTGGTCAAATTGGAAAGGGTGTAATCGATGGGTTGAGTAAATTTTTAGCTGGCCCTGGCTTAGCTCTTGCAACGGGGGTTATAATTAAATTGCTTGCTGATTTTGCAAAATATGGCTCTGAGGCTTTCAAAAGCATATTGGGAACAAACGCAGCTGCCAAAGAGCAAGCAGTTGTTCAGCAAAATGTTGCAAAGTTTTTACAAAGTAATAATGGACTTTATAGTTCTATATTGAAGGGACAGACATCTGTTTCAAGCGCAGCTAAAGAGTATTTAACGGTTATACAACAACAAACTGCTGCACTTCAAAAACAGAATGCTGTGGCTGCATCCATATCAAAAAGTCTAGCTGGATCTGTAGGTGTAAGTGCGATTGGTGGAAAACAATTTGTTACAACTAAAGGAAAAGGTAAAACAGCTGCTAGTGGGTATTTACCTCAAGCAATGGAGCAAGCAAATATAAATGCAAGAATAGGTGGGGCGAATCCTGCGACAGACAAGCCAGTTACTATTCCAAATTTTGCATTTGGCGGAGGAAAAAGGGGAACTATCACCGCACATACTGGCGAATGGGCTGTACCAAATTTTGCTGGTGGGGATGGAACTGCTATTTTTAATAAAGATATGAAAGCAAAGTATGGGTTGCCAAGCGGTGCTCGTAAAGTTTTTGCATCTGGCTTTATTCCAAATTTTGCTAAAACAAAATTGCCACCAAATATTTCATTAGAAGAAGCAATACAAAGCAATCAATATTCTAGATCACAATTAAGTCAAAGATTTACGGCTGCAGTTGTTAATTCTAGGCTAGGCTCAGCAAAAAAAACTTCTTTAGGAAAAGGTTTATCTAGCGCCATCGATCTTGGCCAAACTAGCACTTTAAGTTTAATATATGGTGAAAAAGCTGGAATAAAAAACGAGACGGGATTTTTTAATACAGATAAAAAAGGCTTTATTGCAGATAAAAAAACACCAAATGGAAAAACTTATAAATTAGGATTTAAATCAAGTGGTTACAATGCTGTAGTTAAGCCAGAAGATGCTCAGTTGGAAAAATTATTAGGAGATCAAGTTATTGATTTTACAAATCGATTTATAAGTATTTTTGGTAATTATTCCCCAAATGCTAAAATAAAATCAGTACAACAACTTGCAAATTATGGATCTTTTAGAAGTATTGCTGGTAATATATTTGAAAGCGCTGTGACGCAGGCCACAGATTCTGCCGTCACACAAGCCGGAAGGTCTGGCGGGTCAAGTGCGATTATTGACTTTGTTAACCCAAATAGCAAATTAAGAAAATTATTTAATAATATTCCTGGAGACTATGAGGCAAAAATTGGCAATCAACAAAATTTAATAAACGATGTTGCTAGAAAAGCTTTTATTAGTAAAAAATTAAAAATTAAACCTGGGCAATTGTCAGAATCAAAAGCTTCTGGTTTTATACCAAATTTTTCATCTACAAATCGTGGGGTTCCGGTTTCGCAAATTCGCGCACACTTTGATAAGAATGGAAGTCCAGTAGCAGTAACAAACACGCGCGACGAACCTAATGGATTAAAAGATGCAATTGGGCGCGAGCGCAAAGGCCTAGGAATGTATGCTGGTGGATTTATTCCGAATTTTGCAGTTGGTAATGAAGGTGAAGCTCAAGAAGGTATTGCAGATTTTACTAAATCTATGGGGGCAGTTGTCTCGCAAATCGCATTGTTTGCTAGTATTTCTCAATTAGGAAAAAAAGATGTAAATGAATTAAAGGATGCATATAAGCAAAGAGCTGATATTGAGAGAAAGGCCATATCTCAGCAAAAAGAAAATATTAAAAAAACGTCAACTATTGGGCCTGGCCCGCTCCAAAGAGGATCGTCTAATTATAAGGCTGCTATGCTTGACATTGAGCAAAAAGCACAAGCTCAACGTGCGGCAAGAAGATCAAGTACAGGCATGCTTCAACAGGGTATATCATCAATAAAAGGATTTAGGCCAGGTCTTGGAACATCATTTGCTGCGCCAATTATTGCAGAAACAATTGCAAATGCAATACCGCAAGAAACAAAAGGTGGGCGCGTTGGCGCTGCGCTTGCTAGTGGTGTTGGGCAAATTGGTTCATATGCAGGTTTAGGGGGTCTAGTTGGTGGAGGACCTGGAGCCATAATAGGTGGCGCTGTTGGTGCTATAGCTGGGCTTACTGATGTTATAAAGCAATTAAATACAAGCATTCCAGAACTGCAAGCTAAAGCTGATAATTCTAGAGAAAGTTTGGCTCGGGTTAATGAAAATACACAAAATTTATTAGTATCATATGAGCAATATACTTCAATGCTGTCTTCTGGCACTGCAAGTCAAGAAGATATTAACAAAGCTCAAAAAAGTTTTACAGAATTTTTAAATAAATTTGACCCAAAGCAGGCTGAAATTATAATAGCAGCGCTTGAAAAAGGTGGCGCTACAGGTTTAAGAACAGCGGCAGCAAATATTCAAGAGGCTGCTACATCTGATGCTGCAGCGAATGATGTGGCCATACAGTTTCAAAAAGCTTTTGAAAAGCTAGATTTTAATCCAGAATCTACGCGAAAATTTTCAACATTTGGCGGCGAAGGGCTTCCAATAGATCTATTAGGGATCAATGCAAAGTATAATGTTGTATCGGCAGATGCAGCAAAAATATTTCAAGAAGCAATTATAGAGGGGGCAAAATTATCCAAAGAGCCAATAAGCGATAGACTATCTCGTTTAGGCGGTATAGGCAATATAGGGCAAAATATAGAGCCATTTATTAAAGAATTTCTTGGACCAATTACTAATCCAGAAAATATTAAGCAAATTTTATCATCTGATGATGCCAAAAAAGAATTTGAAAAAATAATAAAAGCAGCATTAGATGGATTAAAAAGTGGGGCTGAAAAAGGCAAAGAAGTTGCTAAGGTGCTTGGCGATGCCGCTGGTAAGGATGTGGTTGCTGGCTTTTCTAAAGAAGTAGTTTCTGGACTTGCAGGCCAAGTAGATAGTATTTTAAGTTATAGCCCAAAAACATCAAAAATACAAGATTTAAAATCTCAGTTTTCAAATGGAGATATTTCTAGAGAAGAATTTGTTGCAAAAAAATCTTTGGAAAGATTAAACATTGCCAGGCAGTTAGGATTAACCGCAGAGCAGATAGCAGTTCAGTTTGGTACAGATATACAAAATGTAACAACAGTCTTAGGCAATAATTTAATTAAGCAGGCTAGAGAGGCTGGATTAAGTGGAGATTTATTAAAAAATGTTAGAAAATTAGCTATACCTGCAGCTCAAGAAGCTATTGGACTGCCAGCTACCGGCAATGCACCTAAAGAGGCTGAAGCATATTTAAAAAATAAATTTGCCCCTTCTGGAGAATTCAAGGCTGGTCAAGAAACAGGACTGTTAAATGAAATTAAGAGGCTTATAGATAGAAATGTTATTAGTGGCGGTCAAGGTAGTGATATATATAAAAATATCACAACAATGAGTTCGCAACTAGAATCTTCAACATCTTCTGCTGCACAAAATTTAAAATTAGCAGAAAGTTCATCAAGTTCAATTTTTGAAAATTTACAAAGAGCTGCAGGTTTATTTGCTAACCCTAAAGATGAAAATCCCAATCGCGCAATAGAAAATGGATCGGGAAAAACTGATGGATTGAGTCCAGGTGTTCCAAATTCAGACATACAAGACTTAAGAAGAAGTTTTTCAGGGGCCGGAACTCAGACTCAGCCTTCGTCAGTGAATAAAAATTTTTCCTCAGCTGAGGGTTCATCTTCGACTATGCGCTCTAATATGGAAGAAATGGTTAGCCTTACGAATGTAATTGTTGAAAAGCTTGGTAAATTTGTTAGCGTCCGAACAGAGCCTGGAAATTTTGTTCCAGAAGGAAGAGTTGAGCCAGCTTTAGTGGATAATGGGCCACCAGTTATGAATACTTCTTTTAGTATAACCCCAACACCTGTAGCAATAACTTTTGCATCAGAAGGATCCACCGTACTGGCAGATTTAGATGTAAAATTAAATGCAGAAAAGCAAAGAATTTTAGACGAAGTGGGTGCAAAGCTTCAACTTATAAGGACGCAAAACAATCTTAGGTAATGATCACTTTTAATAATGCAGCATTGCTATCATACTCGCATTCCCCTAAGTTTTTAGGGGATAATTTTGTTTATAGTATTGAAAAGAATCTTACTATACGTGGAACAATTGCAGATTTTTATAATACAAGCGGGGTAAGTGGGGTATCAAGTGGAATATATGATATTATAAAATTAGCAAGTGTTAGTGATGATATTGTTTTAAATGGGGTAAATTTTGGATCTGGATATATAAGGAATATTAATGTAGATGAAGGAAACTGGGTAAGGCGTGGGGAATATACTGCTGACGTTTTAATTTTATCAACAGGCAATTTATATAATATGACTGGTAATTACTTTACTGGTCTTCAAAATTTTACAGGACTACCCATTTATTTAATGAATGATTTTTCAGAAAATTTTTCTTTAGATTTAGATTCTGAAAACAATTACAACTATGAGCATAGCGTTAGTTTTGGATTTGAAAATGCTTTAATTTATAGTGGTGCTGATATATTAGCCAAGCAAATTGCCTCTGGAATTATAGGAAAAGAAGTTCCGTTTAATCTAATTAGTGGAAATTCTAATTTTTTATCTGGCAAAAGGTATTACGAAGAAAGCTATGATATTATAAATAAAAAGTTTTCATTTAGCGAGAGTTTGATAAAAAATATAAGTGGCGACATTTCTGATGCAAATTTTTCATATTCGCTGAGAAGAGATGAAAATGGAATTACTGAAGTAACTGAATCAATTAAAATATCAGCAAATCAAAGTCCTAAATTTACAACGGCAAAATTAAAGCTAAATGAGTTAAAAATAGGATCATATCAAAGATCTCAGAATTTTTATGCTAATTATTTGTCTGGATCGTTAAATAATTTTCCAACCACACAGGGGTATGATGTTAATAGGTTTGATGGAACAATAGATTTTGAAACAGTTTATACAGATAATCCATTTATTGATAATAGGTATAATTGGTCTATAGATACATCTGTCGATTCTGATTCATCATATGAGATAATATGCAGCGCAACATTATCAATTGAAGGAGATGGTGTTCCAAATACAGATAGAAAATATAATAATGCAATTTATGGATATGGACAAAAGCAATCAACATTATTTGGAAAAATTAATAGTTTATACTCAAGATATTTATTAGCTAATACGAATAAATGTGTTTCTGGTGGAACTTTAAATAAAAAACAAGAAAATTTTGTTTCTAGTAAATATAATGGAAATATAAATTATACAGTATCATATACTAATAAAAATTTAACTTACAACCCAAATGGAATAGAGGAAGAAAAGGAATCTATTTCTGAAAAATATCCATTAAATATATATACAGATTATTATATAAATAATCAAGTCGCAAGACAGCAGCATAGTCAGAAAACTTTTTATGAAATAACAACTACTAAAAGTAGAAAATATGGAAAAAATGTTATTTTAGAAAGTTTTCCATATATGAGAATTGGCACTTCTAAAATTAAAACAGAAGAATCTATTGTTATAAACCCAATAGAAAGAACTGCATCTTATACAATAACAACGATTGAATAATATGAATGAAATTTGGTATAATAATAAAAATGCTTTCAGTGGAATTTCGTACACCCCTTTTGTTTCATTATCTCAAGATTTTGATGGATGGTGGTCTTCATTAAAAGCGTTTTCTCTTGTTGGTGAAATTGTTGGTTGTGGAACGGATTATTCTGGAGTAATAGAAAAGCAAAGAAATTTAGTTAATAATTTTTCTCAAAATTTTAAAAATTTTCAAATTAAAGAAAATTCAGAAGTTTTATTTAATGCAGATTATGCGATAGTAAAAAATATTAATTTTGATGAGTCAAATTATACTTTTATATTGCCATTTACAATAGATGTAGAAGCTTATGACGCTAATATATTTAGCGGAAAATACTTTGTCAAAGATCCAGAAAATTCATTTAATTTTATAGAAAATGAAAATGATAGTGTGGGAATAACACATACAGTTTCTGCTGTTGGAATTAATACAAGCATTCCAGCCATAAAAAATGCTACAAATTTTGTTTATGCGAATACTGGTTTGGCAAATATGCCGAACGCTGCATTTATAAAAATGCATCAATATTCAAGCCCATTATTAGTTTCTATTTCAGAGACTATAGACAGAATGAATGGTAGCCATAATTGGGTTGAAAATTACACATTTGATCAGTCACAAACTGGCTATGGCCTACTTAGATATAATGTAAATATTGGATATGACAAATTTAATTTTTCAAATGCAACAATAAATGGAACTATAGAGGCTGGGCTTAGTGGATCAATGGATTCTATTAGAAATAGGTATAAAAATTTAAATTTATGGAGCTTGGCCCTTGATGTTTATAGCGGATGTACAAGCTCTGGGGATTTGAATAGTATTTATACATCCTCTGGAGTTGATGAGGATTTGTCAAGCAAAAAAATATCTTTTTCAGTTTCATTTAGCAATGATAATAGCCCTTTGGTATATGTAGATTCTTCAGCCACATATAATTTAAGTTATAGCTCTGATTCTGAAGATTCAGCTTCTTTAAATTCAACTATAAGATGTAGGGCAGGAACGCCATTGGAAAGACTGGATAGGGTTAATAATTTTTTTCAAACATCTTTTAGCCCACTACAAGAATTTGCTAAAAATATTAAAGCGTTAAATAACGATTATAATTTTACATATTTTAAGCAAGATTCAGATTCTTTATCTGAAAATCAACTCGAAGGATCATTATCTTATTCTACTTCATGGAATATAAGCAAACAAAATGCAAATCTTCCATGTTATATAAAGAATATTAGTTATACTGTAACAAAAAATTATGGATTACAGCAATATGAATTTGCGCAACCATTATGTAGCGACTGGTCTGCGTATGGAACGCACATATCAAAAGAAAGAGTTTCTTTCAATGGGCAAATGGATGTAGAAATAGGAAGAGGTTTTGAAGCAAAATCATATATACAATCTTTGGCTAGTCGATATCAAATTGGCGTTATAAAAAATACAACTTTTACAAATGAACCTTCTGATGGTAGAGTATCTTTTGAGATAGAATGGGAGGAATTTTAATGCCAACAAATTCAATGAAATATTTTTTTGATAAGAATGATGCATTATCTACTGATCAAATAATTGGATATTTTGATTTTGCTAATACGGGCGTTAGCGGATTAATTAATATACCAAGTGAATCATGGACTAGCGGCTCATCAAGTTTAGAGCTTGTTAATTCTGGTCAATTTTGGAGTAGTTCGGGTTTTGCAAATTTTAATAAACAAAATTATGTAAAATTAAATTTAATAAATGACAGCTCTCTTTCTTTCATTTTTGCTTACGAGCTAAATCAAAATGGAGACAATATATTTATTGCAAATTCCGATTATATTTCAGGAGTTAATTTTGGTATAAATTATGCCAGATATCCTTATTTAGAATATTACCATAAAATTTATGGCCAGATTACAACCTGCTATAATTATCAAGTGAATAATACTGGCATTATTAATTTTTCTATAAACAATACAAATGGCATTTCTATTGGAGTTTTTAATCCCCAAAGCAATGCGTTTGAAAATATAGTAGATTTTCTAGACCCAATCAGTGTAAAAAAATCAAATAAATATTATTTAGGTGGTAGTCCAAATTTAAATACTGGTAGATTTTTATCTGCAAAAGTTGCAGAAATTTTTATATATAATCCAGATTATGCATCTTCTGAATTTTTCAAAAATGAATTTGTTAGTGGAATGGTATGTTCTGTAAATAAAAATATAATTACAGGAATTGTGAGTGGTCAAACTGGTATTTTATATGGTGACATTATTGAAGTAAAGCAATGTAGTGTTCAATTAAGTGGTACTTTAACAGATATTATTTTAAGCACTGGTAGCGGGGAATACTTTGCAACATATGCTTCTTTTTTAGATTTTAATAATGAAGTTTTTAACGAATTTACGCAGCAAGTATCTACTGGGTATTTTTCTGGATATTCAACTGGTCAACTTTCATATTTGTCATGTTCTGAAGTAGTTACTGGTAAAAATAGTTTTGAATATGAGTCTGGATATGTTTTTGATTATTCTTTGACTTTAAACTCAGCATCTTTAACGAAGCCAGAGTATATTTATAATTATTATAATGGAATTACTCTATCATTTGATATAACTAATCAGGATATTCTTACAGTGTATGGATATTCTGGTTATGATTTGAGAATTAATTCATTTAATATTTTTTATAATAATAGCGACGGCTCTTATGGGTATGACTATAATTTGGGCGAAAGCTTCTCAGGGCTTTACTATAATGGACAATTGCAGGAAAAATCTACTGGTTATTTAGAAATAATTCAAAATGGGCTTATTGAGTATGACCCTTTTAATGACTATTTTATTAGTGGAAATCAAATATTAAATAATAAAAATTATGGAAAAACTGAAGATAATAACAGCCTAATTGATTTTTGGCCATATTCTTATTCAATAATAACTGGAGGAGTTAGTAGCGGGCAAACAATACCCAGCATAGATTTTAATAACTCATTGGTTTATTTAAATGGTCAATTATTAAATTCTGGTATAGATTACAGTGGTATAAATAAAATATTAAGAACTATAGATAGCGGATATAATATATTAACAACTCAGCAAAATATTTTAAATTTTTATCAAAAAATTATTACAGGGGTATCTGGAAGTGAATTTACAATACCGTTTAATTTTAATAAAAATATGTCTCTTGTTTGGCTGAATGGTCAAAGGTTATTTTTAAATAAAGACTATTTTGAATTTAAAAAATATGAACAAATTTCATCTATAAGAACTGAAAATAGTGGTGTAATTATCTATAATAATAAGGTTTAAAATATGGCAATTCAAATAAGAAGCATTGGAGCTAATAGGGATGCAGTTTCTGTATCATTGAGTGCTTCTATTGGCCCATCACCAGCAAAGTTGACAGTTGTAACGCTGTCAAGTGCGTCAAGTGCTGCAGGCCCATCATCAGGGCGGACGTCAGGTATCGGGGGAATACCATTTAATGGGCAACTGATTAGTTATTCAAACAGATATGAGCAAGGAAAGAATTTATTAACAACAGAGTATATTGACAATTCAATAATGCTTGATCAGAATTGTATAGTATTATTTAGAAGGGGGCTTGGAGGGGCGCCTTTTGTTATTTCTAAAACTGTTACCGTTCCATCTGTCAATGTAACATATAATAACGGGCAAGTTAACTTTGAATTTGGATCAAGAAATGTACCAATATCAGTGGCAAGATTTGGCGGGTCAAGCGCTGGCGGGCTTGGAAATGAAGAATGGACTTCAAATCCTTGCGAATCAAGCAATGTAACTTATGTAGCCACTCAGGCACTGGCAATAATTGGGGCGCCAAGCCCTCCAGGAGCCGGTCAAATGAAATGCTCTTATGAGGGGACTTATAGAAGTGTTTTATCTAGCATATATTCAGATTTAGGAGTTGGATATTGGTGGAATTGGGCTGGAGCAGGAATTCAAGTAATAAATGGAAGTGTAGATTTTAGTGTTCCAAATCAGGGATGTGGAATATTATCTTCAGAAAGTGGCGCTACAAGAGAGGGTGTCGTATCTCAATCATCGTGGAGTTTTATAAGGTGGCCAGGTCTTAACACCTCAGAAGGGGCGGCATCTATTACTAACAATGATTATTTTGAAGTTTCACCGCAAGAGCATCCAAACTATCCAACAGATGATCAAATTTTGGAAGAAGCATGCCCTCCATTAAGAATATATAAGGCATTAATGCGCAATGATTTTAGAAGTCTTGGTTATAATGTAATTGGGGAAATAATCGTATCTACTGATGCGTTAGATTCAGAGACAACTAAATGGTTACAAAATAACTATAATTTTCCAAGAGATCAAAGTTTTGAAAAATCTTTATATGAATATTTGAATATTGATGGCGAGGGAAGGTTTTATTTGGCTACGCAATTAAATTCCGATTTGTCCAAAGATGAATATACTCAAGAGTTATTTTATAATTATGATAGCAATAACAATAATAATTTTACATCGGGCGACGAATTTTCTTTTAAAAAATTAGAAACAACTTTTAATCCGCAGCCATCGCAAAGAGGAAAAAATAAATATGCCAATACTTTTGAAGATCAAAATAATTTAGTTAGAAGGGGTTATTGGAGGAGTGTTTCTCATTATGTTGATGGAGATAAGGGTGCAACAGATTTTAGTTTAGCTGTTGAAGATTGCATAAAAACTGTGCCACATGGCGTTATATGTGACATAGTTGGTGTAAAAACAAATCAGTCAAGTGTTCCGCCAATTGTCGTTAATGGCCCTCCAGGAGAAGGAGAAGGAGAAGGAGAAGGAGGAGGAGGAGGAGAATTTTTAAGCTCCATAAGTACATTAAAAAAACAAATTGAAGAAGAGGGTAAGGTAATTATTTTTGTTAGAAAACCAAGATATACTATTTTGACAAGTAGGGGTGGAAATGAGGAAAATCCAAATGATATAACAGATGTTTATGATTATGAAGATCCGAATAATATCCCAGAACCGCAACCATTAAGAGATAAACCAGAGATAAGAGATCCATGTGAGGACATTGTTCCAAATCTTATGAATTCGAATTTAAATCTTGAAATAAATGACGGAATAATAAATGGACCGCAATTAACTTCTGGATTGGAACATGCAAATGGTTTGAGTTATAAAATATCATGTAATGGTAAAGAAATAAGGGTTGTGATGCCATCAAAGAGCAGATTAAAGGTGGTGAGAACAACAAAGGCAGAGTATTTTGCGGCTAGAAGGACTGGGGTCGCTGGGGCAATAAATCAATGGTCATTTGCTGGGAATATTTCTAGTCAGTATGGATTGTCTCACAATGTTATAGTTACAGACATAACGCCAAATGAAAATGAACCAGCAACAGAATTTACTGTTCCAGCCCCTATTGGTGGTAATGGTGGAGCAAAATTTTTAAAAACAGCTCAGGCTGAATGCGATGGATTCTTTTTGCCAGTTGTTCCAGGGTTAGAGTCATTATCTGCAACTTTAGATAGTAGAGGCTTGAGAGTTTCATACTCATATAAGGAAATTCCAGAGCAGCCGAAATCAATTAGAGGAATAGCATCTATAAGAAGATCAAATACCTCAGTAACGCTTTCATGATTACGGGAATTACACAGCATATATATCCACAAAAAAATTGTTTTTTTAATATTTTTTGGTTTAATTCTGAAAATAATTGGAGTGGAAGTTTTAATTTAATCAATTCAGGAAATGATGATTTTGGAATTGACTTTAATAGTGGAAAAATTTATCAAAATAATAATTTTATTTATTCTATTGCTCCGCAGCGGTATATAAACCTTTCAGGAAATTTTTCAAAAAACTTTTTTAATTTATTTATAGATAATAATTTTTTATATTCTAAAAGTGGAAATTTTGAAAATATTAGTGGGTTTTCTTTGGATTGGACTACTGGATACTCGTGGGATAGTCCAGATTTATTTCCTGAAATATATTTTTATGGAGAATCTCCCGTAATAGATTTTATATATCCTTCTTCTGGGGTAATATCTGACTCAATTTCTGTTAATATTTCTGGAAATATAAAAAATAACGGACCATTTGAAATATATTCTGGAAGCATTGGCGCATATGAAAATAACCCTCAATCATTTTATTTTGCAATATCTGGGGTAGAAAATTGGAAAAGCGGTATTAAAATTAATAATGGTAGTATTTTTAATATAACTATTGTTCCAACAAATACAAGACTTACAAATAGAAATACTTATATACCTCTAGTATTGAAAACAAATGCTGGAGATATTGGTGAAAATTTATTTGTTAATAGATATAATGCTTCGCCAGTTCAATCTTTATCTTCTACAATTAATAATTCAATATCTATATCAAATATAGATTCTCTTTCACAATCTTCTCATGTATTTAATCTTAAATTTAATAACACTGAAGCTTTGACAAACAAAGCTACAGTTACTATAAGTGGATATTTTGGAAATGATATAAGTCAAAATGGATATCAAGATACTTTTTCTGGATCTTGGTCTTTAATAATAGATAATCAAAATATACCATTTGATTCTGGAAAAAATATATTTATAGGAGAAATAGATATAGGTCCAAACGTATTTCAACAGACAAAAATTTTTGAAGTATATAAAAAAATACAAAGGGCAAATGGCGATATTGGGTTTACGGGATCTGCAATATACAATATTTCAGGTAATAACTTTTTACAAAGCGGAATACTTGGATCTAATATAAATATTTTTAGGGAATATTATGCTTTTAATATATAATAAAATATGAATATAATCAGAGAAAATAAGGTATTTGGAAATCCTAGCATTAGCACTAAATATCCAACACAATTCATAAGCGGTCCGTTTTCACCAATAATTTCTAGAGTATCAAAAGAAATAAATATAAGCACTGATTCATATATATTTAAAGATATGTCTTTTAATACTGTTGATATATCAAACAAAACAATGAGTATGCCGATTGAAGCTGGCAGCTCATGGAAGGTTTGGCTAGAAGTTTTTTTTGAGAGTGGTGCGCCAACTACCGCTAATTATAATTATAATACAGAATGGTGGGAGGGGTATCCGGCAGTACAGGCTTATACTACTGGTAAAAGCCTATTAACACAATACGCTTTAAGAATACCAGTATTTACTATAGCTACTTTGCAAGAATATTCAGGTGACGGCATTTATTTTGATACAGATGATGGATCTTTTGTTATTAAAAGGCATATAATAACAGATTTAATTTTATTTCAGACATGTGATGGTTTTATATTTTTATCATCACCAGCAAGTTTCCAGCCATTAACATCATCTTAAATAGGTTTTTTAAAAAATGAGTAAATATTCAGGATGTGGCTGTGATACAAATTATTTTATAGGATCTAGTAGAACATACTACTGGATGGCTACTGATTTTTCTGATTGGTGTAAAAAACAACCATCTAATGAGGAATTTTTAGGAGATGATGCTGTTTGTATAAATCAAAGTTTTTATTATAATAAATGTAGTACACAGCAAGCGTCCCTTGGCGGAGGATTAAATTTTGGAGAGCAATATTTTACTTATTATTATCATTATATAAGCACAAAATTGATAACAAAAAGTGGAAGTCCAGTCATGTGGAGGGATCCTTCCGGAACTGACTGCGGAGATTTAGATGGGTGCTATTATGATTGTTTTATTAATTATAATATTAATTGTCCTGGAGGAGGAAACGGAATAACACAGAGGTTTGCAGATAAAATTGTTGGGTATTGGGGTACTCCATACATTCCAGAATCAGAGATAGATTTAGCAACGACTTTTGATAGAAATGGCAATGTGACTCCGTTTGCCTTGCCACTACTTGGAATGAAGGGTAAGGACAATCCATTTCCATTTGAGGGCTTTGTGTATGATTATTATTCTATTGTTGGTCAAGGACCGGCAATTTTAGGAAGCATTTTTCAGATTGTTTGTACGTATTGTTTCGGAGGCTTAATTCCACCATGCGTTGACCCTTGGTTTGTTTGGAGGGGCTTTGCATCGCAGGTATATACTTTTGATAGTAATCTGGGAATTCCATATAGAATAACTCAGAAACTAGAAGATTTTTATGAAAAAAATAACATATCTTTATCAAATATAAAATATAATCATATGGCTGATGAGCAAATATTTATAACTGGATTTGCAGATTGGAATCTTGGGGATATTGGAAAAGATGGGGGTATAACAACTAAAACATATGGTGATTATTTAGATAATTTTACTGGAAGTGATGGGTTGCCAATAAATAGGCAGTATGAAATTGGTGAGAACGGTTTAAGAGTAGCAACTTTAACAGAAGGAAGTGGACAAAGGTATGTAATATCTGAAATTTCGCAAGATGTAGAGTTCGTAGATATTGCTGTAATAAATAAAAATTGTAAATCAAGAAATAATATTGAGAAATATCCATGGCTATATGTAGATATCCCAGACCCACTTCAAACAGAATATCAGATGGCGCTTTTTACTGAAATATTTCCAGTAGCTATTGAAGATTTATTAACGCGATTTTTGTGGGGCCACTCTAATCTTTATAATTTTTTTGGCGTTGGCGTAAAGGTACCAGTAATAGGAAATAGCTTTCATTACAGAAGATATACTAAAAAAAGTGTAAAGGCTCCACATAATTTGTATGTGAAAGCTGGTGAATTTTCTTTTAGAGAGACATCTTTTGGAAAAACTATTTCAGATTTGGAGCCTGGAAGATATTATTTTCCAAACATGTGTTACTGCGGGTCAAGTTTACAAAATTTAGCCCCGTACAATCCTAAAAAAATTTATAAAAGTAATTCTTACGAAAGGTCTCTTGAAGATGGTGGTGTTTTTGAAAATACTTATAATATGCCATTAATTCAATTTATTGACCCCGATTCTGAAGATGAAAGCTTAGAGACAAGATTTAATAACGCAGTGAATACTTTAGGATTCCCTGGCTCTTCACCAGCAGCAAGAATTGAAGAATCATCTTTGTTTTCAAAATATAAAACTTTAGAAGAGCTTATGGCGGAAGTTCAACAAATATTGAACTTTATTAATAGTAATCAGCAGGTAGAAGATTATGAATTGCTTCCGCCATCTGATTCTGAAAGTTATAATGATGGCATATTAATAACTAATCCTATATTAGATTAAGAGTTATTTTTTCTTTTAATTCTTTCGATAATTTCAAATATACGTTTTTTAGGTATATCAGAAATTGAATTCCATTTTTTAGCATCTTCATCGCCTTCTAGCGACAACTTGGACTTGATAACCTCAAAACTTAATCCGACTTCTAGCATTACTTTATTTAATACGCTTGATGGATTTGTTGGCTGAGATTCTTCTATAATTTCGCTTTTCTTCTTTGGATCTATTTCATCTTGACCAACGATGTTAATTCTTAGAAAATTACGAACAGCGCGAATAAAGGCTCTATTTTCAGCAATGGCCATTAAAAATTTATTTCCAAAGCCGCTAGTGTTTTCAAAATGCGCATCAGCAAGAGCTGAGAATTTAACAGGCAACATGCCAGTTTCATAATTAGGAATCCAACAAATATTACACTTTACCGCTACATAGTCTTGTCGCGCTGTAATTACATCGTAACTAACTTCTGTAAATCCCCTTATGCAGGCGATATCTTTAATGCCGCCTAAAAGTATTAGCAGTTGACTATCATCTACTTGTGTTACATCTATTGAATTGAAATCAGTTCCAGATGGAAATTTATCTTTATTTGGCACTAAAAACTCTTCTTTAACCATTGATTTCCAATTAATGGTACCGTCACTATTGTATATGTATGTTAGATTATTGAGTAGTCCAGTTTCATTTCTGCCAAATTCGCCTAATGTTTTTGGGGCGTCTTGAACGTTTTGGTTTACAGTTACTGTTTCGGTTTTTTGATTTTGTTTTGGCATATTATGATATTTTATATATCATTAAGTATTCTATATCTTTTTCTAGGCTTTGTAAATTTTTAATATTTTTAAGCTCACATATTTTTGAAAAAGAACTTTCGTTTTGATTTAAATGGGCCTCTGACAAGTAAACTTTTCCGCTTGAAAGTATTGCTCTATTTGATTTTAAAAATATATTGTCTGTTATATTTTTAGATATATTTTCTAAAATATTTGCATCTTTCTTATCTGTTTCCTGTTTAATAAATTGTAAATTAAAATCTAACAAATCAATTTTCAAATTGTTAAAATAATTTAAATTATCATTTCTATAATAGATAATCGGCCTAATTCCAGCTTTTATCAAAGATGTTATATAAGATAGGTCGGTAGGCTCATCGCTAACATCAAATATAACTGAGTTGATATTTTCTTTTAGTAAGTTGAGAGCATTTATATTGATAATTTTTTTCTTATTATTTAAGTAAAGTTGAAATTTTCCAAGCTGCAAATTTCTAAAAATAATATTTTCATCAATATCTTCGCTCACCAAATCAACTCTCATATTAATTTGTGCAGCGTTCATCAAATTTTGACTTATAAATGTATTTGGAATAAAGTCTATTATCTTTTGGTTATATTTGTTTCCAATATATAGAGTTTCTATTTTTTTAGAATTTTCTATTTTTAGGATTTGATATATTTTTTCTATAATTTTTTCTATTTTTATAGTGTTTACTGTTTTTGGAATTTCATTTGGATTAAATGAGGGCTTATTTTCTCCATATTCTGGAGATAAACAATGCGCGTTTTCTTTATTAAAATATGGACCTGCTATTTCTGGCGTGGTTACACTATAAAGAGATATTAGCGGCGTATTAGAGGCCGAGGCTAAATGTACAGGGAAGCTATCATTTCCTATATGCAATAGTGAATTTTGTATAATATAAGCAGTTTGCTGATAGGTTGTTGCTCCTTCTAAATGTGTGCATTTATCCAAAGCAATAT
>Ga0315905_10003006_pt1 | contig 17549 bp, 14 predicted proteins | sample LakEriMetagenome_5_FD_203522 | JGI IMG/M metagenome (GOLD analysis project Ga0315905, IMG submission 203522) | Freshwater fungal communities from buoy surface, Lake Erie, Ohio, United States - Buoy 4 MA121 | ecosystem: Environmental > Aquatic > Freshwater > Lake | place: USA: Lake Erie, Ohio... | reverse complement strand
AGGGGATTTCGGCACAGCGAATAGGGCCCGGAGCGAACGACCGCTGCACTCTTGCGGGCACAGATGTAGGTCGACGCCCAGATACGAATGGCCGCTCCGACAAAGAGTGAGACCCATCCGGTGATTGCGAGACCATTCTTCCAGACGACCGGCAAACCGGCACCGGAATTGAACGCCCAGGTTGCGACCATACCCGCCACGAGCGACACGCCTGTCAGCCGCATGCGGTTCCGATAGGCGAAAGACTGCCGGACGGATGTCGCCTCCATAATCACGGGTGAAATGACGACGCTGGTCTCGCCGACCGCAGTCGGGTTCACGGGCAGTTCTACCGGCTTGGTCGCCAGATCCATGATCGGAGCATCCTTGCGTGATCGAGTTGTTCAGTGGCTTTTAGCTCAGATCGTGAGATTGGAGCAATTGCAATCTGGATGAGATTTTGTGCATTCCCGGATCATGCACTGGAATCGCGTGAAAATTGGCCCCAAACCCGGGGCGGCGTACGAGCTGCCACGCCATTTTCACTCGTTCGAGGATTTGGAAAAGTCTGCGATCGAACGCTCCAGAGCGACTCCGCTGTCCCCGGTGTCCGCGCTGGGGGCGGTGCCGGGCAGCTCAATGCGAAACTCGGTCCCGACGCCTACTTCACTTTCCACCAGTATTTTGCCTCGCAAACCTTCGACAATCGATTTGCAGATCGCCAGCCCCAGCCCAGTCCCGCCTTCGGACCGTGTACGCGAGGAATCGATGCGGTAGAACCGATTGAAGATGTATGGCAAGTGTTCCTTCGGAATTCCACGACCAGTGTCCCGGATGGAGCAGACCCACTTACCCTGCCGAATCTCGGCACGGACGCGGACTTTGCCGCCGCATTCCGTATACTTGGTGGCATTGTCCAGCAGGTTCCAGAAAACCCGACTCAGACCAACATAGTCCCCCAGCACGACCCATCCCGGCAGCGACGACAGCCGGAGCTGGACTCCCCGGGACTCCGCGAGCGGTCGCACTCGTTCCAGGACATCGAGCAGCAGCACATCCGCGTGAACTTCCTCGATCATAGAGATTTCCTGCCCCGAATCGTGGCGTGACAGGATCAGCAGCTGATCGACCAGTTCACACATCATGTTGGTCTCACGGAGCAGTTCCTCATAGTTCTGGCGACTGCCTTCAGGGCAGGTCTCTGAGCGGAGTGCCACCTCCAGCCGAGTCTTCAATGCAGCCATCGGCGAACGCAGTTCATGAGCTGCGTCGGACGTGAACTGCTTCATCTGCGCCATCGACTTGTGCAGTCGATCAAACATCTGGTTCAGCGTGACCGTCAGCCTGCCCAGTTCATCGCGGGGATTGTCGACGATCAGGCGCTCGCTCAAGTTTTCGGCGGAGATCCGGTCGGCGGTGGCTGCCATCCGTTCGACAGGTCGCATCGCCTGACTGGCGAGCAGGTGCCCGGCCCCGACAGCGATCAGAATGGCGATCGGCAGCGCGGTCAGCAGCGTCCCCCAGTACCAGCTGAACTCCTGTCGCAGCGCTGCACGCGGAGTCACCACCTGCAATAGCAGCGGCTCATTGCGGGAATTTCGGGTCGCCATGCTCAGCAGTCGAAACTTTCCCGGAGGCAAGTGGATATCCTGGAACTTTTGCCCTTCGATTTGAAACGGATCGGCGGGACGAGGCAGCTCAATATCTTCGAGAAATCGACTCCGGGAGATTGGCCGGAAGTCCTGGTCGAGGATCTGAAAATGAATCGCTGCATGCGTGGCATAGCGCCGCTGCAGCACCAGCGATAGAGTTTCCGAATCATCCGTGTAGCGCTGCACTTCTTCCTGCAGTGCGAACAGCTCTTCCTTCAAGACCTGATCCGCCTTGTAAGCCAGGTGGCCATGCACGGCATACAGCATTGCGACCGAGAACAGACAAAACAGCAGCGTCAAAACTGCGGAATTCCAGACTGTCAACCTCCAGCGGACTGTCCAGCGTTCGCGAGTCATGGAGGATCCCCCAGTTGATATCCCTCGCCTCGGACCGTGTGCAACAGCTTGGGCCAGTCGGTGCGTTCGATCTTCTTGCGCAGGGATTTGACCTGCACGTCGATCACATTGGTCCAGGTGGCCGTAGAGGCTTTCCAGACATCTCGAGCCAGCATTTCGCGAGTCACCACCTGATTCTTGTGGCGAAGCAGGTACTGAAGCAAGTCATATTCGCGGCGGGTCAGTTCAATCGCCTCACTGTTCCGCGTCACTCGCCGGGCCAGCAAGTCCATCTGCAGGTCGCTGTGTCGCAACACTGTCTCGGTGGCGAAGCTCCGACGCCGAAGCGAACGCAGCCGCGCCAGCAGCTCGGCGAAGGCCACCGGCTTCACCAGATAGTCATCAGCCCCGGAATCGAGCCCCAGAATTCGGTCTTCTACGGAATCCCGAGCCGAAAGAATCAGCACCGGCACAGCCAGCCCCATCTCGCGAATCGTCTGCAGCGTATTGAGGCCGTCTCCATCGGGAAGCTGGAGATCCAGTAGGATCGCGTCCAGCGGCTCGCGACGAATGATCGCCAGCGCTTCGACGCCGCTCGTCGCGGTCCAGACTGTGTAGCTCTCCTGTTCCAGTCCGGTTTTCAGACTGGCCAGCAGAGAAAGATGGTCCTCAACGACGAGAAGTGTGGCCATGAGATCCGGTCTGTGAATGTCGGCGGAGCGACCCCCATCTTAGGGAACAGGGTGTGCCTGTCCGGTGGCCAGAAACGTGCATTCTAAGCGAAAATTCATTAACGCATGGGGATTCCACCGGGAAGGCAGCTCAAATCGATGTGCCGGGTCGATCAGCTCAGAAGCGGTGTCGTCAGCTGCACTGGACACTTGGGAATGGTCGACCATTTGCGGTCTGCGTCGGGGGTCTGAATAATTGCCAATGCTGCTGGGACCGATTCGTTCTTCCCTCTCATTCCGAACCCAGCTGCAGCCGGAGACCTCCCATGGCCAAACTGATTCTGCTCGTTCAGGGGCAGGCCAAGACTTACGACCTGAAGAGCGGCGATAACGTCCTGGGGCGACTCCCGGATTGCGATATCCAGATCGACTCGAACATGGTCTCCCGCAAGCACGCGCGCGTCTTTTCGAAAGGTACCGATTTCCTGATCGAAGATCTCGGCAGCGGGAACGGAACGTTTGTGAATGGGCAGAAGGTCGAGCAGCCCCAGACCCTGAAGACAAACGACCGGATCAAGCTTGGTCCGGTGCTGTTTCGCTTCGAAGGGGAGAAGCCGATCATCAGCGGCACCGAGGAAACCTCGGTGGGGGCGGTGAGTTTTGATTCCGGAGAGGGGACATCCACAATCACCGGACGTATCGGCGGCAGCGCTCTCGATCAACTCGATGTGAAGCCCGCCGAGAAGCTGAAAGCCGTCCTGGAGATCACCAAGAGTCTGGCTGGGACAATCGACATCGACAAGATTCTGCCCAAGCTCCTCGACACGCTGTTTGGAATCTTTCCGCATGCGGATCGCGGCTGTGTACTGCTCCTGGATAATAAGACGCAGCAGATGATCCCGCGGGCGATGAAGCACAGGCGGGCGGATGCGGACGAGTCGGTTAAGCTGTCACGCACCATCTTGAAGTCGGTCATCGAATCCAAAGAGACCATCTTGTCGGCCGATGCGTCGAGTGACTCGAAGTTCAACGCCAGTGAGTCGATCTCATCCCTGGCCATTCGATCGATGATGTGTGCCCCCCTCCTGGGTCTCAATGGGGACGTGCTGGGCGTTATCAACATCGATACCCAGAACCCACTGGCCCAGTTCCGGGCCGATGATGCTCAGATCCTGACAGCTGTGGCAGTGCCCGCCGCGCTGGCTTACGAAGGGGCCCGACTGCTGCAGTCGTATGTCGAGAAGCAGAAGCAGGACAACGAAATGGCGATCGCCAGCAATGTCCAGCTGGCCCTGCTGCCCGAATCGATGCCGGAAGTCGATGGCTACTCGTTCTTCGCAATGTATGAGTCGGCTCAGGCGGTGGGCGGTGACTACTACGATGTCGTGCCGCTCCCCAACGGCAAGATCGCGGTGGCCTTTGGCGACGTGGCGGGCAAGGGAGTCCCCGCTTCACTGATCATGTCGCGGCTCTCCACAGTCGTCCGCTCGGTGACCGAGTTCCTGGACGACGCTGGCCAGGCCATCGAGAAGATCAACGGCCACATGTGTGCCCGAGCGGTCGAAGGTCGCTTCGCGACCTTCGTGCTGATCATCATCGACCCGGTCAAGCATACGATGTCGTTCGTCAACGCCGGTCATATGTCCCCCATCATTCGCAAGTCGGATGGGACGCTGGAAGAATTCCCGGACGAGATCTGCGGAGTCCCGCTGGGCGTGGTCGACGGCTACCCCTACGACGTCGTGATGCGGGACATTCACCCCGGCGAGACGTTCGTGATCTACACCGACGGAGTCAGCGAAGCGATGAACGCCGCAGGGGACCTGTACGGCATCGAGACGCTGCGAAACCTTGTCCAGAAGGAGTCGGGCGACACGCAACAGCTCGGCACCAAGATTCGCGCGGATGTTCGCCGTCACGCCGGAGGCATTCCGCAGAACGACGACATCACCCTGATGGTCTTCGGTCGCAAGGCGTAATCCGCTCGGCAGCACGGTCTCGAATCAAACTCTCGGAAACAGGCTCTCATGGATTTCTTGCAGCTGGCCGGTCGTTCGATCCTCATCATGGGGGTCGCGAACCGGAAGAGCGTCGCCTGGCACATCGCCCAGATTCTCAAGGAGGCCGGTGCCGATGTGTTGTACGCGGTGCGTTCGACGGCCCGTCAGGACTCGATCCGCAAGCTGGTCGGTGACGCCCCCGTCTACGTCTGCGATGTCGAGAAGCAGGATCAGATCGATCGACTCCGTGAAGAGGTCGGTCGTGACCGCAAGCAGCTGGCGGGTCTTGTGCACTCAATCGCGTTCGCCGACTACAGCGCCGGATGGCAGCCGTTTCACGCGACGCCGCGCGGGGCCTTTCTGCAGGCTGTCGACATCTCCTGCTTTTCGCTGATGGCGCTGTCGAATGCCTTCCGCGACCTGCTCGATAAGGAACAAGGCAGCGTCGTGACGATCTCGATCTCGACGACGCGAATGGCGGCCGAGAACTACGGATACATGGCCCCGGTGAAGGCGGCCCTTGACTCGGCGGTCTGTTTCCTGGCGAAGTCGTTCTCGGATTTCTCGAAGGTTCGATTCAACGCGGTCTGTCCTGGATTGCTGAAGACCTCCGCATCGGCGGGAATTCCCGGGTATGTTGATTCCTATCTGTTTGCCGAGCAGGCGACTCTGCGAAAACAGGCTGTGCAGACCGAAGAGGTCGCCAACGCCGCTGTGTTCCTGCTCAGTCCCCGGTCTTCGGGAATCAACGCCCAGGGGCTGGTGATCGACGCGGGGATGGGGATCAACTACTTCGACCGCAGCCTGGTCTCGCGCTCGATGGGCTCCTGACCGCTACAACGGACGCTCGACAGCCAGCCGGGCGACCGCATAAGCACAGGCTCCGGCGGAATGAGTCGGTCCCAGCACGCTCGCGAGGGAGAGCATTTCGGCCTGAGCCAGTTCCGGGGTGCTGGCCACGACTTGCCGTGCGAGGAACTCCCCCTCGCCGGAAAGCAGAACTATCTTCACAGGATCGGCCAGCCGGGCGATGACCTGCTCGATCGCTCTCTGAACCTGGCCCTGCTGCAGACCGATCCACTGCTTGGCCAGCTGATCGATCTCGGGCGGCGTGATCTCATCGCGATCCGCACACAGCATGCGGGTGAGTCGATCGTACGCCCACTCGCGAGTTGCTGGGCGTCCGTTCGCGGTCTCGCAGTCGTCGGGGGATTCCGCCAACTCGCCGGTCCATAGATAGAGATCGCGCGTGGTGGCGAACAGCTCCGCTGCCACTCCCGTCTGCTGACCTTGGTGATTCACATCAGGAGACAGGGCCATCAGCGGAGTCCGCCGCACACCCGTGTAGACCAGCTCGCCGCTCCGCAGCCGCAGCGGGTCGGTACCGCCCTCCGCGACAGGAGTCCCCTGCCAGAGCGGGATGATGTCGGTCGTTGTCGAACCGATGTCGATCAGCAGTGCGGCCCCTTCGGGACAGGCCCGGCCCGCCCAGGTCGCCTGGGCATGCCAGTTTGCAGCTGCGACGAGAATGGGAAACTCCAGAGCTTCGTCGAGCGTGAAGAACTCTCCTCCCGTCTGCCAGATGCGCAATTCCGGTGCCTGCGGAAAGGCCCGGTCCACCGCTACCAGAATCGCGTGAACCCCTTCGGTTTTGGTGCGAAAGCAATCGGCCAATTCGCCCGTCATCGTGACGGCTAGAACCGTTTCCCCATTCACGCGGTTCGCAGTGAGCGAGCGCAGGGCCTCGCCCAACTTGTCGGGGTGCTTCCACATCGGAAACGGAGCTTCCGCCGTCCAGTCGTCTCCATTCGACGCTTTGAGGTTCGCTCCGCCGATGTCGAGTCCGATGACGTTCACTGAATCATTCCCTGAGAGTCGAAGGTGATGGCATTCGTTCGCCAGCTGAGCGGCTCCGGGCGTGCATCCAGCCAGCGCCGCACGATGTTCTCCGGGCAGAGTGCTCGGTAGCCGATGTAGCTGGTCGTCAGTCGCGGGTTGACCTCCACGACGATGGGCTGGGCGGGATGCGAGTCGGGAATCAGCAGGTCGATGCCAACATACCCGCTCAGCCCGGGGATCGACTCAATCACGCGGCCCGCGAGTTGCCGAACGACCGCTGAGTCCCACTGGGAGGGAATCTGCCCGCCACCGTACTCGAAGCCCCGCTCCGGATCGATGAACTGGTCTGCCACCGGAAACAGTTCGTAACGCTGCTTCGACCCAACCAGGGCCGCGACCGAGATCGCCGTACCGGAGATATACGGCTGGACCAGGAGTTCCAAGTAGCGATCTGTCTTGTCGCAGACCGGCCACTCCATCTCCGGCGTCAGAAGCTGCATGAGCTGCGATCCGGCACCGAATCGGAGCTTGGCCACACGCGGCCAAGCCAGTTGCGAGTCATCAGAGCCCCACAGCAGCTCGGTCTCAATCGTCGGTAGCCCCGCTTGTCGGCAGTGCAGGAAGAACTCCCACTTGTCGCCGCACAGGTCAACGGCCGAGATCGAAGCATTCAGGCAGCGGCGGCTCAGTGCCTGAGCCGCAGTCACGCGGCGCAGCAGTTCTCCATCGAGTTCCGGCGCAATCACATACGCGGCATCGGCGGCTCGGCAGAGTTCGGCGAAGCGAGTACGTTCGGCCTCAATCTCATCGACGCAGATCAGTTCGAGCCCGCTCTGTCGCAACTCCTCAGGAACGCTCAGGCGCCGGTCCCAGGTCGCTACGACTTCCCAACCGGCAGCGATCGCATCGCTCACGAAGGCCCGCAGCATCGCGGCTCCTTCGCGAACCAAGCTGTCCGGGCGATCTGGAGACGACCAGCCTCCTCCGCAGACGAATTCCGAGACGAACAGCCTCAAGCGAGTCCCCTGATTCGTTCAGCGAGCCTGGGCCCGGGCTTCGTTCAGCAGCTTCATCCAGGCTCCCATATAGTGGCCGTGATCGTGGAAGGTCCGCCCGCTGACCAGATTCCCGTCGACCACACAGGGGGCATCGACGAATATTCCGCCGCAGACTTCGAGGTCGAACCGGCACTTGGGCACGGTGGCCATCTTTCGCCCCCGCACGCAATCGGCAAAGGCCGGGATCTCGACCCCATGACAGACCGAGGCGATCGGCTTGTTGGTCGCGAAGAAGTGCTTCGTGACTCGAATCAGGTCAGCGTCATAGCGAATGTATTCCGGAGCCCGACCGCCGCTGAAGAAGATCCCGGCGTACTCTTCTGGCTGGATGTCGCGGAATGCGATCGCCGCCTGAATCGTGTACCCCTCCCACTCCTTGGTGATCGTCCAGCCCGGACGGACTTCGTGCATCACCATCTGATACAGCCGCTTTTCCGGCGCGGCAACGACGGGGATAAACCCATCTTCCTGGAGCCGGTAATACGGGTAGAGCGTGTCCACGGTTTCCGTGGCATCGCCCACGACAATCAGCACCTTGTTCAGCATGGGAGTTCCGTCGGAGTGCGAGAGCAGCCGTCCCTACTTCTTCAGCAACTCGGGGACGAGCTTCTTCACATCTTCCATCGAATTCGTCACCGCGACAACCGTCCCGGCCTTGTCGATGATGAACGTCGTCGGAAGGGTCAGCACGCCGTAGCTCATGGCCGGAGCCCCCTGCATCCCATCGGGCTCAGCGATGTGCGGCCAGGGGACCTTGTGCTGCTGGATATATTGCTGGACCGGAGCCCCCTCGGTGTCGACGTTGACTCCCAGGACTTCCAGGCCCGCCGCTTTATTGGCGTTGTACATCTCAATCAGCAGCGGCAGCTCCTTGGTGCAGTCGGTGCAGTAGGTCGTCCAGTAGGTGACGACCAGCACCTTACCCGCATACTGCGCGACGTCGACCTTGCCTCCGCCGAGCAGTGCCCCGGTCAGCTCGAACTTCTTTCCCTTCAGGCTCAACCGGCGAATGGCTCCCCGAGCCTGAACCGCTGCCCGGCTCTGTGGATGATCTTTCGCGATCAGGCTGTACCACTTGACCGCTTCGGGGGCCTTGGCGTTCAGGTCCTGAGTCACGGCGATCTGCAGCAGCGCGTCGGGTCGATCTTCGGCCGTCGGAAACGCAGCTGCAAACTCTTCCAGCGACGTCATCAGGTCTTCCTGGACCTTCTGGCGCTCAGCCACCTCGGCCTTTTGCAGGCTCAGCATGTAGCCGGTCAGAATGCGGCGAAACACCGTGAACGGGTAGATCGGGTCCTCTTTGGCCGACTTTGCGAATTGAGCTTCCATTCGCTCAAGCTCGGGTAGTCCTCCAGAGTAGGCCCCCATCTGAGTTGCGGCGAAGATCCCTTCGATCAGCTGACGACGCCAGCTGTCCTGCTCATCAGGTGTTCCGGAGAGCTCGGCCAGCTTGGCCAGGTACTGAAACCGTGTGGCGTGGTACTTTTCGACTTCGGCAGGCTTTGCTTCAGGCCCGGGGATCGCTTCATCCAGCTTCTTGATCGCATCGATCAGCTGCTGAATCTCAGGCTTCAAACCGCCATCAGGAGTGTTGGAGATCGAGCCCGCCATGGATGAGCTGGGCTGAAACAGTCCCCCGCCTTCGGCCACGAACGACTCCTGACCTTCCACTGGACGCGGCAGAACCGTCAGCTTCCAGGTGTTGCCGATCCGCACGATCTCGCTCAGATGGACTGAACCGGTGTCGTTGCCGTTCTGGACAATCGCGATCGCATTCTCGTACAGGTACAGGTCCTGCGTACTCTTGCCGGGCTCTGCAGGAACCATGTAGGGCATCGCACAATTGAACTGCATCCAGCGTGTCGTCTTCTTCATCAACTTCGACGACTTGAGGATCTCTGCCAATCCTCGCTCCGGGTTCTCCACGGACTTCAGGATGGCTGTCTGAGCCCCCTTCTCGACTCCGATCGCAGTCAGGTCCTCGGCCGTGACCAGGAGCGGGAGCAGGAAACGCACATCACCCGTCGCCAGAGCCCTCACAGCCTCCATCGAGACCTCTTCCGCGGAGATGATCTTCCACTGATCGATGACTCCGTCTTTGTTGGAATCGACCCCCCATCGGGTTCCGCCCGTATTGAACCAGCGGAACTGATCGACGACGGGGGACTTCGGGTTGCCCGAGCTGTCGATCTCTCGATAGACCTCGATGCCATCCTTGTAATAGCGAAACTGGTCGACCGAAGAGTTACCGTCCAGATCGACAAACCGCCGCAGGACCTGACCTTGCGGGCCAGTCACGACATAGCCACTGCCCTTACCGATCTGGGCCACCTTGTTCTGGCACTTGCCCCATTCGGCCTTATCGGGAGTCTCGATATCGACCAGCTGCATGGGACGATATCGCTCCAGGATGTCGGCTGCCGGGACGACCTGCCCTTGGGCGCACGCGAATTGCTGCCAGCCAAAAGTCATCGCCAGTGCAAACGAAATTGAGAATCGACTCCGACGGATCATTCCTCTGTCCTTCCGTGACCAGCCTCGAAGACCGCCATCGCAGTCCTCTTCAGGCAGACCCTCTCCATCCGGCCTGCTCCAAGTAGTGCGATTCTAAGCGGAGGCTACGCACGACAAAAGAGCGGTTTATTCCGGGATTGACCCTGCGGCCAGAATGGCAGTAAAAGCCGCTCTATGTTCGAGCCGTTCTGGGGCGATCCATGAGCGGTTCTCGGGCGGCAAGGATGCCGCACATGGTCCAGGGATGGAAACGTCAACATGCGCAAGACAATCAGCTGGGTGCTTCTCGCAGGATTGACTGGTTGTGGTCAGACCGAGCATGCTCCGCAGCAGACCGCGGAAGCCCCCGCAGCTGCCCCCGATACCGCGGCAGTAACTACAGCTGGCCCCAAGCGGATTACGCCTGACGAAGCTCTGGCGATGGCCAAGGAGCTGATTAAGAAGCGCAGCTTCAATGACGCCTCCAAGCTGCTCAATGAGGCGATTCGCACGAATCCTCAGCTCGTCGAAGCGTACACCACCCGGGCGACACTCCTGGCGGACGCCAAGCAATACACGCGGGCGATCGCTGACCTGAATGCGGCGATCAAGCTGGAACCTGACAACGCAAAGTTCCTGAACACGCGCGGGTACTTCCACCTGCTGCAGCAGAACTATGGCGAGGCAATGGCCGATTTCAACGCGGCTCTCGCCCTCGACCTGAGCTATCCGCAACCGCACAACAACCGTGGCTTGGTCCGGATCGCGCAGGAAGACTTTGACAAGGCGGTTGTGGAGTTCGATGCCGCCCTGAGGCTCGACCCCAAGTATGTCGACGCTCATAACAATCGTGGCTTCGCCCTCTCACGGGCCAAAAAGTTCGACGACGCCATTGTCAGTTTCACCAAGGCCATTGAACTCGATCCCAAGTACATCAACGCCTGGAACAACCGGGCTCAAGCCAGCGTTCTGGCCGGCCGCCCAGCCGAGGCGATTGCCGACTTCACGAAGGCAATCGAGCTTCAGCCCGCAGTGATGGAACACTACCAGCAGCGGGCGGATGCGTATCTGGCCAGCGGACAGCCGGAACTGGCTCGGAAAGACCTGGATCACATCGAGTGGTCGTATGAACTGGATGCCCTCAATCGCACTCTGAACGCTCATCCCAAGGATCCGCTGAACTGGGTCGCACGCGGTCGCCACCTGGAAAGGGTGCAGCGCTGGGACGAAGCCTTGAAGAACTACACGGACGCTTTGGCGCTCGGCAAGTCGTGCCCGGAAGCGGTCATTGGGAAAGCGACTGTCCTGTTTCATCAAGGGAAGCTCGACGATGCACTGAAGGCCTGCGATGAAGTTTTGGCTGCAGGGCCAAGTACTGATGCGTCCTCCATCAAGGGGGACATCCTCGTTCAGCAAGGGAAGCTCGACGAAGCCATCAGCGAGTACAAGTTGGCTCAGCGGTTTGACTCCCAAGTGGCGCAAACCTACTTCAAGCGAGGGCAGCAACGGAAGGCGAGCGGTGAGATCCAGCAAGCCAGCGCCGACATGATTCAAGCGGTGCGAATGGACCCCAGCCTGAGGGGGCAGGCCTCGGACATTCAGTTTCCTGAAGAAGAGGAGACTGCAGCACCCGCCGCTCCGGGAGCATTCCCCGCCGAATCCGCGGAATCGGCTACACCTGTTCAGCAGCCTTAACGCACGCTGGTGGCAAGTGATCGATGCCAGCCACACGGGACTGACCCGGTGTGCGGGTTTGGGTTGGCGCACAGGTTGCACACCACAAGTTCTCTGAACCGGTTTCGACTGATGAGATCTCCTCAGCAGTTCGCCCACAGGGAACGGATCGATGCCTCATCTGACACTATCGCATTACGTCACGGCTATGGCTGGGGCGAGCCTAGCGCTCATTCTTCTGGCGGTCTGGAAGGCGTACCGTTTGGGACGCGAACGCGGGGTCGGTATTCGGGCGGATCGTTTTGATCGGCTGTATGCCGAAGTCGACTTTGACGGGACCAGCTGGCAAGTCGCCGACACCAGCCGTGATCATCAGGGAAAGATCGTTGGAACCGTCAATTTGACGCAGCTTGGCGCTCGATTGAGAGCGGAAGGGGTCGATCATGCGAACCGTCGCTGGTCGGCCGAAGGTGTGGTGTTTCGAAGAGGACTGCACCTGCTGTTTGTGGAGCGCCGTGAACGTGGTCACGCGGTCGGTTCGATGAACCTGACACTCGATGAAACCGGCCAACGGATGACCGGCATGCAGAGCACCTGGGAAGGGGACCAGACCGGGGGGGCCATACAGACCGTGAACTGGATTCGCTGCTCCTCTTCGTTGGCCCTCTCTCCGTTCGAGCCTGTGGTTTCTGAGGAACATCGCCTCGCGACAGTGGCGTTTCGGCAACATCGCACAGATGTGTTTCGCCCCATTGACAGCATGGCAAGCGAACTTGTCGCGTCAGCACAGAATGCAATTCCTGACAGTTTAGGGCCGGAGAATCGTTAAACCCGGTAGTCTCTGCCCGCGTTTGATGTTGCGGCGGACGAACACGAAGAAATCGAACGAGTCCGCACGGCAGTTGCGTTTCAGCCCCCTGGGATGTGGTTTCGATCTGTTCGAACCACTCAATTGCCAATTACAACCAAGGGAAGGCCACATGTTCGGAAACAAGACCAACACTCCTAAAGGCCGAGAGACGGCTCAGCCAGCCCCAGCCCCTGTCGCTATGCCGGCTCCGGCCGCTGCTGAGGCTCCGGCTCCGCGGGCTCCCAAGAACTACATCTCCGCCGGAACAGTCATCGAGGGGAATATCGTTTCCCACGAAGACTTGCACCTTGACGGCACCGTCAAGGGCGACATCAAAACAACCGGTCGACTGATCCTCGGTAAAGAGTCCAACGTTGAGGGAAACATCCTCGCGTCGGAGGCTGAAGTGTCGGGCCTGATCACCGGGACGGTCGAGTCCAAGGGCTCGCTGACGATTCGCGCCACCTGCAAGATTTTTGGTGACATCATCACCAAGAGCCTGAACGTCGAGTCCGGCTCATCGTTCAATGGTCGGTGCAAGGTCGGCGGCGAAGCAGATGGCCCTCGCGGTGAAGCCGCTCGTCCGGCTCCTGCAGCTCCTGCGGCGGCTCCCGTAGCTGCTCGTCCGAAGGTCTGATTCGCCTTCAGTTGTCCATCGATCGCCCGCTTCCGCGCCTTCCCCAGAGGCGGGCGATATCTGGCCCTCGTCGACTGTCGACCTGGGTGTTCCAGGAGTTCCATCCGTGCATCTCCCTCGAGAAGAACTCGACGAGCGCTTTCAGCAGCTGAATCGCTGTCGATCCACTCTGGTCGAGCAGATGCGGAGCGCAGCGACTCGTCTGCTCGCGCCGGGCGTGCCGACTGACGAGGAACTGGAAGCTTCTCTGAACAACTACCGGCAGCAGCTGCATCGCCTGCAGTTTGAACTGGAACTGGATTCCATGGCAGAAGGTTCTGTCTGGGAATCATTGGTGTCTCGGCTGGAGATCGTTCGGCAATCCGCAGGTGCCGTCGAATCTCTGAGATTCGTGAATCAGTTGCGAGTGAGATCTGGCGACCAGAGTCTGCTGACGCCCGTCATTGAAGTTGCGGAGCAAGTTCGTACACGCCTTCTGGATGCTCCCTGGCAGTCGCGTGAGCTGCTGGAGGAGGTTGAAAGTCATCGTCATCCTCTGTGCCGCTTGTTGGGTCTGCTGCGGTCTCCTGAGGCCCTGTCAGATGACGACTGGACGACAGAGATGAGTCTCGTTCAGGAACAGTTTGGAACGTCAGTCGCCACTGCGATTGCACGCGGTCGCGTTTATCTGGCCCCCCTTGAGTCGGAGGAATAAACCATGAGCAGCGGACAATATCGTCGCTTGCTGACCAACCTGCCTTCCATGGCGTCTGTGGTCAATGCTTTTCAGTCGCCTGATGTTCAACTGGCGGTGTATCGCACACTGATCGAGTCACTGCTCGAAGCCACCGCAGATGACACCAGCTCTTCTTCACGCGTCTCGAAGGGCAAGTCCCGCAGCGAGATGGATATCGTCGAAGGGGACAACATTCACTCGATCGCCGCTGACTGATTGTCAGACCCCGCAGGAACTCCGCCATGTCGATCGATACCGATACGTTCCAGGCTCGCGTTCGCGAAATGCGACAGAGCAGCCAGCAGCTGGCTGATCTCCTCAATTCGGATGCGAACCAGCTGGAGTCGGCGGGCGTGACTCCCGGGATCGGATTGGTGGAGCAGTTGGCCCAGTACCGGCTCCGGTTTCAGGAACTGATGGCGCATTGGAATGCGAGTCAGCCAGCCACACGCCGGGCGGCATCCATCAGCCTTGAAGCCTTGGAGGCCGAACTGGTGCGCCGCGAACAGGCAGTGCATGCCTGTCAAATCGCAAGAGATGTTCTATCAATCGCTCCCCGCGATGGAGCGACGATCACCGAATTGGAATCGATCCAGTCGGACGCTTGCCTTGTCCTGGCCGCGCACGGAACGGAACTGAGTTCCGAGCAAGTTGACTCGTTCCAGACGGGGACTCACCCCTGGTGTCATCTGCTGCGACTCATTCGCGAGCAAGACACTCTTTCGGACGCCGATTGGAGTTCGCTCAATCGCTCGATCGAAATGAATTTGTGTCGGGCACTGGCTATCGCAGCGACTCGCGGTCGTTTGGTCATCAATCGACCCGTTGAACCGTCGACTCCGGTTGCTGATTTCGAGAGAACTCCAGAGCCGACTGTAGGAACACCAGCCCAGTCAGCGGATACTTCCCCCGTTGACGATGAACTGCCGATTACGCTGCCGTTTCGCAGTGTCATTGACTCGAACATTGAACATGCTCTGGCAAGAGCGGAGTCTGAAAGCAGTATCCTCGGCATCGTTCCAGAAGGTGAGCCGGAGTCGCTGGTCAGCTTGAGCACGCCGCCCGAGGTGATCGATTTGGCGAGCGAGCCACTCATGATCGACTCGGCTGCGAGTCTGGCCGTCGCTGAAGAACTGGACTTCGAGCCTTCGACACAGAAAGTAGTGGCGGACTCGCCCCCTGCGGCTTCGGTATTCGATGACATTGTCCCGGTTTCATTGGAAGACCGGATTCGCCAAGAGGCCGAGACACCTCCCGTTCCGGCGCCAGCGGCCCCTTCCGGGCTGGGGAATGTTTGGGAAGCCGCCACCAAATCTCAGAGGCACTCTGGCGATCATGAAAGCATCTTTGACGATGATAACGATGAAGATGATTTGATTCGTCGCAAGGGCCGTACCCCTCTCAATACGCTGGTACCGGCCACGCCTGCGATCAGCGATGAGTCGATCTCTCAACTGGCTCAACAGCTATTGGACTCCGCCGAGTTCACCGACGCCACGGGAGCCAGTGCTGCCCTGGCCATGGAGATCTTTAACGGGCCGGAGGCAGAGCGACTCACGCTGCTGCCGGACCTGATCCTGCACCTGATTCATGAGGGACGTCCCGGGCTCGCTTATCACTTGGCCCGCGGACTGGAAGCACGGTCTCTAACGGAACGCCGATTTGTTCCTTCGTGGTTGATTCGTACCTGGACGTTCGGACATGCCCTGCTGTTTCCAAAAGGCCAGCTGGCGAGCCTGCTTCAAGAAGACTTGCAGAATCCTTGCAGGAACGACCAGGCCCTCGATCGGGACTGGAGTCTGGCCATGTCGTTGATGGTTCGGGCCGCCACACTCCGCCCGGCAATCATTGCTCCGTCCAGTCGCGCTGCAGCTGTGCTGAGAGACTTTGACCTCAAAGAGAACTGCGTCCAGCTCTACAACTACTGCTCACGAATTGGAACCTATGGGGAACGAATTCAGGGAGTCTTCCCTGGGTTGTTCAAGCAGACACACGACAGCGTCCCCTACGCTGAGCAGTTGTCGATCCTGCGTGCGGACATTGCCCGTTGGGATGCCCAGGAAGAAACGGTGGCGTTGAAGTATGAGACCGCACAGCCTCTGTTTCAGAAAACGCACTGGAGCCTGCGAGCGGCGTCCACGGTCCGTGGATCCGAGGCGGTCCGCGAATGGATGAGCTGGCAGGTCGCACTGCGACTGGGCGAGTCGCTGATTCAGCCAGTCCTGGAAGATCGACGTACTGACCTGTCACGTGTTCGCTCCGAAGTCGAGGATGTCGCCGCCAGGCTCTCCTCAGATGAGAATGGTTCCAGCCAGTTTACACATCCCAGCGTCAGGGCATATCTGCGACAGGCGACCACCTTTGCTCAGCGGTGGATCGGCCTGCACACCGGAGCCTCATCGAAAGAGCCCCAATCGTACCTGCCTCAGGCTGCAGTGGAACTGCGATCAGAAGTGGAAAGCCGCTACGAAGGTGTGATGCAGGAGCTGCGGGATCTTTCGCAGAACTCCACCTCGTTCGAGGTCCGCATGGCGGTGGCCTGCCTGATGCTGTCCGTTCAGGAAATCCGCGACCTGGTTGACCCGAAAACATCGACGGAAACACGCGAGCCCGATCCTCGCCATCTGCTCAACTCGGAGTTCCTCAAGATTCCGGAACTGAGACTGGCGACCAACTGGGAACCGGACGCCGATCCACCTACGGTCGAAGAAGAGATTCTGAAGTTTCTGTTTCAACCGCAGCCTGACTGGACTTCAGCCTTCAAGATGCAGCTGGCTCAGGGGAACGATGCCGCTGCGGAACGCATCCTGTCACTCTCATTCTGGACACCCGAAGAGCGGGAAGCCCTGGAATCGGTGTTGCGCCAAGACCGGTCCCGGAAAAAGGCCGAGTTCCTCCATCAGTTGGCCGAAGTCAGAAAGCTGGTCGCTGATTCCGTGCATCTGGAGATCCTTCCCGATACCGAGCGTGCCGGAGTCGAGACGCGGTTGACCAAGCTGCAGTTCCAGGTCAACAACGAAGCGAATGCCGCCGCCAGCATGGTCGAGCTCGATCGCATTCGCGATCTCCTGGTGAAACGCCGTGAACGAGAGGCCGAACGCATTCGAAACCGACTGCGTCAGCTGCACGGAACGGTGGCGAAGGATAACGAAACTCCGCCCCCGGCTCCTCCAAAATCCCCCAAGGGCTGGATCATGGACTTTGACAGCTAATCCCGTCGCCTTCTTACGCCTCGCCACTCCTTGAGCCCTGTTGTCATGAGCCACTCCGCAGCTGATCGAATTGCACCTGCACCGAGCCGATTGCTCGGTCGGGATGCTCTGCTGCGCACGCTCATCGCAAGGCTGCAGACCGATTCCCACTTGCTCATTGGGCTCGATCTCAGTCTGCGTGGCCAAACAGGAGTCGGACGATCCGCTCTGTTGAGAGAGCTGGTGACACAGGTCTCACCACTGTTCGACCGTGTCTTCGTATTGCAAGGACACAACTCAGCGTGTTTTCGGCAGTCGCTCAGCAATCTGGCCAGCGAGTTGGACCTGCGGCAGAAAGAGTTTCGACGGGCCTCGGACCTGACCTCCGCTGTTCGAGGCTGGCTGGGGCAACACGATCGGTGGCTGCTCGTTGTCGATCATCTCAATGACCTGG
>Ga0315905_10003004_pt1 | contig 17559 bp, 12 predicted proteins | sample LakEriMetagenome_5_FD_203522 | JGI IMG/M metagenome (GOLD analysis project Ga0315905, IMG submission 203522) | Freshwater fungal communities from buoy surface, Lake Erie, Ohio, United States - Buoy 4 MA121 | ecosystem: Environmental > Aquatic > Freshwater > Lake | place: USA: Lake Erie, Ohio... | reverse complement strand
ATGTCCCAATTTCAAAAAGACTTATTGTCGGTGTTTTATTTAAAGTCCTGTAATTATGTCTTACCGGAAGAGGATTGAATAAACGCACAATAATTCGGATTATAATTCAAGAAAAGCGTGGCAAGCAAAGGACTGCGTGAATTGGAGTTTGTTGAAAAACGCACCAATAGCCAATATGCTAGACTTACATTTTTGTCAACTGGCAAGGCAATTGATTTCGTCGGAAAGCTAATTCAGGTGAATCCCTAAGCTGTCCATCGATTGCTTGAGTAACAAAGAGTAGCGACATTTTATCGATAACGACATGGAACGTTATCAGCCTTTAGGAGCACAGAAAGAAGCAAAGATTTTAACCAACTAAAAATAGAAAAATGAACAACAAACATCAGGTGCACAACCTTATCATTTTAGACGAAAGCGGTTCAATGGAATCCATTAAAACTACCATTATTCAAGGTTTCAATGAATTGGTGCAAACGATTCATGGAATTGAGAAGCAATTTCCGGAGCAAGAGCACTTTATTTCATTTGTCTCGTTTAATAGCTTAGGTCAGAGAGTGCTGCACTTTATGGACCCGGCAAGTAAACTGAAACAAATAGACGATGAGAGCTATAAGCCGGGTGCTTTGACACCGTTATTGGACGCTATGGGTTTCAGTATTCATAAACTTAAGCACGCGTTGCAAGGACAATTCAACTACAATGTACTGGTCACAGTTTTGACCGATGGAGCTGAAAACGCTTCGAAGGAATATTCCGGAAACGACATTAAGAAGCTTGTCGAGGAGTTAAAACAGAACAGCTGGACATTTACATACATAGGGACAGACCATGATGTAGAAGAAATTGCATCGTCACTTTCAATTGGTAATACGTTGCGATTCGAAAAAAATGAAAGAGAAATAAAGGAAATGTTTCTGAAGGAAAGGGAGGCAAGAGCAAGATACAGCAGTAAAATTCACTTTCATGAAGACACGTCAACCGCTTATTTTGATGACAGCGATGAAAAGGATGTAAAACAGCAAACGCCGCCTTCTAATCCTACGTTTCCAAAATCGAAAAATTCCCTTTTGAGAAGGCTATTTGGATCTTGATTGTTAATCGGGATTATTGCGAAAAGTTGAAAGCTCCCCCGATCCTGGGGAGCTTTCTAGGAGCAGTCGATAAGTTGCAGTTAGAGGGAGTGGTTTTAATTCAAGGCATTAAATCTAAATGCCTGCCATCTAACTATTGCAGTATCCTCTTTGTCTAATTCGTTGTTAAATGATTCTTGATATCCATTATGGAGTGATAGCGTGGGTAAGTACTTTTCATCATCCAAGAGAATTATAAATTCACCAAATGCGTATTTTTGCTTTTGGCGTAAATGTCTGATGCATGACCGTTTCTGCACCGAGTAAATCATAGAGTGTACCCTCCAAAGAGCAAAGGGCCGAGATCATCATTTGTAACGATGTTTTCACAAGACTTAAAGTGTTTGAATTCCGAGAGTTCATTGTATTCGAACTCCTCAATGAGATTATATTTTAGACTGGCTTGAATCATGTTATTGAATTCAACATTGAACGCACATAATTTACTTGAGGTTTATAGGTAGATGGTTTTTGAACCCTGTGGCAACTGCGGTTAGATAAGCTTTATACCAAGTGGTATATGGCGAAAACAGAGGTTCTGTATTTTTAAATTTGTTCTCTAGTAGCTTTTTGTATCCTTCTGCTGATGGATTTTGTGACAAACTTGATTTGGCAAATTCATTGATACCATCGAACCCACTATCAAGGCTTGACATCAAAGATTCGATGGCTGATACTTCAATCTTGATATTTTTCAAATCGAGCGTCTTCAATGCAGCGCCTGACGTCACAGTCTTAATCTGCGTTATTCTTTGTTGGATAGAATCATATTCTATTTTGAACGATATATTTCCGGATTGATTAAACTTTTCTTTGATCGCACGTAAATGGTTTAAAATCGTTTTTATTGCTTTAAGTTGGTCATTTAGTTTATTCTTGTCAGCTGATGCCCGACATGCATTGAGCATGGTCTCAACGGAAGTTATGCAATCATTGCTACTCAGGCTCGCGTTTGATATATAACACTTTACGAATGCGAGGACTGATGTTTCAAATGGTGTCAAATTATTTTGTAAAGCTGTAACTTCTCCTTTCTTGGCATCGAAATCCTGCTGCAATATTTTATATTCAGCGCTACAATTTTGTATTTCCACATCTTTAGCACCCATTTTTTTATTCAAATCCTCAATTTTTTGATTAAACGTTTCGGCCTGATTGTTCCGCGCAGCAGTAGTGTCTTTCATTTGCTTTCGTAAGGTTTTGATACTTATGCTTTCAGTGGAACTTTGGGAGTTCATTTTGTCTAAAACTTCTTGGATTTTAAGGTCTACATGTTCCTCCATAGCCAATAGTAATGTGGAATCCTTAGGGTCGAGTATAGCATGTTTAGATTGGCTGAAAAGATGCGTGAATCCTAACAATCCAATACTTAAAAGCAGTGTGTGTGTGAATTTCATTGGGAGGAGATTTGTTTAGATTGTTTATACTTGAAGTTATGGAACTATGTATTTACTTCTTAGTTGGTTATACCACTCAAGATAATAGTAATAATACCTCAACTGGTCTTTTGTAATTTCGTGTATATTTAAACAAGCTTGTTCAGTAGCGCCATCATATTCTCCTGTAGTATAACCATATTTTTGCAGTTCGTAATTTTGCCAGTTAGTGGCAGCTGATTGAAGCTGTTGGTGTAACTTCATAAACCTTTGATGAAATGTACTGAACCCACTCAGGCGATCATAAAAGCTTGAGTAAGTCTGTTGAATCGTGGAGCATTTTTGCAAGAGCGCGTTGCCATTTGCCAATCTGAGCTGCGACGCCAAGCGATCAGCCGCCGGCTGATATTCTCCCGCTAAAATTGGGTTTAACTGATCGTAGCCGTCTGTAACGTTTTTGTAGATTCGAAATGCATCCGCATACGGATTGAGATTGCATAAGATACAAATTGATTTCATGCGATCTAGTTCATTAAGCAATGCACCATCTGCCGTTCCACAACTTGTTATGGTTTGATCAAACGAGTACACCAGTGACTTTCCATATTGTAGATTAAGCGTTTCCATATCATCTTGCCATCGAGATGAATCTTTAGGTGATTGCGATGCTTGCATTTCAAGTGTCGCTCTCAACTGCTGGTAAAGCGCAGGATTAAATGGCTCGTTGCCCATTTTGTTTACATCTTCACGAAAGGAATTTCCCGGAGGTGGTGGTGGTGGGGGGGGATCGCTAATGCTGTACCAGACCAACATAGCTGTTCCCAATGCGAGGATAATTAAAATTGGGATTTTTTTCTTGAGTTGGTTTGTCATGGTTGAATACATTTAAAAAATAGTAATTGCTTGTTTATTCGTGAATTTAGATTTTGTTGTAATTTAAATTTTGGTGCAAGGAGTGTGGTGGTAGAGTTAAAAACCTTTTTATTTTGCCTTCTTTCAATCGCTGAAGCAGCCCTTTTTAAAAGCTGTTTCAATAGTGCTGAATGCGAATTTGGTAAATATCTTTGGCATGCGTTCAATGCTATATTCCATCTCCTGAGTTCTGTGTATTGGGGGTTGGGGGCTGCCCTCTTTGAATTTCCACTTTCTTATACCCCTTCTTATTCACGGTATTCCAGTTTATGTAATAAAGCCTGAGAAATGCTTCTTGCAACCTTATTTGAGTTGTCGAAGATTCGATATTATTGCCGATTTCCTTACAAGTGGAGTCTTTTTCATGGTCGCGCAACTCGTAATACGATCCTTTATCTACTACTTTGTAGTAGTTTTCTGTGGCCCAGAGTCCTTTTGTTTGTAATTCATTCTCAAATAAATGATGCTTTAACTCCAATGCCGTGCAACGTGCTGTATCAGTCAGTGGCTGGCAGTTCTCATAATACCGGCCGCGATAATAGGTAATGCAACTATCTTTATTAATAAATTTATCCTTGCCTTGAGTTTTTGCCTTGTAGGTGCTGTCTTTTAGGCAGGGGCATGGCTCTTCACTTATTGCCGGACCTGTAGTAGTTATGGGTGGAGGTAACGGTGTTTCGAATAAACCAGCGTAATAGCATAATCCAATAAGCAATGCGAGCGTACCCAATATAAGCGCTATCGCGGTCCATTTGGATCGAGTTTTTGTGATTTGATCAGTCGCCTCTTTTGACGGGCTACCTTGCACATCCGGCGGTATGGGTCTCTCAGGCAGGGGTGAATGCTTCCGCTTAGAAGGATCATACGCCTCCATTTCAGTTTTCCAGCCGGCCGGCGCAGGAGTGTCGCGCAAAATGAAGATACGCTTGTAGTAGGAGAGGCCAATCTTTCCAACGCAATGCTCCAAGCGCTCCCCTCGGTTGAGTGTCAAATAAGCGACCTTATCACCTTGTCCCGTGAATTCATTAAAGTAATGCAATGGCAGTGCGTACTTGCGAACCTGTAGGTCAATTTCTTCGCGGGTTATGGCCAGTTTAGATCCATCGAAGTTTTGCTTGACGTATTCAAGCATGTTATCAAGTACCTCATCTACGTGGCCAGTCAAACGATTGCTCTCAGGATAGTAAATGGAAAAAGCAATAAAACCATCACGGCCGAATTTATCTTGTGCCGTTGGGCAAATTTTACTTAGTATATGGAAGTTGGGTGTACCCTTGGCGAGGTGATATAGGTAGAAATCACGCAGTGTTTGTTTAAAGGTATTTCGCTTGTCATATTTTTTCAGCGTTTCAGCAACAATTGCGTTCGGGGCACTGCATACGATATTGTCCTTGTAACCCCCAGTAATACCCCAAACAATCCATTCGATTTGTTCCATGAATAATTGGTTTTGAGTTATCCTAGTATATTCTTAATCCAACTTCCTCGACCGGATCGAAATGTGAAATTGCGAATCAGTTCAATAATTCTGTCGGGACTTTCCGTATTCAAGTTCTCGACAAAGCCATTGAAGCGCACATCACCTATGCTGTAAGGATATACAATTACCTTGAAGTCGTTGTCTGAATTGCTCTGGTGGTGTTTGCAGTTCGTCATGAACGTTTTGTAATGCCTTTGTAAGAATTCAAAGGCATAGTCGCTGGGATTGTCATCTGTTGGAAATCGATCCGCCTTGCTGACAATTAGGTAAATCCCATCGGTGCTCTTGAGAATATTAGCATTTCCTAAAAATTCAAGAATCTGCGTCATTTTAATGGATTGGTCAGCCTCCCATCCTGAATCGTTATGCCTTTCGAAATCGATGATGAAGAAGATGAGTTTTCGATTGTTGTTGTTCAAGTAATTCGAGGCTTCTCTGAAGTTATCTAATCCTGATCGGAATGCCTCATCGAAAAGTTCTCCGCCCATTTCAATAAAATTGAGTGGGTGCTTGTGATGTTCTCGGTTCGAGATTAAATCGAGCGGGATGTAGTTTACACCACTTTGCGTCGAGTCGGGTAAGATCCCATTTCGCATCTTAATCAACAAACTGTTGCGGTATTCATTGCCTTTCGGACTATGAACATTTTCCAAGAAAATGCCTTCGTCCCAGCCTCTACGTAAAACACTCGCTAGAATACACGACTTTCCAGAACCCGGCTGTCCAAAGAAGTATATGTCCGTCCTGTTATCCAAAAGAGGTGGTAAATCTTTCCAGGTGGATATGTCATTTTTTTCTTCGTATTCCAAACAGAATCGAACCCATTCATCGCGCATTCCCGCCGCAAGAAGATCCTCTTTCGAGATATTATTATCTGCCAAGGCCATTTTGATGGCTCGGAGATTCTTATTACCTGCCGCCAATTCTTGAATAAATGTATTTGAAACTGGCGGAGGTGGAGGAGTGGGTGGTCTCGGATCCGAACCCGTTCCCCGTGTTCCTGTTCTTGGCGGTGGTGGCGGTTGCGTTGGCGGTTGCGTTGGTGCTAGAATCTCCAACAGTTCTTTACGTTTTCGCTGATCTAAATTGGGGCTTTCCAGCACTTGTTCAAGGGTTATGTTTCCAAGCTGGATAAGCTGAGCCAATTGATCAGCAGGAATTTGTTGAATCCCTGCTAAAATGGCTCTTTCGATATGGGGATCTAAAGGCATATGGATTTCGATTTAAGTGTAGTGCTTGCTTGCTTGCTTGCTGATTCTTTTAAATTTCCCTTCCTCCACTCGGGGGCTTATTTTGCACCCTGTTCATATAACTTCCTCCATTTCCCGCAATCCAATACGGGAGAATTAAAAATAACGATTGAAGGATGAGAATGATGGTTAGGAATCCTATGTTTACGGGGGATGACGTTAAGAAAAGCGCGGGATTCGTAATGTTTGTCATGACCTTGGAGCTGAGCTTGAACTCAAATGTATCCGGTTTCGAATCACCGTTGCGACTATAGCCTTCAGTGCCGTTGTCAAATGCCATTTGCAATTTCTTCAGTGTGGAATGCAAGCGATGGTCGAGGTCCCGAATAAGATTTCCCGCAAGCAAGGGGTTGAAGGATTCTACTACCGTTGATCTAACCTGTTGGAAATAAGTGGTGTCTTGCGACATGTCGGCGATGGACTTGCGATATAAACTGTCGCGAATCGTTAGGAAAACACTGATTTTCGTTTGCACAACAAACGGCGATGGATTGTTTTGAAACTCCGCGATAGCGTTTGCATCTTGCTTGAATGGCTTTGCACGTAAAATGGCCTCCTTGCTTTGGTCATTCGGTAGCGTCGCGATACTATTCTCGAAACGCGCCTTCATGCTTTGTAGCTCTAATTGATAGGCGTCCTCATAGGCCGAATACATAGAATCCACTTCTATGACTTTTTGACGAGCCTGTTCTTGAATTTCCTCGCGTTGCAAAAGAGCTATGTTCACACCCTGCTGCGTAAAATAAAGTGTTGGTATCAAAAAGATGATGTATCCTGTGAGAAGGATTAAAGATTTGGTTGAGTTCTTTTTGGTTGCAGTTTTGTGGGTTTCACGCAAGTCTCCTACAAAATACAACCCAATGACAACGACTATAGCGATTATAAAAGAGATAGGAGTGGATCCGGTAATGAAATTTGCTCCTAATAATGTTCCGATGAGTGAAAAGAACAACGAAATATAGGATAGAACTCTGGCCATAATTTAGTTTTTACAAATATATAAAACTCATTTAGATTTTGCGAGATTTTGCGGCATTCACTGCTTTTTGGATATCAATGAGCCCACCAATTCGGGGTTCCGCAAGTGGCATGGCTGTGCTTTTCAGTATCGCCGAAATTTCATCATTTTTTAGGTGAGGGTTAACGCATTTCATTAAGCCAATTGCACCCGCTACAATCGGACTTGACATACTTGTTCCGCTCATTATCTGCATTCCGCCACCTGGCATAAGACTCATGATATCTGAACCAGGAGCGCTAATATCACAAGCATCACCTGAATTGGAGAATGAGGAAATGTTTTTATTTTTATCGACGGATGCTACGAGTATAATTGATCTCGGGCGCGACATGGGCGCAAGTCCAGCTGGCCCACTCTCATTTCCTGCGGCCATCACAATCGATGCCTCGACGGAATCGGCATAAAGAAACAATTCTTGCCAGAATGCCTCTTCATCCTTTCGATTATGTTGGATATAATCGTCGACCACCGATTGCGGTGCTCCACGGAAGTAGGCGGCAATGCCTTCCCCCAAGGATAAGTTGACCACTTTTGCTCCTTTGCGCAGTGCGTAAAGTATGGCATCGATAATTATACTTGAGGTGAAAAATTCGGTTCCGTCATAAATTTGAATCGGCATGAATCGGCAACCTGGAGCGATGCCGGTAGTGCCGAATTGATTGTTGGAACGCGCAAGCGCTAATCCTGCCACATGTGTCCCATGTTCATTGCCTATGCCGGCATATATGTGGTTATTTTGCTCTAATACATTATAGGGGTTTACAACATTGCCTTGGAGGTCCGGGTGGGAAAGGTCGAAACCGTCATCAATGATGGCTATGGTAACCGATGTATCACCCGCTGTAATATCCCAGGCCTGCGGAGTATGCGTTAAACCAAAATGATAATAAACACCTTGGTTATTGAAGCTTGGGTCGTTAAAACTGCGTTGCATTTCAAAGACGGCCTCGTCCCATATTAAAAGCGAGTATTGACCTAACTTTTGTTTGATTTCAGTTTTGAGCGAATTGCGAAGGGAATCAGGTACTTGCAATTGAATTCGAGCAGATTCGCGATTGTAATAAATAATTTTATAGGCAGAGTCGGGATAGGCCGCTTTTAGATCCACCATCATTTGATCGAATAAATCTCGTCGGTCCTTCAGAGCAATATTCAAAAGATCCGAAATGATTTTGCCTATCGAGTCAGGCGCATCAATGATTTTCGTCGTGTCTACTGGCGCATGTCTGCCTTCACGGGGGGGTAAGATTTTCTGCAGCTGTTCCGTTAGGTCTTGAGCGGGTAAATGATCATTCGCACATGGGCAGTCGCGATACTTCCACATCAAATAAAACAACAATATCAGCAGGGGAAGCAGAATCCACCATGCTTTTTTCCAGATGGATTCGATGGTATCATAGGCACCGAAAATGGCAGGTCTGTATCGGCGGGGAAAACGATCGGAATGCTTTCTAGAGGCAAGATGGGAGGTGACATTTGAAGGATTCGCGCTAGGAGCGAAGGAGATGAAGTCACGGTATTGCGAACCTTGATAGAACTTTTGTCCCCACATCAATTTTATCGCTTGCCCGTTCCAATAGGCAATGATATGGTCTGATTTAAAGGCGGTCAATAAAACCATCCCCCAGTTACTTGCATCAGGTTGATAGCTTTTAGACAATTTGTCGGCGTGATGTATAACGGGACCGAGAATTTCGGTAAGGCGTTGACCGGCGTTTTGTTTTTCCTCGTTCGTCAGTTGATCAAAGGAGCGCCATTCATGGTCATTCAATTCAGTCCATGACACTTGATTTCCTTGGACTTCGGGTTTGGCCAATACATCGGCGGTTTGTTCCGAAAAATTTTTCGCCAGGTGTTCTCGTATGGTTGTATAAAGCTGAAGAATCTGCTTACCTCCATGCGTGCATGGTAACTGTTTATTTAGATCAGTAATGGGATGCATGGTTGATTCCGTTAAGGGATGATGAGGTTATGGACAAGAACGAAGTCTTTTTCACGATTGACCATTCCTTGAAAATATTGAATCCGGCCATTGTAATCTACCCTCACTTCGAACGGAACGGGGACGGCAGGCGCCGAGTTCGTGGAATAGTAATGAACGGCAATTTCATAGCGTCCGCTGGGCGGAATTTCGGCGTAGAAAACGTTTTCTAAGGGCTGTTCGGATCGATTTCTTGCATTCATGTCAACATCTAATTGGCCCTGGGTTGCATGGGATATTGGATTCTGGAAGTAGATATGGTCTCCAGGATTTTCGGTGACATGGAGGTCGAGATCAGCAATCGAATTCCATAACAGCCTGATGGTCAACTTCCCCGTTTGTCCTCCGTTCTCCTCACGCCGCTCGTCGAATTCATTTCCGGTCTGAGTGGAGTCTGAAGCAATCAATTCGTTTTCGCATGCGCAACAATGGTCCATGTGTCCATGGATAGCTTGCCGAAGAGAATCTGCTAGGAGGAGCTTATTCCGATCTAATGATGATTGCGGAGCATTGCAAAAGGTAAAAAAGATGTAAACTAGGCCTGCAAATAGCAAAAGGTATAGCCACCAAAATCGAAAAGCGCCATATTTCAGCGTGCGCATTGTTTTGATGCCAAAACGTTTATACGGAAGCAGTCTTTTCTTTAGCATGGTCATCGAGTTTTTTTCAGCAGGCTGATAGTATTGATTTAAGCTCTAGATGTCTTATCATACGCGATAGAAATTTGCATACTTAGAATTTATTGACCGCACATAATTTTGCAGGATCCAAAGCTCCAGTCGTGCATATTTGAATTGCTCCAATGTCGAACGGATTGAGGATAATTTTGCTGAAGTGATCCTGTAAAGCCATCCGTATTGCAATGTGAAACTGCAGCATTAAATTTGTGTAATACGTTATTAATTATTGCGGGTCCTGTAATATCCAACAGGACTCTACCTTTGAAATTCTTCTTGCTGTAAATGATAAGCCTTGTTCCTCTATCGATTGCAATACCATCAAATGTTGATGCTACGGAATTAGGAAAAGCCATCTTATTACTTGGGTAGTTCCCCTCCCCAACATATTCGCTGAAATTATCCACTTGATAGATTTTAGATATATAGTTTTCTTCATATTCACCTCCCATGAATAAACCACTGAAATGAACACGACAATTTTCGCGAGGACGCTGAGGAATGGAGTCTCGTCGTGGGGCAGGTATGGTATCTCTTAATGAGGGGGCTTGTTCTTCACAAGGACAACAATGAGGATCGTGCAATTGTCGAAGCGAATTGATTTTTTCATGGCAGCAGCAATACAATAGAAAATACCAAATGGCAAAAAGAAGCAGCAACCAGTAAATCCACCAATATCTTAATGCAGCATAGCGAAAGACACGAATGCCTCTATGCCACCAGGCATGGTCGAGTTTCCTGCGTTGTCGCAGTGTTGGTCCAGATGTGCGAATCGAATTCATTGCTGGTCTTCCGAGGTTATTGCTGTTGAAGGCTGGTGTCAGGGCATTGCAGTTGGATTCGTTGATCCAGTTCCTGAAGCTGCTGATTGAGGCTGTCCAGCTCAGAATTGGTAGTTCCTCCTTTCTTGCAGCAGCAGCTTCTGCATAGGCAAATCAGGAGAAGAGCAAGCACAATGAGGAGCATAAGCGCCCAAAGCTTATACGCGATAAAGCGGAAAAAGCGCTTGATGCGTTCCCATATGGATAATCGGATTGGAGCAGGCTGTGAGCCATTCGGGGTCTTGGGTGGTTTCGGCGGTGGTGGTGTAACCTCTGGCTTTTTTTCTTCTTGTCCCGCAATCGTACCGATTACAGGACCATCTGGTATTGGTGGAGGCCCTATTGGTGGATCTTCGTTTGGAAGCATTTCTGGCGGCGCAAAATTCGCGGGCAAATAATTTTCATGCGCCGTGCTAAATTCCCACCCCCAAATGAGAATCCAAGTGTTGCCGTCTGATAGAATGATGTTCTTGTCGGAGTTGAAAACTTCTTTCAGTAAGTGTCCCCACGTATTGTGGTCATTGTTGCTTGAGGCAAGCAGTTCGTCAGCGCGTTTAAGTACATGGTGGATGATGTTCCAATAATCGCTCAGGATGTGGTGCTGCATGCTTTCAGGCAGATCAGCAATTCTAGGCAGTCTATCGGGAAACGGTCCATACCAATCAACCTGACCGTTCTTGTGAACGGGTTTGGCAAGCAGGTTGGCAAAAGACTCACCCAGTTGTTTTCTCAAGAAACCTTGAATGCGCTCATATTGGGTGTAGAGGTAAAAGCTTCCAGAGGAAATGGGTTTATATTCTTTGGTCTCAAACGAGTGAATGATATTCATATCAGTTCAGGCTTAATTCAAGTTTTCTAAGGAGGTCAATTTTCCGGCTCAATTCATCATTGGCCTGTACATTATAATTAACAAAGCCGCAGTTCGAGATGAGAGCGAGCTTGATTCGAGCGATATACTGGTTGTAGTTTTCTAACATGGGCGCCATTTCCGCGAGCAACTTCGCTGAACGATCGGATTCAGAGTCAAACAAATCAATCATCTCGCGCTCCTCAACATTGGATTTAATTTGTTCAAGAAGTATAGTGTGCGGAATATTGTACTCTTTAGCAACTAATTGTAATTCTTCAATGCGTTCGGTGCTCATCATGTTGAAGCCTAAGCTTGTTACAAAATCATTGATTATATTGGTGCTGTATGATGCGAAAAATTCCTCTGCTTCCGAATTGATTTGGAGCTGACCTGTTTTTCTCTCCACTTGCTTAATGAGTTCTTCGCGAAGTCCCAATTGAACAAATGTGTTTTTCAGTAGCTCGAGAATCGATTGGTGTCCGTTCCGTGTAAGTCCCAGCTCCTCGAAATAGGTGAAGTTCGAAAAATCCGCTTGCTTGGTCCATTTTTCTAATAGACCATCTATGAGCATCGTGGCGCTTGTACTGACGTTGTTGATGAATATTTTATTGAAGTCAATTCGTTGATCCTCCAAAAAAGTTTCCACGGCCTTAATGCTATCCATGCCAATGACCACGCGTAACAGCTCTAAATTGGTTTCCTTGCTGTTTTCTGCTTTGAGTTGTGGAAACTGACTTCTGAAAAGCATATACTCATCAAATGTTTCTTCATTTCGGCTCTTCAAAAGATTGTCATGGAAGTAAGAGTAGATTTCAGATTCGCGGAGAAGGAACTTGTTGATAAAGGCGCTGAAATTGGATGGGTTTTTACCAAATACACGATTCAGTTCGAATAAAATTTCGTTGCCTTTTCTTAGCGCACTGGCACGTTTTTCAGCAAGGTTGTCGCTGTGGACATGTTTTGCGAGTGCCAAAATTAATTGGTCCCGCAGCATCACAAGTATTTCGACGTAATTGGATGTTTTGATGGTGTTGTTGGCAGCGGGAGCTAGGTGTTTGATGATGTATTCGCTGCCATCTGCGTTTAATGTCGCAGAGGAATCCCATGTTTCAGGAGCATTTCTGAAATGTTTTTGAACGAACGGGAATTGAATGAATGAAGAGCGAATTCCCTTCATGTATTCCGATCGAAGTGGGTTGATTTCCTCTTCCACGCCGTTGGCCTCAAAACCTAAAAAGGTATCCGTTGAGTATTTATAATCTCGGAGCAAAAAGAAGTTATTGAAGTTCGGTTCTTCGCTTGACCACTGCGTGTGCCAGTCATACGATGAGGTGACAACCTCGTTTTGGAAGAATCGATTGAACCGAGTATCCCATTTGTAATCGTAGTTCCCTTCCTGATCATTGGTAGTGTCAAATTTCAATTGATTGTTGAAAAAGGTAAAGATGACAAACAGTGGAGAAACCCCTGTTTTTGCTACGCGTTTAGATCGGTCTTCAGCTGATGTTCCAATATTCTTTAATATCCAGTCGTGCAGTAAAGATGGAATTTCGTTGACCTCAAGCTGTTTGTCGTTGGTGCAGAAGAGCAGATTGTTAATTTCAAAGTTGCTTGAATATTTGTTGAAGAGATAGGAGATTTTACCTCTGAGATACATATTCGGAACTTCTTCGCTTGTAATCGAGTCTTGCGTCAATACAAGCCTTCCTCGAGCGCCGGGAAAATCAAGAAGGTCTGTTTGTTTCATGAATGGTTTGCCCTGGCCGATTTCCTCAGGAACACGCAATATGATTTCTGCGCTTAATGCGCTCAGGGCGCAAAGAGAGGTGCGGATATGTTCTTTTTTTTCTGTGAAAATTTCTATTTGATCTTTACGGTTAAACAATTCCCTGAGGCGTTGAACATTGATGATTTCACCTTTATCTCGCATTACCGCTTCAACAGGAGCGAATACCACTTCACTGAAGCTCAAATGCTTTAGTGATTGTGCCAGAAATTTGAAAAGCTTAGTCAATTCAGGGTTGTCGTTCCATAAGATGGACACATATTGGTGCAATTGTTCACATGGTATATTGTGAGCATATCGACCTAGTTGATTCCAATACTTGGATTGATTAATGCGCTGAACGTAGTGACTGAATTTATTAAAATTTCTTGAGAAGTATTCTTGGATGTCCCAGATGTCGTTTTCATCAATGGCCTGATCAAGCGGCTTACTTCCTTGAAAATTTCCCTTAACCTGGGTTGCAATTTCATTGAAATTTTCAATAGCAGGATAATCGTCAAGTCTCTTTAAATCACTGAAAAAAGAATCAGCTATGATGCAAATGAGATCGCTTAGGCTCAGTAGTTTGAGTTCAACGGGAAATCCGGCGGGATGCTCATTGGGTTCAACGGTGAATCGCGTAACGAGACCCGTACTTTCAGCACCGGTGCCAGGAGGATTAATATCCTTAAGAAAGTCAAGACGTTGATTCTCCATTTCAATATAAAGTGGCTTCGCGGAAACACTAAGTATGTTTTTAACCAAGTAAGATTTCCCTACCTGGCTCGCTCCGAAGAGGGCGAAGACCGGTTTCAAGTTGACTGACTTGGAAACTTTGCGCACTATGCGTCTGGCGTGCTTGACTTTTGATGTCGTTTGTTCGAGCTCCTCATATTTTAGATTTTGCTCTGCCCAGTCATTGGCTTGGTTGCATAGTTTATACAACTGATCCGAATCAGCTTTTAATTTTAATAGAATATTTGTAGGGTAATTTGTCATTGTGGTTAATTCTTAATGTCTAGTATAAATTCTCCAGAGTCTAGCCAGTATCCATCTGATGAAGCGAGCGATTGGAGCTCTAATTCAAAGTTTTGTTTGTTGAGCGTGTTACCTTCATTATCTACAATCTCTTCGAGTTTGATTTTCTCTTTGTCGGTTGAGTAGTCTCGTGAAATAGTAACTGTGAATGGCATTTTTCCTCTCAAGCCTACTTTGAAGCTCTCCACAATGCTATTGATGTCCGCTCCTTCGCGTCCCCCAAGGTTTAACCGAAGCTTATCATCGTTGAATCCAAGGCTCAGGAAGTGTCGTGCCGGGTAGTTCTTGGCGTTTATTTTTTTCATCCCTATTACACAAGGTATAGAATGGACGGTGAAGGAATTCTCTGATTTTTGAGGTGTAAGTATTGGTTGCGCAACAATTCCTTCGTCCATGATACCGATGAAATCCGCGGTTGATGTGAGTTTTCTCTTCAATTCTTCCGTACTGATTTTAAATTTATTCAGTTTATAAAGAACCCCACCCATATGAGCTATGAGGGATCCAATAGATACAATCGTTTTTGGATCATCAATGAAGCCATTATTGTCTGCGAATGGGTACCATCTGCCAATCCAATGTTTATTCAAATTGATAATTCGATTGGGCGGAAGGGGGTGATATTTTTGGATGAGTTCCTCGATTTGATTGAATTGACTGGGGCCGCCAGAAAGAACCAAAATGTCCACCACATGCAAATGCATCAGCCCAGCGACCTGCTTCATTAACTTTCCAAATACAGATTGAATGATCGCATTCGTTTTTTTCGGAGAAATATTCCACTTTAGTGCTTCAAAGCTGAATCCGAAGTGATCCCTGAAATAATCTAAGAGTTCTTTATTCGGTTTTTCATTGGGGAAAATCTGTTCATAATTTAATTCGATTTCGTGTTTCGAATTGGCTGACGCCATGTAACGTTGAATGATAGGCTGCGCAATTTGGTTGATGAATTTGGTGCGCATCAATTTCCCTCGAAATCCAATGTTATTGCTATCCCTGCCAAAAAAGCCATTTAACTTTCTTCCAATGGAGGGAATTTGATTTTGGATCATGTATTCTTCGATCACACCTGCGCAGTGTAAATCATCTTGGTTTTGAGAAGATCCTTCTATAATAATCCATTGAATCAATGACTGAACTAGATCATCACCAGCCAAATTGATGCTCTCCCAATAAATCGGTTTAGGAAGTAGTTCCGTCGCGTTATCAAAGCAATAATCATACTTGCAAATCATAATGTCAGAAGTTCCGCCGCCAATGTCCAATGAGCCAATGGTTATTGTTTTTCGTTGATGCACATCATGGGTGTTCTCAAGCTTACCAAATAGGTTGAAAAAGAGATCCGGATTACCGTCGAATTTATGCTGTATAAAGCTGTAAATCATGACGAGCTGTGCCGCCGTTGCCTCATCATACATCCAATGCTTTCTTTGCTCAAGGTTATCTAAGCTTTTCTTTAAATCCGAAACAGGTGGTATGATTTCAACCTGCGTATCCCAAATATCCGGAACCCTTGATTGGGGTGAAATGGTATCGTTGAAATTATTCAGCAACAAGAGTGCATCTGCTGCACACTGTCTTAGGGCGATTTGCTCTTGCTTGAGCATACCCGTTGGACAGGAAATGATAATTCTTCTTATTCTCCTTTTTTTATTTGGAGCACCGTGCAAACCTCTGAATTCAACCGAGTTGATTTGTCGGAAAGCGTGACTAATTATTTCTAGATAAACAAAAGTCATTAGTGACTTCCTTGAATACTTGGGTTCAAAGCCTGAAATGCCATCTTCACAAACGGATCCATCATTTGTCAGCTGCTCCGAAATTCCGCGCTTGTGTACCTTATGAACATCACTGGGCAGTGCGAGTTTCTCAATCGGGTCGTATTCCCATGCAAGATGAGATGGCTTATTATCCCACAGGTATCGTTTCGGACTCGAACTAAAGGTTCGAATCTCCCTTGACATTCTGAACTCCACGTTAGCGCTATTAATCAATCGATCAGCTTCAAAACCAATACGTATAGGGCTTGGCCAACGAAACTTAAGATTGGTGTTTTTATCTGTTGTTTTGACTCCAAATTCAGAATCTTTAAAAATGAGACGGGTAGGAAACGACCTGCTATATGAGGAAAGCGGATTCGAAAAATCTGTAATTTCCAGTCGTTTTACCGTATTGAAATTAAACTCAACATCGGATGGATTTTCGAAAAGAATCGCGCAAGTATTCGTGTTGCCAACATCCAAGACGAGGTCCACGTCAATCGACCCGGTTTCGTCAGTGTAGATTTGAATTTCTGGAATTTTATTCAGTGATTTTACAATCTTGATAAAGCTAACATACGCAGCAATATGGCGCATAAAGGGAGAAGAGGGTTCTTCATTAGGTTTGTAATAGAGCTGACGGATATAGTCTTCCACCCAACCGCATCCCATGGTGTTATCCACAAAACTCAGAATGAGATCTTCGTCTTGACATAATGAATACGTGTTTTCATTCGGGTTTTCATGGATAAATGGTGTAACGCGATCGTTTTCATCCCGAGTCGTGGCGGTGTCGATTAGCAGCACGCCTTGCACTTTATCGTTGTCAATACGTTCCAACCATATCCTTACCCAATCGGTAGGGCCGAAATATTTATTATCGATATTGTTTTTTTTAAAGTAGGGCAACGGAATCCAGCGCTTTTGAAACTTTCTTAGTATGTTGTCAGCATTTTCAGAATCAAATGGGTCATCGACCGGTTTAACCAAGTGTTCATCGAAATTGGTTTTAAGCTCTCCTTTGTGATTAATCAATGCGTGCTTTACTAACTCAGATTTGCGCACGCTAATGCCTAGATCCTTGATGTTTATTACCGGATCGGGCCAAAAGGAAGTGCGGTTCATATCAAATCCCTCAACGTACTGAAATTTGAATTGACGGGGTTGTGTTAAATCTAAATTGCATTCGAATCTGAAGAATTGAACACCGGAATTGGCTATCAGTGATAGGCTATCAATTGGAAGTATTTTGCTCATGATTTCCTAAATAGTGAATCTATTAAAGATTGGACCTGCTAAGATATGAAATGGATTAAGAGTTCGGTTATGGTATTCGGAGATTAAATTTGGATTCACGCAGCGCAGAATTGCACCGCTTACTTAATCATTTCTGATTTGGGCAAATTTTTGACCTGTTTTCAATTCATTATCTGCCAAAGAAAATTCTTGAGTTTTTCCTATGAATTTGATTTGTTGCAATCAACTCCGATGAATC
>Ga0315905_10002999_pt1 | contig 17573 bp, 2 predicted proteins | sample LakEriMetagenome_5_FD_203522 | JGI IMG/M metagenome (GOLD analysis project Ga0315905, IMG submission 203522) | Freshwater fungal communities from buoy surface, Lake Erie, Ohio, United States - Buoy 4 MA121 | ecosystem: Environmental > Aquatic > Freshwater > Lake | place: USA: Lake Erie, Ohio... | reverse complement strand
AGGGCGGCCGCGAGCGCCTGCGCGAGCGCGTTGCCCGGGTCCGCCGCGCCGACGCCGCCTCGCCCCCCGCCTCCGCCTCCGCCGGCCATCCCGCTCAGCAGCGCCGCCAGCTGCGCGGCCGCGTCGTTGCCGCCGCCCCCCCGGCCGCCGCCGCCGCCGCCGCCGCCGCCGCCGCCGCCGCCCGGCAGCTCCACGGGCGCGCGCTGCCCGGGCCCCTGCGCCAGCACGCCCACGCTGTCGCCCGCGATCACCTCGGTCCCGGCGCCGAGAAAGGACGCCTCGTGCGCGCGCCCGAGCGCGTCGGCCTCGAGCAGCCAAGGGTCGTCGTCGTCGGCCGCCGGCTCCTCCCGGCCCCGCTGGGCCGGCCGCCCCGCCGCCCGGCCCCGCTCGTCCGCGTCCTCCTCCTCCTCCATGGACGGCAGCGGCGCGTTGATCAGCGCGTCCACGCGCCGGCCCCGCGCCGCGTCCGCGCCCGCGTCCGGCTCCTGCATCCAGAAGAAGAGGCCGCGGTCGCGGTCCTCGGGCGCCGAGAAGCGCAGCGCAAAGACGCGCGGGGGGCCCTTGGGCAGCGGCTCGAACCGCGCCTCCCCCGGGAAGATGGCGGCGTCGTGCTCGGGCGGGCGGGCCGGGGCGGAGGGGTCGACGTTGGGCGGCGACGGGGCGGGCGGGTCGGCGGGGCGGACGTGCCACTGCAGGTGGACGAGGCCGTCCTCGGTCTGATGATGGTTGCGGTGTTGTTTGGTTTTTTTCGGGAGGAGAGAGGAGTTGACGGGTGAGGCGGAGAGCGAGCGCGCGCGCGCGCGCGGCGGGGAGCGCGCGGTGACGGCGAGCGGTCGCAATCGGCGTTTCCGCGCGGGGGTCTCGGGTATCGACGGCCCCGCCACCCCCGACGCCTTGGTGCGCGCCCCTGCGACACCACCTCGTGCAAGGCGGGGGGTAGTGGCGCGGTGGATCGCGGCCCGCGGATCGCAGCTACCGCCGAGAACAACCGAGCAAGGAACGACGACGACGACGAATGCAACGCACCCTCAGCACGCGCAGCAGGCCCTTGCGCTCGTCCGGCCGCATGGTCTTGCCCTCCTTGATCAGGAGGCCGCACCGCACGTCGATGCCCAAGCGCGCGCCCGCGGGCAGGGGCGGCTGGGCCATTGTTTTTTGGGCGGACGAGGAGCGGTGTCGGGAGAAGTCGAGTTCGGTTCGATGCGCGTCGGCAAGCGCGTCGCTTTTGCGAGCAGCGTGATGCTGAGATGGTGACTGATGCGCCAAGCAAGCTAGTACGAGCGACGAACGGGCGAACGGGCGAGTCGGCTGCAGAGTTGCAGAGAGAGGCGCGCGGCGGCGCGAGCGACGCCGCGCGACGCTCTCTGCGCGCGAGGGGGCGCCCGCGCGCGTTAGCGCCGGCGCGCACCACCACCGATCCACATCCTCACACAAACGCCTCGCTCTCCGGCGCCGATCCCTCCGCGGGGGGCACCTCGGCCACGACCGACTCGGCGCCGACCGCCTCGGCCATCCGCCGCGTCCGCTCCCCGAACGCCGCCCGCCGCTCGGCCGCCGCCGCCGCCGCCGCCTCGTCCCCCAAGCCCCCGCCGCCGCCGCCGCCGCCCTGTGCCTCTGCCGCCGACGCGTCCAGCAGCGCCAGCAGCTCGCGCTGGTACGACGCGTCCGCAAACACGCGAAACACGCGGCTGCCGGCGATCGCGCACCGGCTCACCACCAGCGCCGAGCCCAGCCCGCAGCACAGGGCGTGCGCCTGCGCCTGCAGCAGCCACTGCGGCCGCGGGCGGTCGGCCAGCGGCTGCGCGCGCGGCGGGCGGCAAAACTCGAGGCGCCACCCGCCGCCGCGCGCCTTTTGCTTGGCCCCCTTGAGCTTGAAGGGCGAGTGGTTCTTGACCTCGACGGCCTCGCGCGGGGTGAAGGCGGGCAGGGAGGCGGCGGCGCGGTCGAAGCGGTCGGCGTCGTCGTCGCCGGCGGCGGCGGCGGCGGCGGCGGCGGCGGCGGCGATGGCCGCGTCGGCCGCCGCGTCGAGCTCGGCCGCGGCGTCGGGCGCGCCCGCTGCCGCCGCCGAGAGCGGCAGGAGCGGCGGCGGCGGGGGGGCGTCCGCATCCTGCTCGCCCGCCGCCGCGGCGCGCGCGAGCGCCCGCCGCAGCAGCACGAGCCTCGCCTCCCGCCGCGCGCCCTCCTCCTCCTCCCCGTCGGCCCCGCCGCCGCCGCCGCGCCGCCGTTGCCACGCCTCGGCCGCCGCCCGCAGGTCCTCCCCCGTCCACGCCACGGGCGGGTGCGCGATGAGCGCGTCGGGAGACGCCCCCACGCGCGCCGCCGCGCCCGCCGCACGCCCCAAAGAACCGCCGCCGCCGCCGCCGCCGCCGCCGCCCGAAGGAAGAAAGAAGACCGCCCCGACCTCCTCTAGCCGCGCGCGCGGAAAGGCGCGCAGCACGGCCTCGAGCGCGGCCGCCTCCTGCGCCTGGCCCCACGCGAGGCGCACGGGCACCTCGGGCGCGCCGAGCGCGGCCGCGCGCAGCAGCACGGCGCGGCAGTAGTCCCGCTCGTCGCTCGCCCGCCGCTGCTGCTGGCCGTTCGAGTCGGCGTCGGCGGCGCCGCCGCCGCCGCTGCCGCCGCCGAGGAGGAGCCACGGCAGCGACTCTTCTTCCGAGGAGGAGGAGTCCGCAGCAGCCCGCTTCGCCTTGCCCGCAAAGCACGCGGCGCGCGCCGCCTCGTTGGCGTTGGCAGCGTCGGCGGCCGTGTCCGCGACGATCCCCCCCCCCTCGTCGCCCGCATCGCCCCGCAGCGCCGCCGCGAGCTCCTCGGCGCCCGCGGGCGGGAGCCGCAGGCGCGCGAGCGCGGCCTGCCGGCGCCGCTCGGCGTCGGCCGCGGCGTCGCCCCTGCCAGACCCGCCGCCGCCTCTCCGCCTGCCTTTTCCGGCGCCGGCCGCGGCGTGCAGCCGCAGGCCGACCAGGTCCGGAAGCGAGGCGGTCGTCGCCGCCCCGCGCCTCAGGAGCGCCCACGCGGGCGTGCCCTGGCGCACGTAGGGCGAGGTGCCGAGCGCCGCGGCGGCGGCCGGCGGTGGCAGCGGCGCGAGCGCGACGCGGCTGAGCGGCGGCAGCGGGACGACGCGCGGGTGGCGCGCGCGCAGGGCCTCGATCGGGACCGAGCGCCAGAAGACGTTGGGGGCTGATGCTGAGGGTGAGGAGGAGGACGCTGCAGCCGTCGGCTGGGCGGATTGCGCCGTGGCCCCCCCCTTGGCGCGCATCGGGACGTCGGCGTGTCGATCGGCAGCAGACCAACACGGACCTTGCCGCACGTCGACAGTGTCGATGGCGGGACTGCGTCGAGCGTGGCAACAGAGGGGATCGCGGGTGCGGCGCGCGCGCAAGGACTAGGAGCTAACGAAAATGAAATGTGGCTACTGATGCTGCTGCTGCTGCTCCTGCTGCTGCTCGAAGCAAAACTCAGAGCGTCGCCGTGTCGGCGTCGTCGGCGCGCGGCGGCGGCGGCGGGCGCGCGCCCCCGTCCTCGTCGCCGTCGCCTCCGCCCTCGTCGTCGTTGTTGGCCCCGCCGCCGAGCGCGGCGCCCGCCCTGACGGCCGCTTCAGGCACGACGGCGCCGAGCACGCAAAGCTGCGGAGCGGCAAGCGGAGGCGCAGCGGCCGTGACGGGCGGGCGTTCCTGCCGCTGCGGCTGCTCCTCCTCCCGCGGCGGCGGCCGCCGCCGACGCCGACGCGGACGACGCGGCTGCTGCTGCCACTGCTGCGGCCGGCCCGCCCCTGCGTCCGTCGCGCCGATCGAGAGCAGCGCGCGCACCTCGTCCTCGGCCCCGCGCTCGGCGGCTCCGGCCAGCGCGTCCGCCGCCCAAGCAGCCGCCGCCGCCTCGCTGCGGCCGCCGCCGCCGCTCCCCGAAGGGAGAAAGGCGCGTCGCGCGAGGCCCGGCGGCGTCGCCTGCCACAGCAGCCGCTCGCCGAGGCCGCGGAGGGCGTGCTGGCCCAGCGGGCGCAGCTCGATGCTCTCGTAATCAGCGCATCCGCAGCTGCCGCCCCCGAAGAACGCCGCGGGCGGGACGGCGGCGGCGCGCGTCGCGGTGCGCAGGGCCCGCTGCTCGAGCTGGGCACGCGAGAGCGGGGGCGGCGGCGGCGGCGGCGGGGAGGGCTGCTGCTGCTGCTGCTGCTGCTGCTGCTGCTGCTGCTGCTGCGCCGCCTCTTGCTGCTGCTGCGCGCCCCGCCGCGATGGCGAGGAGGGCGCGGTGACAAAGCTGCTGAGGCGGCTGAAGACCGACTTGGGCGAGGGCGGGGGCGAGGGCAGCGGCTGCTGGTGCTGCTGCTGCTCGCGCCTGTCAGGCGCGGGGGGCGAGCCGCGGCCGAGGGCGGCGGCGGCCGCGGCCGCGGCGGCCGCGAGGGACGGCGGCGCCGGGGGAGGGCTGACCGAGCAGCGAGCAGCGGAGGGCAACGAGGGCGCCGTTCCCGCCGCCGCCGCCGCGGCTTGCTGGTGCGCGAGGATGTGCAGGCTGCGCGAGTCGGCGCGCTGCATGCCCGGAGACGTGGACGGCGGACGCGGAGCGGAGTCCGGCCCGTCGCCGCGCGGCGAGGACGGGGCGGCGCCGCCGATGCTGCCGGCGCCGCTGCTGCCTCCAGTGCCGCCCGCCACAACGGCAGCAGCGCCATCAGGCCCTGCCGCGTCTGCTCGGCACGGGCTCGTGCAGGCACCCGCCACCGCCGCTGCCGTCGCCCGCCGCACGGCCGCCGCGACGACCGCGCGCGCGGCCGGGCCGTCGCGCCACGCACCCCCCGCGCCCCCGTCCCCGAGCGTGCCGCCGACGCGCGGGAAGAAGAAGCGCGGAGCGCGAGACTCGGCGGCCGCTGCATCTACTGCCGCCGCTGCGGCTGCTGCCGCGGCGACGCGCAGCGTCGTCAGGAGGGCGCGCTCATCCGCTGCCACGGCCGCCGCCGCCGACGCCGCGCCCGCCGCGGCGAGCAGCGGCAGCGGGGCCAGCGGCGGCAGCCTTGGCTCGGCCGACGACGCCCTCCTGCGCCGCCCCCCGCGGCCACTGCCGCAGGACGAGGTCGGTCGTACTTCCAGCTGCTGCTGCTGCTGCTGCATCGTGCTCGAAAGCAACAGGGCCAGGCCGTCGGGCGACTCGGGGCGGCTGCCGCTGCGCCGCGGCGGGAGGTGCGAGCCCCGCCGAGGCGAGGCCGCCGCCGCGACGCTGCCCGCGCGCGCCCCGCCGGCGGCGCTCCCGGAAAGCTTGCGCAGGTGCGCCAGCGCACTGCCGACGAGCAGCTCGGACCACCTGCGCGAGCCGGCCGCGCTGCCGCCTCCAGGCTGCTGCCCCTGCTGCGGCCCGTGCGTCGCCACCACCGACGGCCCGCCGCGCAGCGACAGGTCGTCGCCCTCGTGCGCCAAAAAGGGGGCGACGCTGACGTCGTCGTCGTCGTCGTCGTCGTCGTCGTCGTCGTCGCTGCCGTTGTCATCGTCGCCATCTGTGCTGGCGTCGTCCTCGTCGTTGTCGTCGTCTCTGTTGCCGCAGCTGTCCACGTCATCGTCGCCGGCGCCGCCGCCGCCGTCGCCGTCGTCGCCGCCCTCTGCCGGCAGGGCCGCGGCGGCGCGCTGGCCGGGCCGGGCCCGCGAGGCGCGGCGGCGCCCGAGCGCGCGGCCGCGCTCCCGGGCCTCGGAGCGCAGGCGCTCGAGGGCCGCGGCGGCCGAGGCAGCGGCGGCGGCAGCAGAGGCTGTTGTCGAGCCGTCCGCGCCGGGCCCCTCGGCCTCGCCCCCCGCTGCCGCCCTCCTTGCCGCCGCCGCCGCCGCCGCCGCCGCCACCCCGGGCGCGGCTGCCAGCAGCGCCGCCCCGGCCACGCTCGCCGCCACGGCCACGCGGCGCGCGCGCTCGTACGACGGGCTCGTGCGCCAGTGGGCGGGCAGGTGCGTCGCGCGGTCTGGGCACAGCATCGCTGGCGGCGGCTCGCCAGCGCCTCCGACTGGTGCCGCAGACGCCATCCCGGCCCCCGCCACCCCCCCGTCGCCCGCAACAGGCAGGAGCAGCGCCGGCGGCGGAGGTCCAAAGCACGCCACCAGCACCTGCCCGGGCGCCGCCGCCCCCATCACGCGCGCGGCGCCGTTGGCCAGCGCGCCGAAAAAGTCGGCCCGCCCCGTCGTGCCGAGCGGCTTTTTCGCGGCGCTGCGGCCCCACGCCACGCCCACGCGCACGCGCAGGCCCGCCCACAGGAGCTCGCCGCGCGGTCCTAAAACAGGCCCGCACCCGCGCAGGGCGAGCAGCTCGGCGGGCCAGGGGAGGCAGACGGCCTCGCGCTGCAGCGCGGTCGAGAACCGCACGGCGGCGTCGAGCCTCGAGAAGGCGAGCGTGAATTTCCCGGGCTCGGCCTCCTTGCACTCGCACCCGCCGTGCTCGCGGAGCAGGCGGCGCAGGAGGGCGCACAGCATGCGCAGGGCCGGGGCGTAGGCCTGGAGGGCGCGGGACGGGTCGCGCGCGGCGTCGGCCACGTCGGCGACGGCCGAGGCGGCGGCGGCGGCCGGGGTGAGGAGGGCCGGGGCGGGCGGCGGCGGGAGCGGGGACGCGTCCGGCGTGCGCCCCCCGACCGAGGTCGTCGACAGCGGCGCCGCGTCATCATCGCTGGCAGAGAGCCGGCCGTTCGCGAGCACCGCGCGCAGGACGCGGCCGACGGGCCCCCCGGGCGAGGGGCGGAAGTCCGCGGCGACGGCCGCGGCCGCGGGCGCCCACGCCGAGGGGCGCAGAGCGTCGCCGTCGTCGGCGGCGGCGGCGGCGGCAGTGTCGGCGGCCGACGAGCTGCCGCCGCCCGCAACCAGATCGCACCCGCGGGCCGTCGCAAGGGCCGCGGCGGCCGCCGCGGCGACGGCGACGGCAGCGCGGCACGAGACCCCGTCCTCCTCCTCGCTCTCGTCCCCGTCCTCCGAGGCCGCGACGCCGCCGCCCCGCAAGACGGCGCGCGCGGCCGCCAGCGCCGCTGCCTCTGCTGCTGCTGCGGGCGCCGTGGGCGTGCAAGCAGGCTCGGGGGTCGAGTCGGCGGCGACCGCAGCGGCCGCGAGGTCGGCGGCCGCTGGCGGTGCCGGGCCCTGCCGGTCGGCGCCCGTGCCGCCTGCCGCTGGCGTCCCCGCCGCTCCCGCCACCGCGCGAGGCGCGCCGCCACCGCGCTCGGCGCGCTCCACCTCGCGCGGCTTGACGACCTTGACGAAGACGACCGCCATAGGCGCTTCGACGTCGGGGGCGTCGCGGAACCCGGGCTCGACGCACGCGAGCGAGCGCAGCGGGCGGAAGCTGGTCGGGGCGGCAGCAGAAGCAGCCGAGGGCGCGGCGGCGGCGGCGGCGGCGGCGGCCGCGGCGGCGGCGGCGGCGGCGGCGGCGACCGAGAGCGCCCCGGACGATGCACCACCACCACCACCCCCACCCCCTACGTCCGCGGCCGGCAGCACCTCGACCAGCGTCTGCGGCTCCGGGAACTCGGGCGACAGCACGTGCGCCCCGAGGCTCAGGCTGCGCGCCGCGCCCGGGTGCCGCTGCAGGTGCGCGCGCGCGGCGGACCAAGCCCCGGCCGTGAGGACGACCTGCCCGCCGCGCGCGGCGCGCCCGACGGCCTCGGCGAGGGCCGGGGCGCGGCCGCGGAACGAGGGCGGGGGGCCGAGGGAGGAGGAGGAAGACGGCGACGACGGCGGGGAGGGGTCGGGGCCGGCGTCCTCGGGCGCGGCGCACTCGGCGCCGCCGCCGCCGCCGCCGCCGCCGCCGTCGCTGCCCCCGCCGCCGCCGCCGGGCCACCAAAAGCCCGTGACGCCGTCCTCCCCGCGCTCCTGCCCCGCGGGCAGGATGTCGTAGTCGGCGCTGTCCACCACCGCGATGGCCAGGCGCGGTGGCGCGCGCCGCTGCCAGGCCTCGGGCGCCGCGGTGGCCGAGGCCAGCAGCCGGGCGACGGCGGCCGGGGCGGCGGCAGCCGCGGCCCCGCGTCCCTCCATCGCCGCCGCCGCGGCCGCCATCCCGCGCGCCTCGGGCGGCCACCATGAGTGCTCCGCCACGACCAGCGCCGCGTGCGCAAAACGCAGGGCGTCCATGGCGCTGGGGAAGACGAGGCGCCAGCGCCCGCGGCGCGCCGCCCCGGGACCCGCGTCGCTCCAGTAAAGGCAGCCGCGGAACTGCTGCGCCTGCGAGACGATCAGCTGCTCCGCGCGCTGCAGCACGGCCGCGGGCACAACGCAGAAGCCCTCGCTCGGGTCGCGCGCCGCCTCGCGCCAGGCGGCCCCGCCGTCGGCGAGCGCGCGGTCGAGCGCCGAGCCGCCGCCCCACGCGGGCTCGGCGGCCAGGCGCGCGGCCAGGCCGCCGCCCGGGGCGAGGAGCTCGGCGGGGTCCGGCGGCGTTGGGGCGTAGTAGCGCGAGGGGCGGCTGGCGCTGCGCCAGTGGGGGTCGGCGTGGTCGGGGGCGCCGTCGGCGGCGGCGGAAAGGGAGGGTGGGGCGGCGGCGGCCGGCGCCGATGGAGCCGAGCCATGCCCGCCCGCGCCGCAACCGCCAGAAGACGCGCCTCCTCCTCCCGCGAGTGCGCCCGCCGACGTCGTCACCTTGTCCAGCACGCGCCCGATGAGCACGGCGCCGCCGACGCCACCCGAGCCACGCCGGTGCCGCTGCTGCTGCTGCTGCTGCTGCTGCTGCTGCTGCTGCTGCGAAGCCGCCGCCACCGCCGCGGCAGCGGACAGCGCGGCCGCGGCCGCCCCATGGGCGAGGCGCACGTTGGGCTGCTGTTGCTGCTGCCGCCCGCCGCCCTCCCCTACCCCTGCCAAAGCGGCGGCCGCCACGCCCGGTAGCGCCGCCACGCCCCCGCGCGCGGCCTCGGCCCCGGCCGCCAGCACCCGCGCCCGCACGAGCCCTGCGGGGCCGCCGCCGCCGCCGCCGCCGCCAAACGCGCCCCCCGGGGGCGGGAGGGACGCGAGCCGCACAAACACAAACGCGAGCGCCCCGCCGCGCGCGCGCGGGGGGGCGCGCGGGGCGGGGAAGACGTTGAGGCCCCAGCAAGGAGGCAGTCCGCCGGTGGCGTGCGCGGGTGGCAGCAGGCGCGCCAGGTTGCGGACGCCGGCCCAGCAGGTGGCCGGGGCCGCCGCCGCCCCCGCCGCCCCCGCCGCCTGGCCGCCGCCGCCCCGGCCCCCGCCCGAGCCAAACTCGCGCGGCAGCGGCCGCCCGACGACCTCGTGCGCGCGGTACAGCCACGCCGGCGCCGCGCGGCTCTTGAGCGCGTACAGCCCCGCCAGCTGCACCACGGGAAACCCCGCGGCCGCCATCCCCTCGGCGGCGCCGCCGCCGCCGCCGCCGCCGCCGCCGCCGCCTCCACCGCCCCGCCGCAGCAGCCGCCGCCACGCCTCGCCCGTCAGCAGCACCTGCCCGCCCGACGCCGCGTCCCCGACCTCGGCCGCCACGGCGACGCCCGGGCCCAGGAACGTGCGCAGGCGCGTGTTCGGGCTGACGCGCGTGAGCACCGTGCCCGCGGCCGCCCAGTGCACGCCCATGCGCACGCGCGGGCCGCTCCACACGAGCACCCCCTCTCCCTCGTCGTCGGGGAGCGCGCCCGCAAGCCCGCCGCCCGCCCGCGCCAGCGCGCGCCGGTCGGCCGCCGACGCGTCCGGGCGCAGGCACACGCGCGCCGCCGCGGGCCCGAGCCGCGTCACGGCGCGCGGCCAGTCGGCCGCCAGCAGCGCGTACTGCGCGTGCAGGCAGCACGCCACCGCGTCCGAGGCCGTGCGGAAGACGGCCGTGAACGAGTCGCCCTCGGTGCGCGCCTCGCGCCCCCCGTGCCGCGCGAGCGCGGCGCGCACGACCTCGTCGTGGCGCTCCTGCAGCAGGGCAAAGGCGGGCGCGGACGAGGGAGACGCGGATAGATCCGTGCTGCTCTCGATGTCCGTGACGACGATGGCCCAGCCGCGGCGCGTCGGGCGCAGGGGGCCGTCGGCGTCGGTCGAGCCGGCGGCGGCGGCGGCCGCGCGGTCGTCCCACTGCTGCTGTTGCTGCTGCTGCTGCTCTTTGCCCCATCCGTCGTCCTCGTCCTCGTCCTCGTCATCATCATCGTTCGTCTCGCCCTCTGCTCGGCCAAAGGCGTCGTCGTCGTCGTCGTCGTCGTCGTTGTCGTCGTCTTCGTCGTCGCCGTCCTCCTCCTCCTCCAAGGGGTCGGAGCGTGCTGGCGGGACGGCCGCTGGGCCCCGTCGCCGCCGTCGCCGCCGTTCCCGCTCGTCGCCCCCCTCCTGCTCCTCGTCGTCAAACGCGTCCCCGTCCTCGCCGCCCGTCGCCCGAAGCGCGTCCATCAGGGCGCAAACGCGCGAGGCCTCCTTGGCGTGCGCGGCGCGGCGCCGCCGCGCGCCCTCGTCGCGCCGCGCGATGACGGCGGCCGCCCCTGCGGCCCCGCCGGCCAGGCAGAGCACGCCCGCCCCTGCCGCGGCGCCGACGGCGGCGACGGCCGCGGTGCCCCGTTGCCGTGTCCGCCCGGCGCCCGCGCTGTCGGCGCCGGCAAAGATGAAGCCGCTCGTGTCCGTTGCGCCTGCCGCCGGCGACAGGAGGATCGAGGCGGACGAGGCGTCAGCGGAGGCGGGGGCGGCGGCCAGGATTGCCTTGCCCGAGGGGGACGCCGCCGCCGCCGGAGGGACGAGCGCGATGGGCGGGCCGGCGACGGATGCGCGCAGCCCCGCGCCGTTGACCGCCGTCACGACGGCGCGGTAGGCGGGCGGGGAGGTGGAGAGGACGGGCCGACTGCCGCCGTCGTCGCCCTCCTCTAGAGGAAACAAAGGCGCCGCGGGCCGGCCGTCCGGCAGGATCGCCAGCAGCACGGCCGCCTCGCGCGACCCGGGGGCCACCGAGACGCCGAGGGGGGCGGCCGCCGCGGCCGCCGTGGCCGCGGGGGGCGCGACGACGACGACGACGTCCGTCAAATTGACGGCCTTGCCGCCGCGCCCGTCGTCGCCCGCCAGGAAGAACTGCACCTCGTACCGCGCCACCCCGCTCTGAGCGTCCGCAAAGGGCGCCCACGACGCCGACAGCAGCACCTCGGGCGGCGCCGCGCCGCGCTCGGCCGCGCGCGCCGACACGGGCGCGGCCGGCGCGGCCAGCGCGCTGCGGCCGCCGCCCCCCACCCCGAGCGCGGTGTTCCAGACGGGTCCCGTGGGAGTCGGGGGCGAGGTATCGACGCGCACGGGGCCGGAGGAGGCGACGGCGGAGAGCGGCGGGCCGGCGCGGTTGGTCGCGCGCACGGTGACGTAGTAGGGGGCGGGCGGGGGCGGCGGCGCGGCGGGGCTGTCGCTGCTGCTGCTGCCGCCGCCGTCGGGCGACGGCGCCGCCTCGGCCGGGGGCGGCGCCGCCGCCGCCGCGGGCCCCTCCTCGCGCAGCGCGAGGCCCGGCGCGAGTTCCGCCGCGACCTTGTAGAAGCGCACGGGGCGCGACGCGTTCCCGCTGCGCACGGTCGCGACCACCTCGGTGGATTCGGGCGGAAGGAAGGAAGACGAGGCGTTGGCGGCGGCCGCGGCGACGGGCGGCGGCGGCGGCGGCGGCCCTCGGTAGGGCGCCAGCGGCAGCACGTCGGCGAGCCCCGGGGCCGACCCGAGACCCCACTCGTACGCGCCGATGCCCGACTCCGGGTCGTAAAAGTCGGAGAAGGCGAAGGAGACGCGCGTGGGGGACGTCCAGTAGGCCGGGGCGTCGACGCGGCACCAGGCAGAGGCGGCGGCGGCAGCCGCCGGGTCGTCGTTGCCATCGCCCCCGCCCGCGCAGACCGGGGGCGTGCTGTCGCAGAAGCCTCCGCCCGGGCGCGTGAGGTCGGAGGATAGCAGGAGGTGGGTCCCCGCGATCGACGGCACGGTGGCGTTGGACGCGCCGAAGCAGCGGGGGAGCTCGCCTGTTGGTGGTGTGTTTTTGTTTGATTTTGTTTTATTTTTTTTGGGTCGAGAGAGAGAGAGAGAGAGGGGAGCGTCGTCGTTGAGCGAGACAGAGGTCTCGTCGCCGTCGCCGGCAGCAGAGCAGCCCCCTTTCCGCCCGCCCGCCCGCCCGACCGACCGACCCCGGCAAAACTCACCGCAAAGCCCGGCGTTGCCGTCCACCTCGAACGTCGCCCCGCCCGGGGACGCGCACCACGCCGCGGGCACCTCCCCAAAGAGCGCGTTGCCGGACAGCAGCGCGCCCTTGAGCGCCGGCAGCGAGCCCAGCCGGGGCGGCAGCGGGCCGCTCAGGCCGCCGTTGCCCGAGAGGATGAGCCACTGGAGCCCCGCGGGGGCGCCGCGCGAAAAGTCCGGCAGGGGGCCGTCGAGGGCGTTGTGCGACAGGTCCAGGTACAGCAGCTCGGACAGGGGCTGCTGCTGCTGCTGCTGCTGCTGGTCGGGGTGGTCGGCGGCGGCGGCGGCGGCGCCTCCGCTGCTGCCGCCCCCGCCGCCGCCGCCAAAGGCCAGCGCCGCGGCCGCGGGGCCCGACAGCGGCTCGAGCCCCCTGCCCCCGCCCGCCACTGCGCGCCCGAGGTCAAGGCCGACGACACGGGCTCGGCGACGCGCGAGAGGAGGCGTCGTCGTCGTCGAGGCGTTTGCCGAGGCGGGCGGCGGGGGGCAGGTGACCAGCGCGGGCGGGAGGTCGGCGCAGCGGCAGACCACGCCCGGCCACGGGTCGGCGGCGGCCGCGCCGCCGTCTGCGCCGCCGCCGCCGCCCAGGCCGCACGGGTCGGTCTCGCCGACGCGCCAGCGCGCGAGCACGGTGCGCGGGGCGTTGCGCACGGCGGCCTTGAAGCGCGCGAGCGCCTCGACATCGGCCTCTCTCGTCGTCGTCGTCAAGAGCGGGTCGTTGGGCTCCTGGGCGGCGGCGGCGGCGGCGGCGGCGGCGGCGGCGGCGGCGACGGGCTGCAGCAGCAGAAGGAGGAGGATGAGCAGGAGCAGGAGAGCAAGAGCGCGGGGGTCGGTGGCAGGGTGGCGTCGCTCGGTCATTCGGACTGCGGGCGCCGCCTGGGCGCCCATGATTGGGGTCCCCGAGCGTACGTAGAGGGGGGAGGCGGGGGCAACAGCAGCGCCCGCCGGCGCAGCCCCGCCCGCCCGCCCGCCCGCCCGCCCGCCGCGCGCGTGACAGATGGGTCGCGGCGATGGCGCCTGGACCTTGTTGCTTGTTGCGGCGCGCGCGCGCGAGCGCCCCCTTGTCTTGCGATGAGGTGGGTGGGAGTTTGGTGCTTGGTCGTGCTTGGAGCGAGGTGGCGCGCGCGCGTCTGCAAAGGAGGAGCTCCGCGGACGGGCACGAATGATCGAGCAGCGACAGATGGAAAGGTCGCGCGCGACGCCGACGCTTTGCCCAGGAGAAGGAGAGATAATCGCCCGTGATGGTACTGCTGCGACGAGCGGTGACGAGTGTAATAGTACGGCGCGCGCGCGCAGGGCCGTCCTGGCAAAGCGTGACGCCGCCCGTCCCGGACCTGCACACACGCGACGCCGGTTCCGCGTCGATGGGCGAGAGCGAGCGGCGCCGCGTCAACGCCGCCAATCGCTCCTGTGCCAAGCAACAATGCGCGCTCCTCCGCCACCACAAACTCAGACACTTCACGCGAATCCGCACCTCACCCCCGCGCGCATCGGCACATTCATCCGTCGCACGCACACGCGCGCAAAGCGAGACGCGACTCTCGACCCCACGCGCACACCCCCTCGACCTCGTTTCGCGACACACAAGCCCCATCTCCCGCCCCCACCGGCCCGCCCCGACCCAGGCAACGAGGCGCACATGCGCGCCGGCGCGTATCGCACCCGGTCACCATGAGGCAGACGTCCGGGAGGCGGCGAGAGCAGCGGCGCGGGCGAGGAGGAGGAGGAGGAGGAGGCCTCTCGGTCGTCCTGCTGCTCGCACCCCTGCTCCTCGTCCTGTCGCCACTGCGCGCGCTCACGGCGCGCGCGGGGCCCTCTTCCGGCCGAGGTAAGCTTGATGGAGTGCGCATCGACACTAGTACGCGGTCGGAGGATGCGCGCGATGACGCAGCGAGGAGCTGGGGCTCGGACGGGGGAGAGAGCACGCCGTCCCCTGTCGCACTGGCGCTCTCGTCGTCGTAACCCGCGCGCGCCTCCCCGCCCGCCGCGCGCCCCCTGCTCACATCCCCCCCCCCTATCGCGATGCCTCCTCCCTCGACGCCGACACCCATATCACGACAAAAACAGGAGTCCAAGCGCCCTTGCCGAGCGGCAGCGGCAGTGCTGATGGCGCCGCACGGTCGGCGTCACCGGCGCGCCGCCGCGCCCTCCTCGCCGACGACGACGGCTCCTTGGCGGCGGCGGCGGCGCAGCTGCAGCAGCGGCAGGACCAGCAGCACCCGCTGTCGTGGGCGTCGCTGCAGGACGCCTTGACGGCGCTCTTCGACGGCGGCGAGAGCGGGGGCAGCGGCGAGCGCGATCAGCAGCAGCAGCAGCAGCAGCAGCAGCAGCAGCAAGATTCGACCGCTGCCGCCGACCCCCCCGCCGCCGCCGACGCCGCCGCCGCCGACGCCGACGCCGGCCCCCCCGCCCCCGAGGAGGAGGACGAGGACCTGGCGAGCTTCCAGCCGGCGCCCGCGCTCGAGCGCCAGTCCCTGCACGCCGAGGCGCGCGACTTCAGCACCGCGGCCAACGTGGCCGCGGCCCTCGTCCCGCGCCTCAGGCCGGCGCCGGGCACCGCCGCGGGCGCCCTCGCCGTCGACATCCGCTTCGTGCCGCTGCGCACGTCGAGCGGCGCCGCCGAGCGCCGCCGGCGCGCGGCGGCCGCCGAGCTCCTCGCGGCATCGGCGGCCCAGGCGCAGCGGCAGCGGCGGCGCCGGCGGCGCCGGGGGCAGGGGGCCGACGGCGACAACGCCGCCGCCGCCGACGCCGCCGCCCCCGCCGCCGCCACCTCGGACCCTGAAGGCCTCGACCTCCCGCCCGCCCCGCGCGCCATGGCCGTCACCGTGTGGTCCTCGGCCCCAGGGCCGCCGCCGCCGCTCGGCGACCTGCCGCCGAGCGTGCCGCCCGCGGCGGCGCTGATGGCGGCGGCCATGCGCGCGCGCGTCGAGGCGTGCCGCGTGGCGCGCGTCCCCTACTCGGCCGACAACCGCGCGCGCGCCGAGTGCCCGGGCGGCACCCTGAAGCCCGGCGTGCGCTACTCGGTGCGCGTCACGGACGCCGATGACCCGGCCCTCGTGCTCTTTTGCAAGGGGCCCGCGGCCGGCGGCGCGGGCGACCCCGCGCCCTGCCCCGACGCCGACCCCCTGCTGGTCGGCCCCGCCGCGCTCGCCTCGGGCTACGCCCTCACGGCCCCCTCGGCCCTGGGCCTGGTGGCCCTCCAGGTCGTGTTCGACCGCCTCGCGTGGGCGGGCGGCAACTACCTCGACCCGGACCGCCCCGCCAGCGTGCGCCTGCCCGTGCGCGGCGCCGTGGTGTCCGTGGCGACGGCCGCGCGACCGGGCACGCCCTGGGCGCGTGCCGTCTCGGGCGCCGACGGCCTCGCGTGGGCGTGGCTTCCCGCGGGCGCGTTCGCGCGCGCCGCCGGGGAGCCGGACGTGCCCCCGGGCGGGGTCGCCCCCCCGGCCCACCCGGCCACGTACGCGGCCAACGCGACGCTGGGCGGGGTGGCGCTGCGGTCGACGGCGGGGGCGGCCGGCGGCGGCGCCCTGGGCAGCCCGGGCGCCGGGAACGAGGTGCTCTGGTTTTCGCCCGCTGGCCCCGGCGAGCGCCAGCCCGTCGTGGTCGAGGTCGCGGCGCTGCAGCCCCTGCTGTGCACGGGCGACATCGAGGTCGTGCGCGGGGACAGCGGCGTGTTTCCCGCGGCGCTGGGCGGGGGGCGGGGGGGGGGCGCCGCCGCCGCGCCTGCCCCCTCTCCTTCTTCGGGGCGGCGGCGCCTCCTCCTCGCCGCCGCCACTCCGAGCAAACAACCGCCGCCGGCCGAGCCGCAGCACCAGGAGCAGCTCGTCTACTACCCGCCCGACATGCGCTGCCGCTGGCTGCTTATCCCGCGCGGCCCCGCGGTCACGCTCGACGTCGACTATTCCGGTTTGCTCCCAGGCGAGTCGGTGGCCGTCGCGCTGGCGCCGGGCGTCGCCGTCGTGCTGCGCCCGGGCGACGCGAGCGACGGGCGCTACCGCGTGACCGTGCTCCTGGCCGAGCCTGGGGACGGCCTGCCCGTGCAGTTCCGCGCGGGTAAAGGGACGAGCGCGGGCGGGGGCAACGCGACGGGACCGGGGGGCGGGCGGGTCGGCAGCTTTTCCGTGCGCTGGAATTCTTCGGACAGCGCGTCGCCGGGCGCCGGCCTGCCGCTGGTGCGGGCGGCGTCGCTCGGGTCGATGGTGGGCGTCGACGGCGCCGCGTTCGCGAGCGCCTTCCGCGCCGCCCGCGGGTTCGGGCTGGACGGGAGCGCCGAGGGCGACGGCGCGGCGGCGGCGGCCAACGGGGCGGCGGGCCAGCGCGGCCGCCGCCCGGCGGGCAGCCAGCAGCAGGCGACGACCGTGCTGGTCGCGATGGCGTGCCTGTCCGCGGTCGCGTTCGCCATGGCGTCCGCGTGCATGTACGCCCTGTGCCGCGCGCGGCGCGGCGCGGGATCCGGGTGGCGCGGCGCGCCCGTGGCCGTGCGGCACGCGTGGACGCGCGAGCCGCCCGTCGGCCTGGCGCTCACGGGGCCTGGTGGCGGTGGCGGGAACGGCAGCGGCGCCCCGCGCCCCGTGCCGGACGCGGTGCGCAAGCTGCTGCCGCAGAAGCCGTACGTGCCGCCCGGGGAGGAGGGGGAGGAGGGAGGCGGCAAGGACCCTGGCGCGGGCCGCGTGCTGGGGGCGGTCGGCGCCCTGCCCGCGCCGACGCCGCCTCCTGCGCCGGCCAAAAAGGCTGCGGCGGCTGCGGCCGGCAAGGCCAAGGCCCGGCCGCCGCCGCCGCCCCGCCTGACGCCGCCGCCGCCCGTGGCCGCCGCCAACGGCGCAGCCGACCCCGCCGCCTCCCCCTCCTCCTCTTCCTTCTGCTCCTCCTCCTCCTCCTCCTCCTCCTCCACCACCCCGGCCGACGCCTGCGCCGTCTGCCTCGACGAGTTTGCCGCGGGCGAGCTCGTCACGGTGCTGCCCTGCCGCCACTTCTTCCACCCGGCCTGCGCCGACGCCTGGCTCTGCCGCGAGCGCACGTGCCCGCTCTGCAAGGCCGACGTCGTGCGCGCCCTCACGCCCGCGGCCACGGGCGCCCTCGTGCTGCGCGGCCAGGCGCGCGCGCGGCGCGCGGCGCGGGCGGCGGCCGCCGCGGCGGCCGCGCTCGCGCGGGGCGCCGTCACGGTCGGCGAGGGCGCGGCCATGGCGGCGCGCGGCGTGCCCGAGCTGTCGCGCGACGCGGTCGGCACGGCCGACGCCGAGCCGGGCGACTTTATGCGCGCGGCGGTGGCGGCCACGGCGCTCGGCGGAGCTGCTGGGGGTGACGGCGCTGCTCCCGCTCCTGCTTCGGGGGTGGGGGTCGTCGAGCTCGTGTCGCCGCCGCCGCCGCCGCCGCCGCTGTCCGAGGCGCCGCCGCGGACGCCAGACCCCGAGGCGGCGGCGGCGGCGGCGGCGGCGGCGGCGGCGGCTCCTCCCCGCGCCCCATGGGGGGCGGCGCTGCTCGCGCCCCTCG
>Ga0315905_10002998_pt1 | contig 17577 bp, 15 predicted proteins | sample LakEriMetagenome_5_FD_203522 | JGI IMG/M metagenome (GOLD analysis project Ga0315905, IMG submission 203522) | Freshwater fungal communities from buoy surface, Lake Erie, Ohio, United States - Buoy 4 MA121 | ecosystem: Environmental > Aquatic > Freshwater > Lake | place: USA: Lake Erie, Ohio... | reverse complement strand
TGGACGAGGGTTTGCTCGAAGAGGGGGAGCTGCCGGGGATCCATGGCGACGCGTGCACCCTGCTGAAAGATGGGGTTCCGCAACGCCTCCACGAGGTTGAAGAGTCCCCGCTGGACGAGCCGCGAGGGAGGGGGGGGATCGAGATGCCGGGAGGCGATCAGTTCAAGGGTCTCCTGGTACAAAGTCAGGGACTGCTGCGGCGAGATGGTCGACACGAACTCCAGGACCTGAGGATCGGAATACCGTCGCGAAATCAGCTCCTGGGCGGGGGCGAGGTGCCCACGCCAGGCGGGCGAATCGGCCGCGGGCTGCGTCGAATTGTCCTGCGGCGGCTGGTTCCATTCGGGGGATTGGTCCGCAGGTGGGGGGGACTCCCGAAGCGCGGGGCCCCGGCCGCGGGGACGTCGCAGCCCCTGACCATCCCGGGACTGGAACGATCCCAGGCCGAAGCTGTCGAACTCGGCCGGGTCGCGATTGAGCGAGGGAGCATCCCACCGCGATGACGGCAGCCGGTCCTCGGTTTCGAACGCGTCTTCCCGGATCACGCGCAGAGTCGCGCCGCCGCGTGGAGTCCGGGACTCGTCCCGCAGCAGCCGGCGAGAGGTGCTCTCATCTTCCCGCAGCAGCGAGAACCCACTGGAGTGCACCACTCCTCGTCCCTGACGGCCGGATTGGGCAAAGAGTGGAGGAGAGACCAGTCCACAGCCCAGGGAGGCCAAACCCACGCACAGCCATTGGGACAACCAAAGATTTCGAACGGGCAGGGGAAAGGACATGGCGATGATCCGGTCGAGGCAGAAGAGATGGCCGAGGTGGATCGAAGATGCGAAATCCGCTGTTCGAGAGTCAGTTACGCTGAGGAGATCGAAGTTGAAGAGCCGGCCCCTCCGCGCCGGTGGAAACGACGCGCAAGGCTCGCAGCATCGCGGCCAACGGTGCCGTCGTCGAAATCACAGGAGAGATTTGAGACGCGGAACGGGGGTCCGACGCCTGAGCGGCCTCGGCCGCCGGCCGGCACTGCTCCTCGATCACCGCCACCTCCTGCTGATAGGAATCTTGCGCAGGGAGTTGTTCCGGCGACTGGTGAGGGGGGGCAGATTCGCGACCCATTCCCTGCACCTCTCCGCGCATCACGCGGACACTCTGGGGGGCATCAATCCCAATTCGCACCACACCGTTCCGCATGTGCAGCACCTTGATGACAATGTCTTCGCCAATCAGAATCGTCTCCGCTTTCTTCCGAGCCAAGACAAGCATGATCACTCTCCAGATCGTTGATTTTGACGGGTTCAACCCGTGGCTCCTGTCATCGTATTGATTTCAGTTGAGCACGTCTGGGGTCTTTTGCAGAGCGCATGCCAAAGCTGAAAAATCCTCTTGGAAAATCAATAAAGTGTTCTGTGGCATGTTCTTACATCATATTGACCGCTCTGGGTTCGTCCCTGGAGACGGTTGTGGCGATGAACTGGTCCTGGTTTCTGCCAACTGTTGCAAAAAAGATTTACAATATTCGGGGGATGGCCTCGTAATGACTCGGTTCGGGGAAGTTCTCGCGCAGCGAGCCCCATTTTGACTCATACTGAGACGGCAAGTTGGCAGTTGAAGCCTCGCCGATGGTGCTGAAAACTTCAATTGAACGCGGGAGATCCAGGTTCGGAAACGGCAGTGGAAGGGAGTGGAGTCGCATGAATCAGGATTGTAAAGAGGTGTTGTAAGAACGCGACTCCAGGACGCGATGGTTGTGATGCTCCGATCAAAATGCTGTGATTCACCAGCTCATCAGCGGAAATCGGCGAACTGGCCAGCGGAAAAAGTACAGGATGAGACGCCTGGGAGAGCTGTAACGCCCACAACTCGTGGCAAAACGTGGCTGTGGTGTTGTTTTTCAGATTTGGCATGCGCCGTGCATCTGATCTTTTCCGCCTGACGTATGTCGCGACAGGCCGTGCGGGGCTTGTCCCGCCGTTGGTGATTCGGGTGGTAAATCCCAGGAGGTTTGTCATGGTTGGCCTGCGTCAGTGGTGGAAGATGGCGGTTCTCTCGGCGGGCATTTTCTCGACGTCGGGCCTGGTGGCTGGCGAGCGGCCTGCGATGAGCACGCGAACGACTCAGGGTCGCTTCACCGGAGCCCCGCAGACGTCCCGTGCGCCCCGCGGGAATCCGTTCGCGCTGGTTTCGGAAGATCGGGCTCCCCAGCCGCGCGAGACGCAAAGGCGGTTGTCGCCCGCCGATCCGACCCCGTTGGAGGCGGAGGCCAACGGGCCTTCGTTCGAAGAACGCTCGGCGCAGTCGGCCCTGCCGGGCGAGATCATGGACGGTGGTGAAAAGACGGCATTTTTTGGCTGTGGATGGGGGTTTGGATGTGGCCCCTGTCGTCCCGCCTGCCGCCCCGTTTGTGCTCCGGTGGGGTATGGCTACCCCAGTCCCTATCCCGCCCCCTGCAACTATGGGCCGGGGTATGGAGGAGGATGTGCTCCCATGGGAGGCTGCTATCCTCCTCCCGCTCCGGCGCCGGCCGGTGGTTTCTACTCTGGCCCGGTGCTTCCCCCGGCGATCAGTTCACCCGTCATCGGCTCCCCGGCAGGCTACTATGGGGGAGGCTACTATCCAGGATATGGAGCCCAGGGATACGGCGGCCCAGGCTATGGGTATCCAGTTTACGGTGACGCTCGGTCGTCCAACGAATCGAAGGCACCCAGCCAGTTCGACCGTGAGCTGACCGGTAAAACACGAGCCGTCTCGAGACTGCAACAGGACAATCCCCGGAACCCATTTGCCGACTGAAGTGGCTTGAAGTGAGGTGAACACCGCGAGGGTTGTGGCCGTGCGCAACCCTCGCGGTCGGCTTTGCAAAGCCCCTTCCGCGACGACTTACCGCGATCTCAGCCCGGCGAATAGCTGGGAAAATCGGTATAGCCGCGGGCTCCGGTGGGGGAGTACCAAACGTCCATCGGGGCGGGGGGCGTGAGGGGCCACCCGTGGGTAAATCTTTCCACCAGGTCGGGATTGCTGATGTAATCGCGACCAAACGACACCAATTCGGCCAAGCCGTCCGACACGGCCGCCTCGGCCGATTCCCGGGTGTAACCACAATTGGCCATCAGCGTTCCGGAATACACTTGCCGGGCCTCGGACAGGGTGAAGGGGGTTCCGAGGTTGTGGAATCCCAGCGCGAGTCCGTCGAGCAGGTGCAGGTAGGCCAGTTCCAACCGATCCAACTGCCCGATCGTATGCAGGAATTGCTCGCGATAGTCGGGGGAGCCCATGTCGTTGTAGATGCCGTTGGGTGCCAGTCGGACCCCCACCCGACTGGCGGGCCAGACGGAGAGGACGGCGTCGAGGACTTCCTGGAGGAATCGGTGGCGATTGGCGAGGCTGCCCCCATACCGGTCGGAACGATGATTGGTTCGCGACTGCAGGAACTGGTCAATCAGGTAGCCATTCGCGGCATGCAATTCGATGCCGTCGAACCCAGCGCTCCTGGCACGCTCGGCCGCCTGGCGATAGTCCTCGACCACCTGCGGAACCTCGTGCGTCTCCAGGGGGCGGGGCGTTTCATGCGGCTGCTTTCCGGCGGGAGTGTGGATAGGGTCGCCGACAATCGGAATAGCCGACGGCGCGACCGGCAACTCCCCCTCGTGGAAACTGCTGTGGGAGGCCCGTCCCATGTGCCAGAGTTGGCAGAACATGCGGCCCCCCCGGGCATGGACGGCGGCCAGCACATCACGCCAGCCCGCCGTCATCGCGTCGGTGTAGATGCCGGGGGTCTCCAGCCAGCCATTCGCCTGGGGCGAAATAGTGGTGGCCTCGCTGATCATCAAGCCGGCCGAGCTGCGCTGGCAGTAGTACTCGGCCATCAGGGGATTGGGAATGCGGTCTTGCCCCGCGCGGCTGCGCGTGAGCGGGGCGAGGACAACTCGGTTGGCCAGCGAGAGTTCGCCGAGGGAAACGGAAGAGAGGAGGGAGCGCGAATTCATCGGTAAGACCAGGGGGAACGAGAAGCGTGGACAGCGCCTCGCCGAAGTGCAGAGCCCGGCTGTCGGCCTCACTCGGCGGATGGAATGTTCATCGACAGACGGACTGGGGGCAAGGTACCGGGAGCCGAAGCGGATCGGTCGCGGGGAGCACTGCGATGGATCGGCTCATCGACGACCCAAACGATGCACGCGTGCTGGAAGCTTGGGAAAGTCGAGATCTCAAGCTCTCTTGTCAACCCAGCGGTTCAGCCTGAATTGTTGCTCCATGCGACCGGGAAGCCGGCAGCGATGGCATAGACGGCAAAAAACACTCAATCCATAAAGCCTCCCCAACCGATACACCTTGGTGAGTAGCACCCTTGGATTTTCCCCAGAATCTCTGACTCCAAGCCTTGGGCGGCACGGGTCATTCGTTCAGACTGCCAAAAAGGGTGAAGACAGCATGAGATCCATTTTTTCGGGTTTTCCGGGCCAGATGGCATGCCTTGAAGCAAGAGGGGAGCAGGGAGGTGCCCAGTCGCGGCTGGTGAGGGGCTTGCTGGCCGCTGTTCTCAGCCTGTGTTGTGGGGCGGCTGCCGCGCAGGCTCCTGCCGCAAAGCGGCCCTCCGTCCAACCGGAGCGGGCCAAAGTTCAGGCGACCGATGAATTCGAGGATCCGGACTTCGACAACCCCGACTTGTCGGGTGACCGACCCGTTCCGCCGGCCCCGGGAGATCCTGGGACAGGAGTTGGTCCGGGACCAGGTGCTGGTCCGGGAGGTGGATTCGAGGATCCCAACTTTTGCCCTCCCGGAGCCCGCGCCGCGGGGTTCACGGCTGGTCCGACCCTGACCTTGGGCAACACGACTTACGCCCGTTCGGCTCTGACCGGAGACTGGATTCCCGTGGATGGGCCGGCGGTCCGGTCGTACGGCGCGGCTGCGGCAGCGTCTGGAGCGGTGGGGGACTGGCTGTCTCAGCGTCGGTTTGGACGCGACCGTCTGCCGGGGGTGGATGACCCGAACTCCATCATGTATCGGTCTACTCAGGATCGAACCAGCCTTGACGTCTCGACCCGGCCCACCATCCAGGCATTTGGTCTGAGCGCGCTGTCTGCTGAAGAGGGGGGGCCCGACCTGGGCTGGAATGTTGAGTTGCGGCCCACGCTCTTCTACGACACCGGTTACAACGGCGGGACAGTGCCCTTCCGTCCGGATCTGATCGCCGTCGACGGATCTGCAGACGCCCACCGTCGGGGACAGCTCAGTTTCTTCAACTTCGAGGAACAGCAGTTCGTCCGATTGCCTGCGAAGGTTGAGCTGGATTCCCAGATCAAGGATTTCGCCGACTTCGGGGATGGCCAGGCTTACTTCGATCTCTACTCGCCTCGGTCCGATTCGATTGCATTGAGGCATGGATACCTGCGATTCGACGCGCTGGGGACCACCACGTTCCTGGTGGGGAAAGCCCCGACGCTGTTCGGGGACATGGGGGGCAGTCCAGTCACAATCGATTCGGGAAGTGTTCCGCTGGGATTTGCCAGTGTCTGGAACAATAGCGGAGACTACCAGGGGAGTTTCCAGGGGATTCCCCAAATCCGGGTGGACCAGGATCTCTGGGACCGGACCGTTCGGGTGGGGGTGTCGATCGAGGATCAGGGTTCGCTCGATGATGTCTACAAGGCGGGGGATGCCCTGCTGCTTTACCGGTTTCCGGTTTTTGTCACCCGCCTGCGGTGGTCTCCCACCGATTTCAGTTCTCTGCAGGTGGCTGGTCTGTATCGGAGGTTCACCATCGATTCCGACCTCACCTACGCCGACAATTACGCGAACGGCTATGGCGTCAACCTGATGGGGCGCTGGCGTAGTCCGTCGCTCTCGAATGCCTTGTTTGGCGGCGTCGCCGCGGGGAGCGGGCTGGGCCATTACCTCTATGGCGGCAGTTCCGCGGCCATCATTCTCGCCGACGATGACATCCGTGCCGTGGGACAGATGGGGGCCTACGTCGGCCTCGAGCACGTCTGGTACGCCAACGAAGACGGCAGTCGGCTGTTGTCGACCGCGGCGTATGGCTATCTGGCTTCCGAGACGGTGGTCGAGGATGAAAGCCGGCGAGTTCAGCACGCCTGGTGCAACCTGCTGTGGGACCGTGCGAAGTACTACGCTGTGGGGCTAGAGTACCAGTACGGCTGGCGCGAGACGGTCGCACGGAGCACCGGGAACGATCATCGCCTGGGGCTAGTGGTGCAGATCAACCTCGGACCCGACGCCGCCAAAGCGACGCAAAGCACATCCGAGGCGCGGTCCTTCGCCGAGGGAGGCAATGCGACCTCGGAGCAATTCTCGCGTGATCATCGTCGCCGCCTCTAGCCGAAAGCCTCCGGACCCTGGTGGCGAACGGCTTCCGCGGTGCGTGACCGACGCGTTTCATGTGCGGGGGATGATTTTGCCAACCACCCGGGTCTGCACGGGAATTCCCTGGACCTGACGGGGAACTCGTGCGACGGTGTGTGCCTGTTCGATGTAGGCCTCCAGGACCTTGCCCCCTTGGGAGTCACGAATTTCTCCCACGCCGCAAACGCCGGGAATCGCCAACAACACGGCATGTGCCTGGGGAATCTGGGCCTGCGGCTGGGGGATCCCCCCGCGTGGAGGCGCGGCCGCGGGGCCTCCGGGATTTCCCAGGGGGGGATCGTCAAAAACGTCGGGGTTCGACATGGCGGTCTTCGGCAGAGTGGGCGGGGTGTTGGCAAAGTCCCGTACGGAACAGACTCAAACGTAAAGCTGCAGATCCAAAGCACTCAGAACGGTATCGATGGGATTGGCGAACGTCACCCCCGCCCCCCCCGCGAACAGCAGCCCCACAGGATTTCGTTGAGGATTCCAGGACCAGATGAGAGATCCGGAATCACCCCCTTGGCTGAACTCTCGGCGGGAGTCGACCGACAGGATCGAAAACTGGTTCACAAAAGTGGCCACCGCCCCTTCTCCAAAAGACACATTCACCGTGACTGAGGTCGCATTGATCCATCCTTGTGTCACTTGGGTCGTCCGGCCCGACTTCCCCACCTGCTGTCCATAGACTGGGGGGATCGTCAGAGGCGCCACCCGAAATCTTTGCTGTGCGCCATTGACGAGATAGACGAACTCGCGGTCGACAGCGGAGCTGGTCATCCAGGCACAGGCGCAATCCACCACGTTCTGCGCATTGGGAGAAAAGTCAATCCGCACGTACCGTTCCAGGACACCGATATTGCGGCCTCCGCCGTCCGCGACCCCAGGCTGCACAATGCGGTCTCCCTCACTGGCGCGGTTCACATTGGCGAACACGTGGTTGTTGCTGATTCCAAACAGTCGATTCAGCCTTTGACCACTGCGCCCCCGGGCAAGCACCCCCATCGTGCCCGCCGTCACCAGCGGATGCCCCACCGAGATTCCGCAGGGAGCCGGGTTGGCACTGAATCGGTGGGCCTGGGCCTCGACAATTCCCGACCAGTAGACCCGCATGCGGGTCCGGTCAAGACTTTCATCTGTGGCCGCGCCCGCGTTGGACAGGTGCCCCTTGACCTTGTCCTCAGTGGTCTTTTCCACCGTATAGACGACCAGCGACTGCTCTCCGGGAGCTGCGCCCTTAAGAGGATCGCCGAGGGTCTCTCCAACTCCCACGATGTTTCCTTCGGCCGCCAGACTGGAGGCCGCCGCAGCCATCCCCCGAACCTGCGGACCCGCCTGTCGGATCAACAGCTTTTCGATCCCCAGACGAACAGCGCGCAGGTCCTTGAGGGAGCCACTGGCGGCGGCCGCCCGGGTGATCGCCAGCGACGCGACTTCGGGCACCAGCGAGCCGGGTTCATCAAAGCCCAAACTGCCAGCCTCTCCACCCGCGGAGGGTCCCTTGCGCGCCTTCCGTCGAGGAGACAACTTCGGAGTCGAGGCCGCCTCGTCCGATGTCTCTTTTGTGGACCGTTTGGGTTTGCGACTTTTGGCCATGCTGCTGTCTCCAAAACTGTGCCCGAAAAACACCCTTCACATGTTTCTTTTTGATAAGGCCCCATCTGCCCCGAGTCAATTGGAAAACGCCGACTGTCTTCGGCGGCTACCGGCTGTTCTGTCGGTATCAACGGATGCAGGCTGTCGGCGAGTGGGCTGGCAGCCTGGCCAATACGGCTGAACCATCCGCAGCGTCACCGTGAGCACACTGTTCATCGGATTCATCATCGCTGCCCCAGCAGGGCCCGGCACAACCGCTGCCATCCCCCAGGCTGGAATCATCGTTTCCAGCGGCGCGCCGCATCCCGCTTTTCTGATCGTCATTTCCTCTCCGATGAGGCATAGTGCATCACAAGAGATTTCCCCGGCCTCGGGACGTCGGGGGACAACCTTGGGATGTCGAGGGGCATCCATCGACCGTATTCGAAGAAAGCTGAGGGTGCCATGCCGCGCCGCATTCGAGAGATCATGCACAGGCTTGATACGCATGTGCAGCACTTCGCACAGACGAATGCCAGCATCGCCAGCAAGACGAATCTGCTGGCTTTGAACGCCACCATCGAGGCGGCCCGGGCAGGGGATGCCGGGCGGGGTTTTGCCGTCGTGGCCAGCGAGGTCAAGAACCTGGCCGAGCAGGCGGCGGGCAACAGCAAGGAATTTCGGGGAGTCATGCTGAAGCAGATCCACGACGGGCTGGAGTTGACCGACCGGCTGATTCAGGAGTTGGAGGGGACGCGGCTGGTGGAAATGGCCCAGACTCTCGTGCAGTTGATTGTCCGCAATCTCTACGAGCGAACGGCTGATGTGCGGTGGTGGGCCACCGATGATGCGCTCGGCCAGGCGCTCGTCACCCGCGACAGCCGGGATGTCGCCCGAGCCGCTGGTCGCCTCGCGACAATCAACCGGTTTTACAGCGTTTATAGCAACCTGGTTCTGGCGGACTCGGCGGGGGCGATCGTGGCCAGTTCGCGGCCTGAGCAATATCCAGCCTGTGTGGGGGCCAGTGTGGCGCAGGAGGGCTGGTTTCGACAGACTCTCTCCACAGCCAGTGGAAACGACTATGTCGCCGATGAGATTCGCTCGTGCGGCCTGCACCGCAATGCGGCCGTGGCCCTGTATGCCGCGGCCGTGCGGTCGGGGGGAGAATTGCGTGGACGGCCCTTGGGCGTACTGGGAGTGTACTTCGATTGGGGGAACCAGTCCCGGGTGATTGTCCAGGAAGAGCCCATGTTGACCGAAGAGGAATTCAGCCGCAGCCGGGTCCTGTTGCTCGACCGCCGGCTGCGCGTGCTGGCCGCCAGCGACTCGGTCGGAATCTTTCAGACCTACCCGCTCGTCACGCAGGGAAACCACCGGGGATCCTACCGCGACGATCTCGGCAACACCATCGCATTCGCCCAGACCATTGGCTATCAGGAATACGATGGACTGGGCTGGTATGCCGTCATCCAGCAAACGCCTGCCCGCCCGAGTGAATGAGGTCGAGCAATCGCGTCACTGGTCCTGCCGATGGCTGAGCAACCGTTTGATCGAGAATCCGGCGAGTGGCGGCCCGGTTCCGCAGTGACGAGCCAGGAGCCAACTCGCCCCTGCGGCAGTCAAATGACGCAGGCTTCCCGCGGGATGCGCCCGGCCGGGTCAGCGCAGGACCTTGGCGACCGCATTCGCCAAGCGCCGCATCCCCTCGTCAATTCCCGGCAGGTCCTGGACGCCATAAGACAATCGCATCTGGTTTCGCTGGCGCCCCTCCTGGGGCCCCGCGTAACAGAGCTCTCCCGGCACGTACATCACTTGTTCCTCCTTGACCGCCACCTGAAAGAGCGGGCTGTCGAAACCGGTGGCGGTCGACTCGGGCAAGGTCATCCAGACGTAGAGCCCGCCGTGGGGCCGGACCCAGGTCACACCGGGCAATCCGCGGAAATATCGGTCGGCCGCGGCCAGCATCGCATCCCGCTTGGCTCGGTACGCCTCTTGCACCTGCGCGACATGCGGTTGGTACAGACCCTGTTCGAACACCTGGGTCAGCAGGTGCTGGCTGAAGTTCGAAGAGCCAAAGTCTTCATTCCCCTTGCGGTCGCAGACCGGCCTTACCAATTCCACCGGCAGGATACCGCAACCCACCCGCAGCCCGGGCGAGAAACTCTTCGAGAAGGTCTGGGCATAGATCACCTGCTGACGTGACGGATCACAACTCCACAGGCTGGGCAGCTCGGGGCCGTCGTAACGCAGTTCCCGGTAGGCGGCATCTTCGAGGACGAAGATCCGATGCTCGCGGGACCACTCCCTGGCCAGTCTGACCAGTTCCCCTCGCCGCTCCGCCGCCAGACTGATCCCCGACGGATTCTCGTAGTAGCTGACCGAGTAGACAAACCGCACCCGCGCGAGATCTCCCTGCTGGTGCAATCTGGCGAATGTCTGCTCCAGGGCGTCGATTCGCATGCCCCCCGCGTCGGTTGCGATGGGAACGATCTGGGCCCCCAACCCCTGCAGTGTGCCGAGGTAGGCGAAGTAGGTCGGCGCCGCGACCAGGACGATGTCTCCCGGGTCGACCAGGATCTCCCCCACCAGCGACAGCAGTTGCTGAGAGCCGGTGGTCAGCACCAACTGCTCGGGACGCAGTCCCAACTGCGAGAACTCCACCCCTTCCAACCGTGCGAAGTGTTCGGCCACCCGGTGCCGCAGTTGGCCTGAACCGGCCGTTGTGCCGTATTGCAGGGCATGGCGTGCCCGGACCGGGTCGGCCCACAGGTGTTCGAAAGCCTGGCGGGTCTCGGCGATGGGCAGGGAGAGGGGGTCCACCAACCCGGCCGCCAGCGAGAGGACCTGCGGATTGTCGACCGCCTGGGCCATCAGGAATCCAATCGCCTGGTGGCTGGCCCATTCCCAGCGTTGACTCAGTCGCACTGTTCCCACCGCGGCGCTACTCATCAGATCCCCTCTGTTCAGAACCGGTGGCACGTCCTCCCGATTGCTCGCCGATCATCGACCCGGGCTTCCAGGGCGTCAACTGTGGGGGGCGTTTCCGGATGCGGCACACAGGACAAACTCGTTTGGCACCCTCGTCACGAAGTTCAGCCATCGCTAATTTCTGCCCCTCTCGAAACGCGGGGAAGGCCAGATCACAGAAATCCCGGTCATCCCTCGCTGATGCCTCGTTGCCGGAGCCGCTGCGTGAGCCTTCAATCCGAATCTGAAGTCTTCTCTCCCGGCCCCCGGCCGCGCACTGTGGTGGATGCGTCCGGGGCCGTACGGGATGTTCCCGAGGGGTGGGAACTGCTGCTGCCGGGAGATGCCGGGGCGACACGGAGAGTGAAGGCGGCGGGCGAGTTTTGGGTGATCCAGGAACGCCGGGGCCGCAAGATATTTGGCCGGGGAATCTGGGCTCCAGCCGCGACCATCGCCCAGGTCCAGTCTGGGCTGGCCGCCGAACGGTCGACCGAGTCGTATGCCAGAAAACAGCGATCGGCGACGGTGCGGCGAGAACGCCAGCAGGCGGATTATGTCGAAGATTTCCGGGCGGCCGTGTTGAAGTTCCTGGCCTTTGATTCCCGGCATGCGGAACTGGCCGAGCGTCTGGCCGATGCAGTCACCCTCCACGCCACTCCCGTCGGGAGCGGAACGGTGGCCCGCACGACGATGATTCCGGTCGAGGAACGGGCCGAAGCGGCCGTCATTGCCTGGATGCGTCACCAGACCACCGCCTATGACTCCTTGGCAATCGCCCGGATCCGGGGAGAACGGCGCGAAGTCCGCCGGATGCTGGCCCGGCAATCGCGCCTGCTGTTGCAGCAATACCGGCAGGGAGCCCCCGCGCCGGCGAATTGTCCGCTGCGGGGGGCCCTGGCTGGGTCGTAAGGGGAGGGGAGTCGTTCGTCGCCCGGCCGTTGCTGGAATGGAAAGCGCGCCGGCCCTTACAGCCAGTCGCGCAGAATCTCTTCGATTTCATCCCGCTCGAGGGTGTCGTGCGCCAGCAGGTTGTCAGCGAGGGCCGCGAGGGCCGCCCACTGCGACTCCTGGTTCAGATGGCGGTAGAGTTCGAGTGAGATCTGTTCGAGAGAAGCGAGGCATTGTCGTTCGTCGGGCCACAGCAGTTGCGCCGATTCCCAGGCCGCATGCCAGTCGGCCGCCCATTCCGCCACCATCCCGGGATGGTACGGATCGCCGGTGTAGAGCATCTCGGCCACCGGCCCGGCGAGGCTCACCCGCACCAGCTTCCGGGCGAGTTCCCGCTCTCCTTCCGATCGTCGCCAGCGAATCTCGGTGCCCCCTTCCCGAGCCGGGCCATCATCGTTGTCGGGATCGATCGTCACCAGCCGCACCCGCCCCCCCAATTGCCAGGCGACCATGGCGTGTCCGGCCTCGTGATAGGCCACCACTTCGGGCTCAGTCATGATGCTTCCCGAGAATTCCTGAGGCCGATGCAGGCCAATCGGCCGTGGAATGATACATCACAATTCCAGCCGCCACGGTCACATTCAGTGAGTCGACTCCGTGAGCCATGGGCAGCGTCACTCTCCTTCGACACGAGCGCGCGATTTCTTCCGACAATCCCGGATCTTCCGTTCCCAGAAACAGGGCCCGGCGGGGCCCGAACCGAGACTCCCGCAAAGATTCGGCCGCGGCGTCCAGCACCGTGGCGATGGTCTCGAATCCTGCTTCATGCAACTGTCGGAAGACCTCGGGCCAATCGTTGGTTTCAACCACGGGGAGCTGAAAGATCGCCCCCATCGACGTGCGCAAGACCCGCCGCGACCAGGGATCGACTCCGTCTGTTCCCACCAGCAGCAACTTCGCTCCGAGGGCGAGGGCCGTCCGCGCAATCGTTCCGAGGTTGGTGGGGTCGCGGAGCTCGGGGCAGCCGATTGCGAGTGCGGGTTCGCCGGAAGGAATCCGTTTCAGCAGGTCTGTCAGCGCGGGGACCGGAGGGACCCGCCCCAAGGCCAACACACCCCGATGGAACTGAAAGCCAATCAACTGCGAGATCTCGTGAGACTCCAGCAGCAAGACGGTGGTCGCATCGGAAATCTGACTGGCGAGTCGCGCGTGCAACGCGGAAGTACAGGCGATCGTTTCGACCGCCAAACCGCTGGCCAGCAGCCGAACCACCAGTTTCTCCCCTTCCGCCACGAATATGCCGCTGCGCTGACCCCCACGCTGCTTCAGATCACGGAAGGGATCGAGACGGGGATCTGTCAGAAGGGGCCGCTCGCTGGGCATCCGGAACCGCCGGGGAAGGGGGTGGGTCGCTGGGCGTGATCAGGTCACTTGGCGCGGTTTGAGGCAGAGATCACACTGATTCGCAGATCTGGAACTTCGCTGTGAAGTCAGACTGCACCATCTCGCCGGCGACACCACGTTGCCGACGGCTAGTCTCTGGAACACTGGTTATCGGGCATGTCCCAGCCGTTGTCAAAGACGGGGCCGCCACTCTCTCAGACGACTGCTGCGGCAACCCCCACCTGTTCCCCCCTCCGTTCCGGGCCGATTCGCATTGGCGTGGTGGGGCTGGGGCGGTTTGGCTTGCTGCATTCCCGCACACTGGCGGCGCTCGATGAGTTTGAACTTGTCGCGGTGGTGGCCCGCCGGGAGGAGAGCCTCGCCGCCGCCCAGCCGTTCCTTCCCGGTGTGCCGGGCTTTCTCCGCCTCGAACAGGCGCTGGCCGAGACGGCTCCCGAGGCGTGGGTGGTCGCCTGCAGCACCTCGCAGCACCTCGCTGTCACCCGGCGGTTGCTGGAGTCGGGGGGGCGAGTGTTGCTCGAAAAACCAATTGCCGAAAGTTTGGCAGAGGCCCGGCAGTTGGCGGACCTGGTGGAACCTGGTTCATCTCGGCTGATGCTGGGGCACATCGTGCTGTTCAACAGCGAGTTCGCCGAGTTGCTGCCCTTGGTCCGGCGGCGGGGCCCGCTCGCCTATGTGCAGGCGGTGCGGCATCGACCGGCAACGATTGTTCGCCAGTTTCCCGGGGAGAATCCTCTGGTGGCCGCCATGGTGCATGACCTGTACTGCGTGCAGGCACTCGTCTCGCAGCCAGCGCACGAAGAGCGGTCGATTTCCGGTCACACGTCGTCGAACTCCGCCCCCGACCCCGTGTCCTACAGCGCGGCCTACCATCGCACGCCGGAGGGAGAGATCGACCTCGCCTCGGCCCGGCTGGTGTTCCCTGGAGGACTGGTGGCCGACTTTACGGCATCGTATCTCACCCCCCCCGGCATGGCACCACGCGGTTATGACCGGCTCGAATTGTTTGGATCTGGTTGGTCCGCACGGTGCGAGCCCAACCCGCGTCCTCTGCAAGTCTGGGGAGACAAAGCGGAGTGGCCCCTGGCGCTCGAGATTCGGGCGGGGGGGGCACTCGCCGGTGAGGCAACTCCTCCCACGGGCATGCTGGCGGAAGAGCTGCGGTGCTTCGCCCGTGTGGTTCGCGATCGTCAACCCATACCCCGCGGGGCCACTTACCACGACGGCCTGCAGGTCCAGGACTGGATTGAACGACTGCACGCGGTGGCCCTGGCGACCGGCTGACAGAATTTTGCTATTCGCCTCGTCTCGCACTTTTTGGCCACTTCCCCGACTCCATGACACCACTTTTGCTGGCTCCCACCCCCGAATCCCGACGGGTCCTGGTCACCGATTTCGACGGGACCCTTTGGTCTCACGATTATTATCTGTTGTTCACCGATCGTTACGGCGGGCCCGCAACCTTACAGGCCTGGCACGATTACCGACGGGGTGACATCACCCACTTTGAGGCGATGCGGCGCATTTATGCCGCGGCGGCTCCCGGGGAAGCAGCCTTGCGTGACCTCGTACAGGACCACGCCTTGGGACCGTCGGTCCGGGCAGGAGCCGAACGCCTGCATGCCGCCGGATGGAGCCTCGTCGTCGTGTCAGCCGGGTCACTGTGGTACATCGAGCAGCTGTTGGCCGAGGCGGGATTGGTCGCCGAGGTTCACTCGAATCCAGGGCGGGTCATCGACGGACGGCTCTGTCTGACGCGGCCTGAGGGAAGCCCCTATCCATCGCATCAAAATGGCATCGACAAAGGGGCGGTCGTCCGGCACTGGCAGGGGCGCGGCTGCACTGTCGCGTTTGCCGGTGATGGTTATCCCGATGTGGAACCAGCGCGGTTGGTCTCGGGCGAGTTGAGGTTCGCCCGAGGCTACCTGGCCGAAGAACTGACGACCCTCGGCGAACCGTACATCCCGTTCCAGCATTGGAGCGAAGTCTGCGGCCACCTCACGCGCTGAAGCCGGGTCGAACTTCGGGCTGAACGGGAATCGCCCAAGGGGACTGCTGCCGGAGGAAGACATGGCGTTCCTCCAGGCACCCCGGGTCACCAAATCACGCGATCGAAGGATCCAATTCCCGTGATCCTGGGGCGAGCTGCCGGCTTTCGCGACGGTCGACGCCGCGCGCGGCGGGAGGCTCCGAAGTGTGAAGATGCCCTTCGCTGGCCCGGCCTGGCCATTACGAACGGCTCAAGTCGGCCAGCTTCTGTTCGAGCCGTTCGATCCGCTGCTGGAGGGAATCAATGTCTTCCTGGCGGGCGACCTTCAACCGCTCGAAGGCCTCGTTGAGTCGGGCGTCGACAAAAGACTCAGCCTCGCTGGTGGCCTCACTGCCGATCTTTTTGACACCCGCTTTGACCAAGCCAAATTGAATCATCGCGCTGTCGATGCGTTTGTCGACCTCGGCATTCAGTTCCTGGCGGGCCTGATCGACCCGTTTGTTCAATTCCTCGGTGAAATCCTTGGCATCCTGCTCCGAGAGCTTGGCCCGGTTCGACACTTCGGCCGCCAATTGCTGGGCCTTGTCCTTCGCCAGACTCGCCAGGCCGATGCTGGTGAAGATCGCCTGCTTCAGCAAGTCAAGGGCACTGTCGCTGGTCGGAGTGACCGAGGAGGGGGCGCTCGGAGGAGTGGCTGGGGTGTTCATCGGGCAATCCGTCGTTTCAGAAGGGTAGAGAAAAAAACAGGTCTCAAGAGGTGGGCAGAGAGACGGGACTTTGTCGGCGTCTCCGGTGCTCTCCAAGAGCGGAGTTGCCGCGAGAGCCACTCCCCCCCGATTTCCAGTCATCCGCAGTTCATCATGCTGGCAGCAGAAGCTCCGCGTTCAGGCCGAACCTGTCCGGAACGGCTGCACGACTCTCTGTATCCTATCCACTGGTCCCGTTGGGGTGAATCGGGGCAATCCTGTTCAGCCCGTTCGTCGCTCCGGAATTTCTTGCCGGCCGGCGGAGGAATTCTGGACGCTCTTGAAAATCGTGCCGCCGCGATTGCCAGATCCAAATCGTTCAGTCCCTCGTCCGAGTTCTGGGAGTCCTGGCCGAATTCCAGTCACTGGACTGATAGGGGGGAGGCGACTTTGGGGACGCAACTGGTGCCGGCCAACTGGCTCCCCAATGCTTGATGCCGACTCTAAGATTTCTTTACTCAGGTCGAACTGTTTGTCTTTCTCTGTTCCTCTCGTCAAAACCTCGTTCAGGTCCTCGAGGGCCTGCCGTGAGTCGCAGGAACCTTTCTGGAGTTGCACACATGTCACGCATTGCGTTTCCCTTGGTGGCCTGGTCGCTGGTCCTTGTGGCCGGATTGTCCGGATGTGGTGAGCCCCCGGCTCCCAAGCGAACTGCGGGCACTGAACCGGCTCCTGCCGTGGCCCAGTCGGTTTCAACCCGGAATATGGAGGTGGACGAGGACGAGAAACTGCCGGCCGATGATCAAGCGGTTGGTGAACAGAAAACGAAGCCCGCGGCAGACGCCGAACCGGCCGTCACCACCACGACTTCGGAGCCGGCTCCGAAGTCTGAGCCCGCTGAACCCCAGCCCACCCCCCAGCCCACCCCTCAGCCGGAGTCCAAGGGGGCCGAGGTCAATACCTCCAAGGTGGTGCTGGGTTCTCCCGAGTTGACTGCAGGAATTCCCGGCGACGGACCGCTGACCGTGGCCCAGGTCGAGGCTTGGCTGGCGGACCCGAAGAACCATGAGATCCTCTCGGTCGAACTTCCCCTGGGGCTGAGCCTGGGAGTGATTCCCGCCGATGTTCTGGCGGCGAATCCGATGACCCGGGCCAAGATCGAGCTGGGTCGGCAGCTCTACTTCGACACCCGGTTGAGCTCGAAGAACACTGTCAGTTGCGCCAGCTGCCATCATCCCGATCACGGCTACGCCAAAGAGACCCAGTTTGGCGTGGGGGTGGATGGTCAGATGGGAGGACGGAACAGTCCCGTCAGCTACAACCGCATTCTCAGCCGGGCCCAGTTCTGGGACGGCCGCGCTCCCTCGCTGGAAGCGCAGGCGGTCGGCCCCATCGCCAATCCGATCGAGATGGGGAATACGCACGAGAAGGCTGTGGCGTCTCTGGCCGCCATTCCCGGTTACAAGTTGCAGTTCGACAAGATCTTTGGCGACGGCGGAACCACCATCGACAATGTGGGCAAGGCGATCGCCGCTTTCGAGCGGGCCATCGTGACCGGACCTTCCCCCTACGACTATTTCGAGCGGGTCGTCCCCTTTCTGAAGCTGTCCGAAGAAGATTTCGCCGATGACGCCGAGTTGAAAGCCGAGTACGAGGCCAAACTTGCCGCGTCCAAGGCCCATCCGATGTCGGACAGCGCCATTCGCGGCAAGGACCTGT
>Ga0315905_10002997_pt1 | contig 17587 bp, 5 predicted proteins | sample LakEriMetagenome_5_FD_203522 | JGI IMG/M metagenome (GOLD analysis project Ga0315905, IMG submission 203522) | Freshwater fungal communities from buoy surface, Lake Erie, Ohio, United States - Buoy 4 MA121 | ecosystem: Environmental > Aquatic > Freshwater > Lake | place: USA: Lake Erie, Ohio... | reverse complement strand
AGCGGAGGGCCGTATCCTTGTCGCGCGCGCGCGCCGGCGCGCCGAGACCCTCAACCAATCCGCAAAACGCGCAGGACTCACCCTGAAGCAGGGAACCCTTCCGCCCGCGCGCCTCCTCGGACCACTCGTACGCGTCCCAGTCCATCGGCGACGCGGCGATGCTGTCGTCGTCCTCCATGTCGTCGCCGTCCTCCTCCCTGCTGTCCTTTCGTTTCGTGTGGCTTTTGAACGCGGAGAGAGCGCGAGCGACGGCCGGGGCGCGCGTGCGTGCGCAACGAGGCGGTCCTGACGGTTGACAAGGACGTGTGTGCAAGGATTGGTGTGCACGCGTTTGTACAAGGAGGCTGCAAGAAGAAGAACACGGAGAAGAAAGAAGACTGGTCGCTCGTGCGGACGGCGTCGCGCGCTCCTTTTTCTTTGCAACGCAGCGCGCGGCGCGCGCGCGCGGCGTCGACGGCCGGCGCGGAATCCCCCCCCACCACCTCCCACCACCACACTCACATCGCCGCTGCCCCCTGCCTGGCCGCGTCCGCGGCCGCCTGCGCCAGCCCGCGTGCGCGCGACGCGGCGCTCGAGAGCTCGGCGGCCATCGTCACGAGCGCGGCCTGCGCCGCCTTGCTGGTGGTGGTGGGAGGAGGGGGGGCGACGGCGCCGACCCCAGCAGCGGCCGCCGCCGCCGCCGCCGCTGCAGCAGCAGCCGCCGCGCTCGCCTCGCGGCGCGCCAGCACCGCGCGCTCGAGCGCGGCCTCGGCGGCGTCGAGCGCGGCCCACAGGGTCGCGGCGACGGTGGCGCGCTCGGGCGGGGACGGCGGCGACGCCGAAGGCGCCGCGGCCGCAGCCGCAGCAGCCGCAGCCGCAGCCGCAGCCGCCGCCTGCGCCTCCCACTCGTCCGCGGCGCGGCGCGCGGCGGCCTCGGCGGCGGCGCCGTCCAACGGCGGCAACCAGAGCCACCAACCGGCGGCCGCCGCCGTCGTCGTCGTCGTCGTCGTCGTCGTCGTCATCGTCGTCGGGTTGCCAGGCTCGTCCGCACCGCCCGTCGCCGCCGCGACTGCCACGGCCGCCCGCCGCGCCGCCTCGTCCGCCCCGCCACCGCCCCCGCCGCCGCCGCCTCCGGCCCCGCCCGGCCGCCTCCGCCGGACGTGCGCGGCCAGCTCGGCCAGCAGGCGCGCGTCGAGCTGCCGCTGCCGCTGCTGCGGCGGCGCGCCCCCGCCGCCGCCGCCGCCGGCCCCCGCCGCGGGCGCGAGGCGCTCCGGGGGCACGAGCTCGCGGTAGGCCTGCGCGACGGCCTCGGGCGCGTAGCGCGTGACGTCGACGAGCGCGCCGAGCGCGGCGTGACGCGCGGGCCACCGCGGAGTGACGCGCGCGCCCTCCTCCTGCCCCTCCTCCTCCTCCTCCTCGGCCAGCAGCGCGCGGAAGAGGCGCCGCGCGGCGGCGGGCTCGCGCTCGGCGCGCGCCGCGGCCTCGGACGCCTGCTCCTTGGGCGGGGGCAGGAGGCTCTGCTGCAGGCGGCGCCGCTGCTGGTCGAGCAGGCGCGCCGAGAGCGCGTAGGCGCGGCCGGCGAGGCGCGCGGCCCAGGGGCGCGCCGCGGCGTCGACGGCCGCGGGGAGGGGGAGGAGGAGGCGGCGGGCGGCGGCGGCGGCCATCGATTCCTCCCCCTCCTGCTGCTGCTGCTGCTGCTGCTGCTGCTGCTGCTCGTCCTCCCCAAACAGCCGCGCCATGTCGCACAGCACCGCGCCCCAGTCGACGACGGCCGAGCACGGCCCGGACGGCACGCTCGCGCAGCGTTCGAGCGCGCGCAGCGCGGGCGCGACGGCGGCCGGCACGGCGGCGGCGGCGGCCTTGGCGGCGGCAGAGGCGGCGCAAGGGCCCTGGGCCCCCTCGGCGCGCGCGGCGCACGCCAGGACGGCGGCCGCCGCGCGGGCCGACGCGACCGCGCTCGAGTCGAGCAGCGCGGCGTCGACGGCGCCGCCTGGAGGCGAGGCGGCGGCGGCCCCGGCCCCGGCCCCGACCAGCGACACCACGACCGCGGGCGCAGCGGCCGCCGCCCCCCCCGACGCCGCCGCAAGCTGCCGCTGCAGCACCTGCGCCGCCGACGCGCCGGCGTCCAGCCACCAGCCCAGGCGCGCGGTGCGCAGGCGCGCCATGCCCGGGTCCAGGCGCGCGAGGCGGCGGGCGAGAGTCGCGGCGGCGGCGGCGGGGCCGGCGGACGACGGGGCGGCGGCCGCAGCGTCCGCCCCCGCCGACAGCGGGGGCGACAATGCAGCGGCCGTTGCGAGGCCGCCGCCGCCGCCGCCGCCACCGCCGCCGGGGCTGGCGCCCTCCCCGCCGCCCGCCACCGCCGCCGCCGCGACTGCCTCGCGCAGCGATCCCTGGAGCGCCAGCAGGGCCGAGCGCGCGACGGCGGCGAGGCCCAGAGGGTCTGGCTTGGGCGCAGCCCCCTCGCCGCCGCGCTGCCAGGGCGACGCCGACAGCGGCGGCTCCCCTGCTGCCGCCGCAGCCGTGCCGCGATCGGCCGCGCCCGCCTCGCCCGCCACCGCCACGGCGTCGAGCAGGAGCGCCAGCGCGGCCGCCGATGCCACGTGCGCGCCGGAGCGCGCGCCGGAGCGCACGGCCTCGCGCATCGCGCGCCGCAGCCAGGTCCGGGCCGCTGTCGCCGTCGCCGCCGCCGCCGCCGCCGCCGCCGCCGCCGCGTCCTCGGCAGACGCAGGCGAGGAGGCGCCTGCTGCCGCCGCCGCCGCCGCCGCAAGCACCAGGCCCAGCAGCCGCGCGGCGCGGCGCGCGCGCGGGTCCAGCGCGGCCGTCGTCGCCGGCATGGGAGCCTCCGAAGGCGACGCCGCGAGCGCCGCCGCCCCGGCCAGCGCCCCCTGAGCCGCCCCCGCGCGCGCCGCGGCCCACAGCCCGTCCAGCAGCGCCGCCAGCAGCGGCGCGGGCAGCGGCGTCGTCGTCGCCATCGTCGTCGTCGTCGCGGCCTTGCCGCCGCCCGCCTCGACCGCCATGTCCGTGCCCCCGGCCGCCCGCCAGTCCGCCTCCGAGACCAGCGCTGTCACGGCCTCGGACGTGGCCGCGCCGCCGGCGGGCGCGTCGAGCGCGAGCGCCTGGCGCAGCAGCCGGCGCGCGGATCGGCGGGCGGCGGCGGCGGCGGCGGCGGCTGCGGCGCCGTCGTCGTCGTCGTCACCTGCTGCTGCGGCCGCCGCCACGGCTGCTGCTGCCGTAAAGATGGCCAGGCTGCGGGCATCGGCCAGCATAGCGGGCGCGGACGTCGGCATGGCCGCGCACAGCGCGCGCCCCTCGGGCGCGCAGCCGCCCCCGCAGCAGCTGGCGTCGGCCGCGCTCAGCAGCCAGGGCGCGGCGTCGCGCGCGAGGGCCGCGCGCAGGGCCCAGCGGCCGCCCCCCTCCTCCTTCTCCTCCTCCTTGCCGCTGTCGAGCCCGGCAAACGCCAGGTCTAGGACCTCCCTGGCGATGCGCAGGCGCGCCAGGGAGGAGGTGGTGGCCTCGGCCACGCGGTCGGCGCCGTCCGCAACGACGCCCCCGGCGAGCGGCCTCCGCACTTGCAGCAGCAGCAGCGCGACCGCCTCGCCACTGCCCGCACGGCTCGTGGCGCTGATGCGCGCGAAAAGCCCCGCAAAGAGGACCTCGGTGAGTCGGCGCGAGCAAAAGCCGTGCATCTCGGCGGCAGCGCCGGCGGCGGCCCGAGCGACTGCGAGCCCCGCCTCGCCGCCGCCGCCGCCCCCACCGTCCTGCGCCTCCGCCGCCGCCGCCGCCAGCGCGTTGGCGCCCGCGGAGTAGTGGCGCCCGTGCAGCTCGAGCAGCAGCGCCGGCAGGAGCGGCGCCTTGCCCGTCGTCGCTCCGGCTGCGAGCCCGGCGCCCACCGCCGCGTCGCTCGCGCCCGCCAGCCGGAGCACGACCTGCAGCCAGAAGCGCGCGACGGTCAGCATCTGCTGGGGCTGCTGGGGCGGCGCAGACCCGTCGCCGGCAGCAGCCAGCGCAGCCGCCCGCGCCTCGTGCGAGTGCGCCTTGGCGGCTGAGCGCAGCTGCGCCAGCGCCTCGTCGAGCGCGTCGCGCACAAATGCCTCGAACTCGTCGCGCCGGCGGCGGCTGGTGCGCCGCGCCTCATCCGCCTCCTCCTCCGCCTCTTCGTCGTCGTCGTCGTCGTCGTCGTTGCCGTCCACCGCCATGGGGGCCACCGCCGCCGCGACCTCATCGTCGGCGCGGCTTTTCGTCGCGCACGACGACCGGATCGCCTGCAGCACCCGGGGAGCCCACACCCACGCGACGTTGACGACCGCGAACGACCGCTGCTCCTTGGGGCCAAACGCGTCGTCGCCCCGACCGGCCGCCGCCGCTGGCACGCAAGCCGCCGCCGCCGCCGCCGCTGCTGCCGCCTCATGCTGCAGGCGCGTGGCGCGCGTCCCGACGTCCACGAGCACGCGCGCCACGTTCATGCCGGCCTTGTAAGAGCGGGCGCGCGCGTCGTCGGCCACGTCGCGCGGCAGGGGGCCCTGAGGCTGCTGCTGCTGCTGCTGCTGCCCCGAGCCGCCAGACGGGGCGCCGTCCGCCCCGGCAGCCCACGCCTCGAGCCGCTCGCGCGCGGCGCCGCAGCCCGACACGAGCGCGGACGACGCGTCCTTGACGATGGCGCGCGCCATGCCAGCCGCGGCGGCCATCGTGCTCGCGGGCGTCTTTGCCGCGCCATCAGGGGCCGTTGCTGCTGCCGCTGCTGCTGCTGTTGGCGGCGCGCTGCCGCTGCCGCTGCCACCGCCCCCGCCGCCGCCGCTCATCGCGAGCACGCGCCCGACCTCGGCGTCCGACAGCACGGCCGCGGCGAGCGCCACGGCCGCGGGGGCGCCCGCCGCTGCCTGCGTCAGCAGCCGCGCGTCCGCGTCCCGCTGCTGCTCGCCGTAGCGCGTCGGCGGCGGCGGCCCCGGACCCGGCGCCGCCCCCGCCGCCGAAGGGCACGCCGCGCGCTCGGTCGCGGCCAGGCAAGAGCACAGCGCGACGCCCAGGCGGCACAGCGACACGGCCGCCCGCTCGACGCGCAGCGCTGGGTGCGCGTCGGAACCGGCCTCGGCCGCCGCGGGCGGCAGCGCGCGCGCCCCAGCCTGGAGCAGCGCGGCCGCGCGCCGCACGACGCCGTCCGCGAGCTCCCCACCGCCCGCGGCCGCGGCCGCCGCAAGCGCCTCCTCGAGCTCGGAGCAGGCCGACGGCTGCGGCAGGCGCGCGATGCTGCCTGCTTCGGCGGCTGCGGCGTCCGCTGCTGCTGCTGCTGCTGCTGCTGCTGCTGCTGCTGCTGCTGCTGCTGGTTCTGCGGTGGCCGTCGTCATTGCGGTCGTGGGCGGCGGCTTGAGCGAGGCCGTCGTCGTCGCCGACGCGGCGCGCGGGCCCGCGTCCGCTCGTGCCGCGGCCGCGCCGCTCGGCTGCGCCGGGTGCGACTGCGGCTGCAGCGGGCCGCCCCCGTCGCCGTCCTGTGTGCGGTTGGTGGGTTTTTCGTGAGGGCGTTGCGGGTGGTGGGTCGGGGGTGGCGGGTGAGAGCGCGGGGGGCAGGAAAGAGACGGCAGATGGGGGCACTTGAACTTGCGGCAAGTGATGGCGCGCACCATGTCGACGTCTGCGCCGCCCATCAAGGGCCGAGCAGCGAACTGAGCTCAATCGGGTCCTCAGGCCGAGCCTCAGACGCGGCCAGCGCCGCGCATCTCTCGCAGGAGTGCAGGACGAGCGCGAAGAGGAGAAGGATACCGACAGCTGTGCTGCGCCCCGCGCCTGGTCTTTCAAATGGCAAACGGCTGCGAGAGTCGTTGAGAGCGTCAGCGTATGGGTCGCGATGTTCCGAGACAGATCGGATTGCTTGGGAGGTCGGTGTGAAGGCGCGCGGCCGCAAAATGCGCGTGGTGCGAAAGTTGCGCCGCCGCCTTTGAGCGCGCGTCGCTCCTCGCCATATGCGCAGGCGCCACCGCCGCGTGTCTTGCGTGCCCTCCCGCCCTTGCTGAACGCCCCCCGCCCCCCCCCCCCTCCCCCCCCGCCAATCAAATCAATATGCGCGCGCGTCTACTACATACCTCACGATGGCTGACACATTGACACATTGAGCGCCGAGAGCGCAGAACGCTCGCGTGCGCGCGCACAATCAGACGATGTCGTCGAGTCGCGCGCCGCCCCCTGCCGGCCCCTCCTCCGCGGCCCCACCGGCCATCTGGCTCGGCCTGCCCGGCGACGTCATCTACGACGAGTGCGCCGAGACCGACCCCTACTCGACGCGCGTCGGCGGCACGCCCTGCCTGTTTGCCGAGCCGCGACGCCAGGCGACGCCGCCGCCGCCGACGACGACGACGCCCAACGACGCCGCTCCCCAAACACCGCCGCTCGCGTGCGGCGCCTGCGCGCGCCCGCTGCCGCTGGTCGCGCAGGCGTACGCGCCGACCGAGCGGTGGCCGCGCCGCTCGCTGCTCGTGTTCGGGTGCGCGCATCCCGGCTGCGGCCGCAGGCCCGAGTGCTGGCGCGCCGTGCGGTGCTGCGATGGCGGCGGCGGGGTGGGACGCGACGAGAACAAGAAGGAGGGGCAGGAGGCGGCGACGCCGACAGCGGCGGCGGCAGTGGCGGCGCGGGCGGCACCTGCCGAGGAGGCCGACAAGGACGACCCGTGGGCGGCGGCAGCCCTGGAGGGCAACTCGAGGGCGGAGGACGCATTTGCGTTCGGAGCAGCGGCGGCTGAATCAGGCTTTGGCGGCGGCGGCGGCGGCGACGACTGGGGCGAGGCGGCGACGGCATCGGCATCGGCCTCGGGCCTCGGCGGCAAGGGCGGCTTCGCCGCGCTGGCGGCCGAGCTGGACACGATCGCCACCGAGGCCGCAAAGACAAAGAAGCAGCAGCAGCAGCAGCCAGCGGCGAGCAGCAAGCACTACTCGGCCCGGCAGCTGCCCGAAGCGGCGCCGCCGGGCTGGCGGGGCTGGCCGGGCGTCGGCGGCGGCGCCGCCAGCTCCACGTCCCCGCCCGCACCCCTGCCCCCGTTTCACCTGTACTCCGAGGAGGAGCCCGCGCCAGGGCGCCGGCGAGCGATGTACCGGCGCCCCCCCGGCGGCGGCGATCAGCAGCAGCAGCAGCAGCAGCAAGAGGAGGGCGGCGACCGCAACGACGACGCCCCCAGCGGAGAGGGCGACGGCCCGCTGGCCGCCGAGGGCTACGAGCGCGACGCCCCCCCGCCTGGCGTGGCCGCGTCGTACGTGCGCTTTGGCCAGAGGCTCGCGCGCAAGCCGGACCAGTGCGCGCGCTACGCGCCGCCGCCGCAGACGGGGGCGCAGCGCGGCCGAGGCCCGCCCCCTCTGTCCGCTCCGTCTCTGCGCGGCCTGCTGTGGCCGCTCGCCCGCCCGCCGCGCCCCCCAGCATGCGCGCGCTGCGGCGCCCCGCGCCAGTTTGAGCTGCAGCTGATGCCGGCGCTCATCGCCATGGCGCTCGAGGCCGGCCAGGAGCTTGGGTTGGGGGGCGACGATGCCGCGGGCGGGGGGGGCGGCGGCGAGGGGGGTGCGGGGACGACAGCAGCAGCCGCAGAACCGTCCGCCCCGGCCGCCTCGTCCACGCCCGCGAGCGTCCTCGCGGGCGTGTCCGACTGGGAGTGGTGCACGGTCGCCGTCTTCACCTGCTCGGCCGACTGCGGCGGCGGCGGCGGCGGCGGCGGCGAGCTCGCCGGCGCCTCGCCCGCCCAACAACAACAACAACAGCCCCCGCCGCGGCGGCTGCTGCTGCTGGCCGACGAGGCCGTGGCCCTGGCCAACGAGGCCGACGTGCACACGGGCGAGGCAGGGCCCCGCGCGGTGGGCGGCGGCCCGGGGACGTCGCAGCAGCAGCAGCAGCAGCAGCCGCAGCAGCAACAGAGGTCGCACGCAAGCGGGGATGGTCTCAGCGCCGATGGCGGCAAAGTGCAAGGGGAGGAGGAGGAGGAGGAGGAGGAGGAGGAGGACGACGACGACGACGGGTGGTGACCGGTGGGAACAAACCCCTTCTACACGTGCGGATACGCTAGAATGACGACAGTCTGTGCATGAATCGAGGGATGATGCGACTCGCGTCGATGCCTGATGGAGAAGACGACGGAGCGGCGACCATCTACGAAAGAGGGGGCGGGGAGGAAAAAGAGGGGAAAGACGACGCCGGAGGCAAGGAGGAGGGCAAAACCACCAACACCCCCCCTCTCAAACCGCCCGCGCGTCGCGGCTCAGGCCGCCCGACTGGCCCGCCACGGGCCGCGCGTGCGGCAGCGGCCCGTCCGCCTCCCCGCCGGCCTCGAACACGGCCGCCGCGCCCATGCCGCTTCCGATGCACATGCTCACCACCCCGAAGCGCGCCGCCCGCCCGCGCCGCCGCATCTCGTGCAGCAGGGTCGCCACGCACCGCGCGCCCGTCGCGCCGAGCGGGTGGCCCAGCGCGATCGCGCCGCCGTTGGGGTTGACGCGCGCGGCGTCGATGCCGAGCTCGCGCACGCAGTAGGTCGCCTGCGACGCGAAGGCCTCGTTGATCTCGAACACGTCGACGTCGTCGACGCCGCTGAGGCCCGCCGCGCGCACGGCGGCCGGGATGGCGACCGCGGGGCCGATGCCCATCACCGAGGGGTCGACGCCGACGGCGGCGAACGAGCGGAAGACGCCCAGGATGGGCAGGGCGCGGCGCGCGGCCTCGCGGCGCGTCATGAGCAGCACGGCGGCGGCGCCGTCGGTCACCTGCGACGCGTTGCCCGCCGTGGTCGTCCCGCCCTCGCGCTTGAAGACCGTCTTGAGCTGCGCGAGCGCCTCGGCCGTCACGTCCGGGCGGATGCCGTCGTCCTCCGAGACGACCAGCGGGGTCTCGTCGCCCGTCTTGGGGTCGCGCACGACCGTGCGCACGGGCACGATCTCGTCGCGGAAGCGCCCCGCGGCGCGCGCGGCGGCGGCCTTGCGGTGCGACGCCACGGCAAAGGCGTCCTGCGTGGCGCGGTCGACGCCAAACTGCGCGGCCACGTTCTCGCTCGTGACGCCCATCGGCATGAGGCAGCCCTGCGCCTTGGGGAAGTCGCCGATGCGCGCGTTGACGCCGCCCTCCCACGTCATCGGGTGGGCCGTCATGGTCTCGACGCCCGCGGCGAGGCCGACGGTGTAGAACCCGGCCTTGATGGCCGCGGCGACGTCGGCGACCGCCTGCAGGCCCGACGAGCACTGGCGGTTGACAGTGCGCACGGGGACCGTCTCGGGGATGCCCGCGAAGAACGAGGCGATGCGCGCCTCGTTGGCGCGCTGCGACGAGGGGCCCAGGACCGACCCGACGACGATGTCGCCCAGCGCGGACGGCTCGACGCCCGTCGACGCGAGCGCGGCCTGGAAGACAGTCGCGAGCAGGTCGACGGCGTCCGTGTCGCGCAGGCCCCCGCGGCGCGCCTTGGTGAGCGGGGTGCGGAGGGCGGCGACGATGACGACGTCGTCGTCGGCGACGCCGAGGCGCGGGTAGGCGCTCGAGTCGCCGGCGGCGGTGGGCTGTTGTTGTTTTGGATTTGGGGGGCGAGCGGGGGGGGTTGTCGAGAGAGAGAGAGAGAGAGAGAGAGGGGGGTGAGCGTTGGGCGGCGGCGGCGGCGGCGGCGGCGGCGGCGGCGGCGGCAGGTGGGCGCGCGCAACCAGGCGGCGCGCGCGCGCGCGCGCGAGGCTCGGGCCGCGACGCGCCCGAAGCGACGCGGCAACTGCTTGGTGCGGCATGCCTGGGGCTCGATGGCTGCGTGGATAGCGACCGCTTCCTCAAAAAGCGGCGGCGGCGTTTTGCAAAACAGGGCTTTCGGGAAGCGGGAGAGCAAGAGCAGGTGCGGCTCGTGCCTTGCGTCCTCGCGCCATTGTTCTGCGCGCACGCTGCGCCGCAGCACGCGCTAGGCCCACGCACGCCTCCATCGGCGACTGACCTGCAGCGTCAGCTGGTTGGCGAGGACGCCCAGCCGGTGGCTGGCGTGCGCGGTGGGCGCGGCCATTTTTCTGTTTTGTCTGTTTGCCCTTGGCGACGACTGAGGTGGCACCCTTTTTGCCGGAACGCGAGAGAGGTGGTTGCTTGGCGAGAGCGTGCGAATGGATTGGCCGTGCTGGCGTGAGTGTTGTACGCGCGTGTGTGGAGTGTGTGTATGAGCGTGCGTGGATGCAGGCAGGCGCGCGCCGAGAGCAAGAGAGAGGCGCGCGCCACTGCCTAGCTTGCTGGAGGTGACGGCGCGACGACCCGTCTCTGCGCGCGCGCGCGCGTGCCAGGACGTCCCGCAGCGATCCCAGCATCAGCCCATCGCGCCATCGATGGACACGAGCACCCGACACACTTGCAGTTACAGCGCGTGCAAGTCTCGGGCGCAAGAACAACGTGAAAACCGCGCAACGCCATCGCCGCTCTCGCCCGCCCCGCCTTTTTCCCTCTCCGCCGAAAACCCCCCACCCCGCACCCGGGCCCCTCTGAAAGTCGTCTTCGCGACGCCTGCGCCGCGAGACTCTCACGCCCCGCCCTCCTCCTTCTTCGCCTTCGCCGCCTTGGCCACCGCCACGCCCTCGAGCTCGTCGTCCATCTGCGCGTAGAGCTCGCGCAGGCGCTGCAGGTCGGCCGCGTCGGCGTCCCACAGGCCGCGCCCGGCCGCCTCGAGGCAGCGCGCCAGCACGTTCTTGAAGGCCTGGGGGTTGGCGCGCCGCAGCCGCGAGGCCATCGCCTCGTCAAAGGCGTAGGTCTGCGCGGCCTGGTCCCACGCCCACTGGTCGGCGAAGCCCGACGTGCCGCCCCAGCCGATCAAGGCCGTGAAGCGCTGGCCGACGTCAAACGCGCCGCCGCTGCCTTGCGCGACCATCGCCTCGGCCCACCGGGGGTTCAGGAGCGTGGTGCGGTACTCCCGGCGCAGCGCGGCGTCGAGCTCGGTCGCGGTCGGCTCGGCCGCGAAGGACTCGACGATGCTGCAGGCGACGAGCGGGGCCGAGGCGGAGGCGCCCGAGAGCGCGGCGGCCGCCTCGCCGTCGCCCGCGTCGGCGCGCCGCTTGAGCGAGGCCGCGCGCGCCGTCCTCGACGCGGCGAGCAGGCCGCCCGTGTTTCCGAAGTATTCGAGGGTGCTTCCCAGGCTCACCTCCACAGAGTCCACGCACTGCACCACGCGATCCACCTTGCTCAGCAAGCCCTCGAGCACCTCTGGCCGCGCGACGCCGCGCTCGCCCGCGCCCCGGCCGTAGGAAAACGCGTTGCGGCTCGCCCACGTGGCGCCCAGCTCCGAGGCGTCCTGCCAGTTGCCCTGGCCGACGCGCTCCGTGACCATGCTGCCGTAGTCGCCCGCCGGGTTGGAGAAGATGCGGCGCGCGGCGGCGGCGGCGTCGATCTTCGTTGGCGGGGGGGAGGCGGTGGCGCCGGCCGCCGCAGCAGCAACCCCCCCGCCCCCCTCGCCCATGAGCTCGAGCGCGTGCTTGCGCACGTAGTTGCGCGCGACGTCCTCCTCGTTGGCCTCGGCCGCGCGCCGGAACAGGTCGTCCAGCAGGTCGACCACGTTCTGGAACGCGTCGCGGAAGATGCCGCTCATCGAGCACACGACGTCGACGCGCGGGCGGGCAAGGCCGCGCTCGCCGGTCAGCGGGTCGTCAAACGTCAGCTCGTCCAGCGGGACGAGCTCGAAGCGCGCGACCCGCCCGGTGCCCTCCTTGACGACGCGCGCGCCGACAAAGTGCAGGACCATCGCGACGCTCTCGCCGCGCGTCTTGATCGCGTCCAAGCCCCAAAGGTTGACGGTGACGGCCTCTGGCCAGGCGCCGCCGTTGGCGGCGCGGTGCTGCGCGAGCACGGCCGCGGCCGCGCGCGCGCCGCGCGCCTCGGCCGCGGGGCTCGGCATGCGGTAGGGGTCGGTGGCGTAGATGTTGCGGCCCGTCGGCAGGACGCCCGAGCCGTCGCGCAGCAGGTCGCCGCCCAGGCCCGCGGGGACGTGGCCGCCGGACAGGCCCGTCAGCAGCCCCGCGACCTCGGCGCGCGCCGAGAGCGCGAGCGCGTCGCGCAGGGCGACGGCCTGGCGCGCCAGGGCCAGGGATGCCGGGTCGGGGGATGCTGCTTCGCTGCCTGCTGCCGCGCCCGGCGTCTCGGCCACCTCGGCGGCGCCCGGCGGAGCTGCTGGTGCCGCCGCCCCCACCGCCGCCGCTGCCGCTGTCCCCCCTCGGGCGCTCCACGCGCGCTCGAGCGCCTCGCGCGCCGCCTCGACCCCCGCGCCGCCGCGCGGCGCCTTGGCCACGGCCATCGCGGCGTCGGAGGGGAGGCGGTCTTCGCCAAAGTAGGCCTGCAGGTAGGCCGCGAGGGTGGCGGGGGCGACCGAGGGGGTGGAGGCGGCGGAGGACGACGCCCGTTGCTGCTGCTGCTGCTCCCCCTCCTCCTCCTCCTCCTCGCCGTCGCCGCCGATCGCGTGGAGGCCCTCGCTGAACAGGCGCGACTCGAGCTCGAGCAGGTAGGCGTACAGGCGCGAGCAGTACGCGGAAAAGGCAAGCGGCGACGCCGCCTCGGCCTCGACGTTGTCGGGCGTCAGCGGCGCCGCCGACCGCCCCTCGCGCGCGGCCGTCGCCGCCTCGGCCTCGGCCGCGGCGCGCCGGTCCGTGCCCGGAGGCAGCGCGGCCAGGCGCAGCTCGGCCGCCTCGCCCAGCCAAGGCAGGTCCTGCTGCAGGCCGGAGAGCCGCAGCGCGTCGGCCACGGGCACGCGCAGCGCGGCCGCCACGCCCTCGCCGCTGCTGGAGGAGGAGGAGGAGGCGCCGCCGTCCGCCCCGCCGCCCTCCTCGCCCGCGTCCGCCTCCCTCAGCTCTTGCAGCAGCCCTTTCAGCGCCGCGAGGTGCTTGTACAAGCCCGCGCGCCCGTAGGCGGGCACGTTGTGCGACACGAGCGTGCCGTACCCGCGCCGCTTGGCCACGATCGACTCGCTCGGGTTGTTGGCGACGTACAGGTAGACGTTGGGGAGGTCGCCCAGCAGCGCGTCGGGCCAGGACAGCGCCGTCGTGCCCAGCGGCGCGCCGGGCAGCCACTCTTGCGTGCCGTGCGTGCCAAATGTGAGGACGGCGTCGGCGGGCTGTTGGGGCTGGGGCTGGGGCCGCTGCTGGCGGCCGTCTTGCTGCGCCCCCCCGCCGCCGCCGCCCCCGCCTCCCCACCCGCCCTCGGCCAGCCACCGGTAAAACGCGGCGTACTGCGGGTGGGGGGTGAGGTCGCGCTCGAACAGCAGGCGCATCGGGTCGCCCTCGACCCCGAGCTGCGGCTGCACGCCCAAAAAGACGTTGCCGAGCTGCAGCCCGGCGACCAGAAACCCGCCGCGCTGCGTGCACAGCAAGGGGCCGCCCGCGTTGCGCGTCGCGTGCTTCTGCAGGTCGCCCCACTGGCGCTCCATGCGCGCCACGAGCGCGTCGTCGTCGGGGAGGTAGGGGAGCGGGCCCCACTCGGAGGGGCCCCACTCGGGCGGGAAGCGCAGCCACGCGGCGAGCTGCTTGGCGGAGACCTCGTCGGCGACGGGCAGGACGCCGGCCGTGGCCAGCGCGACGCCCGCGGCCGACGCGACGCCCGCGCTGACGCCCTCACTGCCGCCGCCGGACGACGAGGCGGCGCCATCCGCGGCAGCCGAAGCCGCCGCAGCGGCGGCCCGTCGCGCGAGCGCGCGCACGGCGTCGGGCCCGGACGCCACCGCGCGCGGCTCCTCCGTGAGCAGGCGCAGCGCGGCGACGAGCGCCTCGCCCGCGGCCGCGTCGCGCAAGCGGCGGTAGGCGCCCGGCGCCTCGGCGCGGAGGCGGGCCAGGTAGGCCGCGACCTCGGCGGGCGAGGGCAGGGGGGGCGAGTCGGAGGCGCCATCGCCGCCGCCCGCCCCGCTGCCCTCTGGCCGCTGCTGCTGCTGCATCGCCCGCCTGCGCTGCGCCCCGATCAGCGCCGACGACGCGACGCCCGCCACGTCGGCGCGCAACCCCGCCTCGCCCATCGCGTCCAGGTCCGCCCCGCCCAGGTCGTACCCTTGCCCCTGCAGCGCCTTGAGGGACGCGACCAGCGACTTGGGCACGTTGAGGAGCGCGGCCGTGCCGACGGCGCCGACCCCGGGGGGGAAGCCGTACGTCAGGACGGCCACGCGCCGCGCCGACGCGGGCTTGACGCGCAGCGCGTGCCAGCGCGCCAGGCGGCGCGCGAGGCGGCGCACGCGCTCGGGCGCGAGGAAGATGTCGTCGCCGACGAGGCCGCCGAGCGGGATGGCGTCGGTCGCGCCGTCTATCTCGGGCAGGGAGTAGAGGACCACGGACTGGAGCCCCGCGACGCCGTCGCGCGCCCACGACTCCATCGACTGGATCAGCAGCGGGGCGGCGACGACGTACGGCACGCCCTTGCTGCGCAGGATGGCCGCGGCGACCTCGGCCTGCCGGCCGCCCTCCATCGTGCCCGCGGGGCCCCCGACGAGGGGGAAGCCGATGGTGTTGACGACGGCGTCGACGGGCACGGCGCGCGGGGACAGCGTGGGGTTGATCGCCTCGGGCTCCTCCTCGTCGTCGCCGTCCTCGTCGCCGTGGTAGTCGTGGTAGTGGCTGTCGAAAAATGCAGACGAGGCGGGCTGCCGCCGCGGGGCGCCCGCCGCCGCCGCCGCCGCCGCCAGGCGCGACCAGAGGCCGCCCGCGGCCGCCGCCGGCGCCGCCGAGGACGACGACGACGCCCCCCTCGCGCCCCCCTCCCGCGCGCGCGCCCGTCGCCGCTGCTCGCGCGCCGACGTCAGGGCGTCGCGCACGACCGTGTGCGCCTCGACGCCGTTGATGAAGATGGGCACGGGGATCACGCCCTCGCTCTCCATCAGGCGGACCAGCTGCGGGATGTAGGGCTGCTCCGTGATGACGTGCTTGCGGTACAGCAGCACGGCGACGACGGGCGCGTAGGGCGCGCAGGGCGGCGACGACGGGGGCGGGGGGGGGCTCGCGGCGACGGCGGCGCTGCTGGCAGCCCCCCGCGCAGCCTCGACCACCCAGGGCGGCAGGCGGTCGCGCAGGGGGCCCTCGCGCGCGTACCAGAGGACGTAGTCGGCGGGCGTGGCAAAGTAGGGGGAGGCGGAGGCGGAGGGGGAGGGGGAGGAGGCGCCGGCCGGGGCGGGCTGGTAGTCGGGGTGCAGGCAGCCGGTCGCGGGGGTCTCGAGCGGCGGCGGGGGCGCGTAGGGCGAGGGCGCCGCCGCCGCTTGTCGCTGGGGCGGCGCGGCGCCTCCCGCCTCGTCGGACGGCGCGCGCGCGCCGCGCGTGGTCTCGGCCACGAAGCGCCCGAGCGCGGAGAGCAAGCCGGGGCCGTTGGCGGCCGCGGGCGACGCCGCAGCAGCCACGGCCGGCGCCGCCGCCGCCTCGGCCTTCCCGGCCGAAGCCGCCGCCCCGCCCGCGCCACCCCCCACCCCGAGGTACTCGCGCGCCAGGTACTCAAACATCGCCTCCACGTTCGCGGCCCCGCCCTGGTTCCAGAAGCCGTACACGGTCAGCCAGGAGCGCAGGTCGCGCGCGGCCTTGCCCGGCACAAACTTGAGCAGCCGCGGCCCCGCCTTCAAAAAGGCGAGGTAGCCGACCATGCGGTCCTCCTCGCGGCCCGACGAGAAGAGCGACAGCACCTTTTTCACCGCGGGAGGGGGGCCCGGCGGGGGCTTTTTCGGCGCCGCCGCTGCCGCCGCGGGGGCGTCCCCGTCCCCGCCGCCGCCGCCGCCGCCGCCGCCGCCCATCTTGAACCCGCCCAGGTGCGTGCACGACATGAGCTCGAGCGCCGACTCGAAGACGAGCACCTGCGGCACGCGCGCCAGCCGCGGCCGCAGCCACTCGACGCCGTCGTAGTCAAACAGCAGGGAGCAAAAGGCGCAGTCGGCGCGGGCCAAGGCGGCGGCGACCTCGTCGCGGCGGCCCCCGGAGGCGTCGTCGGCGAGGTCGCGGTCGCTGTAGACGGTCAGGCGGACGGGGCGGGAAAAGGACGAGGCCGGGCCGCCGCCGTCGTCCAACGAAGAGGAGGAGCGCGCGAGCAGGCGGCGCGCGACCTGCCGGTAGAGCGCGACGTTGAACGACTCAAAGCCGCAGACGAGCACGATCTCGGCGGCGGCGGACGAGGTTGCGGGCGTGATCTGGCCGCCGCCGCCGCTGTCAGCCGCCGCCCCGTCCCCGCGCAGCCTGCCCTCGGCGGCCATGGCGCGGCCGCGCACGGCGTCCTCGGCGCGCGCGCGCAGCGCGTCGGCCTCGCGCTCGGCGCGGCCGCGCGACAGGCGCGCCGTCGCGAGGGCCGGCTGGAGGGCGCGCCAGCGCTCGGCGGCTTGGGCGTCGGCCTGCACCGCGGCGAGGAGGGCCTCGGCGGCGGCCGGGTCGTCGCGCGAGAGCGCCGAGAAGAGGCGCGCCGACATGGGCTGGCGGATGGCGACGATGCGGGTGGTGGTGGTGCCGCCGGCGTCGCTGTCGTCGCCGCCGGCCGCCTCCTCCGCGGCCTCGACCACCGCCACCTCGCACACGCCCGAAAAAGCGCGCGCGTACAGGTCGTCGAGCTCGGCGTCCGCGCGCGCCAGGACCGCGTCGGCCGCGGCCAGGCGCGCGCGCAGGTCGGCCAGTTGGGCGGAGGTCGCGCGCGGCGCCGCGCCCGCGTTGGCGTCGGCCCCGGCGTCGGCGTCGCTGTCGTCGTCGGCGTCGCGCTCGGCCGCAAGGAGCGCCTCCTCGATGAATTGCTCCGCCGAGCTGCGCATCTGCTGGGGCGGCGCCTCGCGCTCCAGGACGCGAAGGCGGGTCGGCAAGGGGCGCCTCGTCGTCTCCTTGCGGGAGGAGGTGCGACGGGCGGGACCGACAAAGTGACGGAGGTTGCGCGACGACGCCCGCCCGCCGATCGCGCTCAGGCCGTGCAGGCGCGCGCCGGGCGGCCGATTGGCGGGGGGTTCATCTCCGCACTGCCCGGCGGCAGAGCGCGAAGGAACGCCGCCGCCGGCAGGCAGCCGGGCGGCCATGGTCGGTTGATGGAGCGTCGAGCGGGTGTTTTGCTGGTGGTCGGGTGCGTGTGTGGGCAGGACGTGCGCGCGCGCGCGGCAACAAGAAGAGCGCAGCGCAGACGGTGGTACTGTGATTAGGAGGTGAGAGGCGGGTAGGCGGTGGATACAGCTGCAACGGTCTCGACGATCGTGTGCAGGGGCCAGAGAGAGGCAAAAATCGATACCACACTGTCGTTTGGCGGCGGTCGCGCCCGCCACCGCGCTCGGCGTCGTTTTGCTCCTCCTCCCTCCCTTGTGCGCCCCAGACCCTCCTTGCGCCCACGCTCGCGCCACAACGCCCAAAAAAGCACACCGCGATGGACCCGACCACCACATCAACATCACCATCTTCCAAGCCCCGACCCGCCGCCGCCGCCGACAAGGCAACGCCGTCGAGGGACAAAAGGGCGGCGGCGGCTGTGGCGGCGGCGGCGAGGGGCGCGGCCGCCGACGCCGCCGCTTCGGCCCCGCCCGCCGCCGGCGACCCCGGAGACCCCCACCACCGCCTGCTCGCGTCGCAAACGGCCGCCGCCACCCGCCGGCTCGCCGCCGCGCGCCGGCAGCTCGCCGACCTCAGCGCCGCCCACGCCGCCCTCGGCCCGCGCCTGGCGCGCCGGCGCGCCGAGGCGT